>Ga0209382_10004520_pt1 | contig 18579 bp, 16 predicted proteins | sample SoiMetdeltSBSDD5_FD_187599 | JGI IMG/M metagenome (GOLD analysis project Ga0209382, IMG submission 187599) | Bulk soil microbial communities from a Populus tree surrounding site in Tennessee, USA - Soil MetaG P. deltoides SBSDD5 (SPAdes) (version 2) | ecosystem: Environmental > Terrestrial >...
TTTATTTTAGCGGCTGGCACCCGCCAAAAACGCGGCGAAGGCCAGAATTGCTAGGCGATATTCCTCTATTGGAACACGTTCCTCAAGCGTGTGACAGATGCGAATGTCGCCTGGGGCGCAGTAGACGGTCGGGATGCCGAGGCGTGTGCCGAGAAAGGGCGCTTCCGACCAGTATGGCGCTCCGGCGATGGAGCCTCGGTCGGGGGCAAAGGTCTTTAGGCAAGCGGACAAGCGTTGGATCTCTGGATTGTTAGGATCAGTCTCGTAGGGGGTTCCTCCAACCGGATGATCCCGGCCCGCGGGATATTTAATCCTGTGGGAGACACTGGTTTCCTTGAGCCTACTTTCGATTACAGCCTCCATAGTCAGGCGCGCCTCATCGAGGTTCTCTCCCGGACGAAGGGCGCGGATCAACATGATACGGCAATCACCTGGCACAGCGATGTATCCTCCGGCTTTGATTTCCGTCACCAACACGAAGGAGCGGCGTAGGAGGGGGTGTTCGCCAGAAGATTCGAGGGCGCGGGAGTGATCCCACAATCCCTGGAGAACCTTATGCGCAGCCCGCAAGGCATCGACGCCGAGTTCCGGTGTGCCGAAATAAGCTGAGCGACCGGTCAGTGTGATTTCGGCAATGAAAAAGCCGATTTGCGCAGCGTAGATTTGGATCTCTGTGGGTTCGACATAGATAGCAAGATCAGGGCGAGGCACCTCACCCGCCTCTATGGCGGCGGCAAAGGCCTTCACCCCCGCGCTGATGCCCGTGTCCGGCTCGCCACTCTCTTCGTCGCCAACGAAAGCGAAGACGACATCGCCTGAAAGTGGAAGCTTAGCCTGATCGAGAACGCGCAGGGCCATAATCGCCGTACAAAGGCCCGCCTTGAGATCGGCAGCACCCCGTCCCCACAATTCTCCATTGATCGCCGCACCGCCAAAGGGATTTTCTCGTTCGGTGCCTGTCCATCTTTCGGTCCAGCCCCGCGCATGCACCGTGTCCGTGTGTCCGATAAGGAGAATGCGAGAACCCTGTGCGGCGCTTTTTCGCCAGCCCCAAACATTCGGCCGGCCAGGTAAAAAATCGCGCTTTACTATTTTATCTACGCCCGTTCGTAGGAGTTCCGCGTGAAGAAGATCAGCGAAACTAGCCTCATCCCCGGTGATGCTGGGCGTCTGAATAGCGAGGCGAAGAAGTTCAATTGCATCATGCAGATTGAGCGCGTTCTGAAGCTGTCGTATCAAATCGGAGTCAAGTTTCACTTGTAACTAACCGGAGGGCAATGCCGTTGTTTCGGGTCTCAGATATAGATCATCTTACCAGTTCAAGCTCCGCTCGCTAGACGTTCTTCTCGAGTATTTACTGAAACCATCTACATCATCATGTTTTGAGTGAATGTTGGGCAGGTGGCAATAGTTTGTAATAGAAGTAACTCATAGTCATTGCTCGACGCTGTGTCCTCTCGTGCGCTCCGCAGCGCTAGAGGCGAGAAAGAGAACCGTACTACGAAAGTGGCGACCAGAGAAAAGCGCCTCGAAAGTGCTCGCGTCTCAATTTTCTCCGGGTCGGATCTAAATAGCGACGGATCAGTGCCTAAGAATGCCCGCCATGTGCGGGCGTTTTTTAGCTCGCTCTTGCGATCACCCGATCTCGGTGAGAGATAAGGACTACGTGGCGGAGGAAGATTGACTCGAACCATCAGTATGGTTGTGATGCACATGATTATCTTAGCGGACAGGCCACTCTGGACTTCGATTTAGGCGCTAAAGTATATTCACAACCAAACCTCAGCTTGAGGCATGCCCATGGATGACGCAGCCTATGGTGAGCGAAATACGCGTGGGGTATGGAAGCCTCTAGCTCCCATCGTGTATCCTCCGGTGTTCGTCTGGCCGGCGCGGCCGGTCGCCTTCCTGAAGTGGCTGTTGGGCTACCCCGGCTTTATTCTGCCGTGGAATCTGCTCTATGTGTTATTGTCTATCGTGTTGTGGCTGTATCTCACGCCCTCGCTGGAGACGATGAGGAGTCTCGGGGGCGGTTGGATTGGCTATCTACTACTCCGAAACACGGGTATTGCTTTCGGGTTTTACGGTGCCTTTCATTTGCGTCTCTACGTCCTGAAAGCGCAGAGTGGCAACTTCAAATTCAACCCCAAATGGTTAGCAATCAACAACCGAGCGTTCCTGCTTGGCAAGCAAACTGCCGACAACATGATACGTACCCTCACAAGCGCTGTCCCCATTTGGACTGCTTATGAGGCTTTAACGCTATGGGCCTTTGCTAACGGTTTTATCCCCATTGTAAGTTTTGAAGAGCATCCGATTTACTTTGTTTGCGTTATTTTTCTTATCCCCCTATGGCGTGAACTTCATTTCTATCTAGTGCACCGAATGCTGCATTGGCCATGGCTGTATCGCTTGGCTCACAAGGTCCACCACAAAAACATCAATCCTGGGCCGTGGTCGGGGCTCGCAATGCATCCCATCGAACACGCGTTGTATTTTTCAGGCATATTGATCCACTGGATTATTCCGTCACATCCAATCCACGCATTATTCAATGAAATGCACGCGGCGTTATCGCCGGCGCCGGCTCATACTGGTTTTGACAAGATAGTAGTCGGCAAAGAAGCGCTCATCGATACCGAATCATATGCGCACTACCTGCACCACAAGTATTTCGAGTGCAACTATGCGGATGGAGTCGTCCCGCTGGATAAGTGGTTTGGAACTTTCCACGACGGATCATTGGAAGCTGAGAAACGAATGAGAGATCGGCTGATTAATTTTCGAGCGGACCGGCAAAGACACGCTATGGATTAGCACCGGCATGTGAAAGGCCGGAGTTCGGCCACTTACTATACTAATCTTAATTTTCGAGCGCCCGGCGAGATAGAGAACCGTACTACGAAAGTGGCGAACAGAGAAAAACGACCAGAAAAGCGCCTGAATTCTCGTTCTCTCCAGTTCGGATCTAACTGGTCGCGGATGAGCTCGCAAAAAGCCCGCCGTTTGCGGGGGTTTTGAGTCCTGGTTTAAGGCTCCCACGACATATCTCCAGAGAGCAAGACTAGGTGGCGGTGCTTGCAGTCTGCTGCGAACCCGTCTCCAAGGAAATTCCTTGTTAACAGGGAAAATTACAGGGAATACCGTCGTTTTTGATCGGTTTACGAAGCCGGCAAAGGCGATCACGCGGTGATTCCAGTGATTTACATCGAAATTCCCTAGAAATCTGAACAGGGAATAAAAATTTGAGATCAGGGAAAGTTCACAAGCGGTACAGGGATCGCGATGCCGAACCGCAGTGAACAGCCGGGACGCGATACGTGTTCGCATTCCGTCTACGGATGGATGAACTGGCACTCGCATCATGGATGAAGGCTTCGATGTCCGCTCTTGGGGGGAAAGCCGACGTGTTGTGGACCCCTTTTTGATTGCCCCGTTGGAAAGCCACTAACGGCCACCGATTGTCCAAGAGTGCCTTTGTCGGTTGGAGATGGTTGCGATCGGAAAATAAGAGCGCCCTTGTGACAAAACGGTTGGGATTGCAGCGGCTGACCGCAATCATTGATTTGCGTTTGCTGAGGCGTTGTTCAATGCGATAATGGGCCAGGTCCAGGTGGTGGAAATGCGTACGAGTAGGCTAGTCGTGGTTGCTCTCGTGCTACTGATCGCGGCACCCCCACCTGTGGGGTCAACGCCCAAGCATGGCGGGGCTGCGGTCATTACTTTCAACAACGACCTGACCACGCTCGACCCACAAGTCGGCTACGACTGGCAGAACTGGTCGGTGATCAAGTCGATCTTCGACGGGCTTATGGATTACAAGCCCGGCACGACGGAACTGACTCCAGACCTGGCCGAGAGCTACACCGTGTCGGAGGACGGCCTCAGCTACACGTTCAAGCTCCGCGACGGTGTGAAATTCCACAACGGCCGTGTGCTAACGGCGTCTGACGTGAAGTATTCCCTGGAGCGAGCTATAAATCCGGCAACGCAGAGTCCTGGCGGCGGCTATTACAGCATGATCAAGGGCTTTGAGGACCTGACCGCTGGCCGGGCCAAGGAGCTTTCAGGTATCGTCACGCCGGACGACAGAACTGTGGTTTTTACACTCACCCGACCTGACGCGACCTTCCTTCATCTGCTGGCATTGAACTTTGCCCATGTCGTGCCCAAGGAAGAGGTCGAAAAGGACGGCGCAGATTTTGGCAGAAAACCAGTGGGCACCGGCGCCTTCAAGTTCGTCGAGTGGGTTCCCGGCCAGCGCATCGTGCTTGATCGCAACACCGAATATTTTCGCAAGGGTATTCCCTATCTCGACAAACTAACCTTCGAATTCGGTCAGGACCCGACGATTGCCGTTCTGCGGCTACGCAGGGGCGAAGTTGACGTGGCTGGAGACGGTATCCCGCCAGCGCAATTCACGACCATCATGGCCGATCCGGCGAACAAGGATCTGATATCCGAAGTATCCTCATTACACACGAGCTATGTCGCCATAAACATCACTCGGCCACCATTCGACAGCCTTAAAGTTCGCCAAGCCGTCAACATGGCGATCAATAAGCAACGCATCGTTCGTTTGATCAATAACCGCGCCACGCCGGCAACTCAGATTCCTCCGCCAGCAATGCCCGCCTACAATCCCCTTAACAAAGGCTATGCATACGATCCCGAAGGAGCGAAGAAACTGCTCGCCGAAGCCAGTGCCAGCGAAATTACAACTGAACTCTATGTGATGAATGTCGATCCCAATCCGCGCATTGCCCGGGCCATCCAGCAAGATCTTGCAGTTATCGGAATCAAGGCCGAGATCCGTTACATGATGCAGACCGAGGTCATTGCCGCAGGCGGTTCCGGCACTGCACCGATGATCTGGTCCGGTGGCATGGCCTGGCTTGCCGATTTCCCTGATCCCTCTAATTTCTACTATGGCGTCCTAGGCTGTGCTGGAGCCGTTGAAGGGGGCTGGAACTGGTCGAAATACTGCAACCACGCAATTGACGAGCGCGCGGCGAAGGCCGATCTCATGGTCAAGGCTAGCCAGAAGGACGCCCGCATCGCTGAATGGAAAACGATTTTCGACGATCTGATGAAGGACGCACCCTTGGTTCCAATCTTCAATGAAAGGCAGTTCACTTTTCACTCAGTGAGGATCGAAGCTGATAAAGGGGCGTTCGCAGATCCAACACGCATCCCGGTAAACTACGATTATATCTTCCTCCCCGAACATTGATTTGAGCGTCGGGACGACGACTAGCCAATGTTCGGTAAAAAGGAAAACTAGGACGCGACCATTCGGTGCTGTTGGAGATAGGCGACGAGTTTTCTAAAGTTTTGAATTCCTACCTCGGGTTGATTGCCGGTAGTCCCTGTCCAGAGGATTGGATCAAGAAATTTTTGTGGCCGAGCATCTTGGATGTGGCCCAGTCCTGGTCGTGGTACACTCCACTACCAACCGGCAGGTGCTTTTCAAGAAAATCACGAAGATAGTTCTGACAAGTTTCTCCACCGATCAGTCCGAGTGCGACACAATAGCCCTGGTTTGCGAAACCTCTCTTACTCGCAAGCAGAAGGTCTCCAATTCTATCGACAAAACTCGAGCGCCTGGTCAGGCCAACAAACCATCCCGCGCACAGTTGAGGGCGCCAATCTGGCGTTACGAAAAGTCTTTGAAGCTGCCGATCAGATATGGTTCTGGCGGCATGAACGATTTGCTCCCTACTCGCGCAACGCAACTCCTCCGGGTTCCGAAATGCGCAATTGCCATGCAGTAATGACAGATAGAATGGCCTTACTGTACCGCCTTATCGTCGGATAAGCTCTTACAACGCTCCAAAACAGAAGCAGTTCTTCCATCATCGCCAGAGCAGCTTATCATACGAGCCAGTCACCGATTCGCTCGTGCTGCCACAGCGAGCCTTTATCACTCCTGGGGGAATTGCTCTGTTGTGCGTTTGGCTTTTGCAAGAACGTCTGAGTCGCAGGTTATAGATGGCGCTCAGACTAGGATTGACCACTTAATCCGTATCAGCGGCTTAGGGAGGAATCCCTAGAGCATGTAACAGGGAACTTAAAATTCTTAACAGGGAAATGGATTCTTCGTTGCAGGGATTGATAAGGTTGGGTCGGCCGCCGGAGCGCTCATCGCAACATGATTCATCTCTCCTTATACTAGGCAGACAGCTTCAACTGCCTCGCTAAAACTGCGGCCAACGCTAGCCCTACTGCCACACCGGCGACGCATGCTGCCCAACCGTAGCGGTCGAACAATTGCCCCAGCACCGCTGCTCCCGCCAATCCCCCAAGATAGTATGAGGCCAGATAAAGGCCGCTGGCCGAGGCCCGGTCGGATCTAGCTGCCCGGCCGACGAACCCGGTTCCTATGGCCTGCGCGAAGAATGTGCCCACTCCTACAAGCACCATCCCGACCAACACGGCGATCAGGTGAGGAACAAGCAGAAGCGGCAATCCTACCCCCGCTATGAGCAGGCCGCTCCATAAGGCAGGCCGCGTGCCGAAATGAAGTGCGGCTTTGCCGGCAGCGGGGGTCGAAAACATGGCGGGGAGGAACACCAAATAGACGAAGCCGAGTGACATCCGGCTGACAGAATGAGGCTCACCTGCCAAGACGAAATTCACGTAGGTGAAAGTGCCGATGAAGGCGAAAAGGATCAGGAAACCAATGGCGAAACTTGCCCGCAATGCAGGATTGCGCAAGTGCTCGCCCCAGCTGGCAAGAGGTGAGCGCGTCGGCGCAGCGGCAGCCATCGGCTGCATACGATCCAGGTTGAACAGGACGAGGGCTGCACCGGCCAAATTAAGGCCGGCGAAGAGATAAAAGTTTATTGCGAGACCGAAGATGTCGGCGACCGACGCAGAGACCAGCCGGCCAACCAAATTGCTGGCCACCACACCGGTGATATATGCAGCAAGAGCGCTTGCCGTCTCCTGCTGACTACAATGCTCCGCCAAATAGGCCATTGTCAGAGTGAAAGCGGCTGCCATGAAAACGCCCTGTACGATCCGCAATGCGGTAAAGGTCGCCAGATCGGGCGCCACCGCTAGCAAGGACGTCGGAATAGCCAGCAGTGCCAGGCTCACCCAAATGCCAAGGCTGCGATTCACGTAGCGGCTGACGAGAGCGACTCCGAGACAAGAAATTGCCATGCCTATCGTGCTGGCATTCACGGCAAAACCAATGGCGGCCGGTGATACGCGATAAGTTTTGGCGAGCGACGGCAGGATCGCCTGTGTTGCAAACAAATCCACCAGAGTAAGGAAGCCGATGACCCCGATGATCACGGATCGCCAGACCGCGACGCGTTCAGGAACCATGGTCATCGTTGCCTTTGGGGATATTGCGGATTGCACTTGTGGCATGTGCCTGCTCCTGGCGGCGTTAGAACGAACCATGGCTGACCAAATCCTCCACGGCCTTGGTGCAGCATGCCCAACAGCGACGACCAGGTGAAATGCCGGGTGCCTCTCGTATCAATGCCGTGGCAGTATCATAGCTGGAAGCCGCTCCGGCGCCGTCATAACCGCCGGCTATCGAAACGCGAGGTTATCGGCATTTCCAGCCTCGCGCCGAGGGTAATAGTCTTGCCTTGCTGCAATGGCGCGGCACTCGAACAGCGGAAGGGCAAGTCAGTGAAGCAGCAGAGCGCAAAACCCAGAACGATGCCTTCTCGATCGATGGACGCCAAGCTAACGCTTGATGCGAAAACAATTCCTCAGATCAACGCTTTGGGCCAGATTGTCCTTGTCTTCCAGGGTGGTGGAGCGCTGGGTGCCTATCAGGCTGGTGTCTATCAAGCTCTCCATGAAGCGGGCATCGAACCGGATTGGATCATCGGAACGTCGATAGGCGCGATCAACGCCAGTCTTATTGCCGGAAATGAAGCCGAGGATCGACTTCCACGACTTCGGGAATTTTGGCAACGCATGGAGGACAAGTCCGTCTGGCACGCCTGGGCCGCCTGGCCGCAGATGGCAAACGCGCTGTCCTACTGGAAGACAGTGACGAGCGGCATACCGGCCTTCTTCACGCCCAACCCTGCAGCCTTCTGGGGTCAACATGTCCAGCTGGGAGCCGATCATGCGGGGTATTATTCGACTGCCCCTCTCGAGAAGACACTTCTCGAACTGGTCGATTTTTCGCTCATCAACCGATGCAAGCCCCGGCTGACGGTTGGCGCGGCCCATGTCCGCACGAGCCAAATGCGGTACTTTGACGGTCGCGACGTCGAGATCGGCGTCCAGCACGTCCTGGCATCGGGAGCTCTGCCGCCGGCGTTTCCCGCCGTGCGCATCGATGGCGAGCTCTATTGGGACGGCGGAATTCTTTCAAATACACCGACAGAGGTTGTATTCGACGACAACCCCCGCAAATCCTCGCTGATTTTTGCCGTTCATATGTGGAATCCCAAGGGACCCGAGCCGGAAACCTTATGGGAGGTCATGCACCGCCAGAAGGATATTCAATATTCAAGTCGTGTCGCGAATCATATCGCCCGTCAGCTGCAAACCCACCGCCTGCGCCATGTAATCAAGCAACTCATCCAACTCATTCCTGAAGATCTTCGGCAAAACGACGCAGTTCGCGATCTCGCAGAATATGGCTGTCTCACCCAGATGCACGTCGTCCGACTGCTGGCACCCCGTTTGGAAAATGAGGATCACACCAAGGATGTGGATTTCAGCCCGTCCGGTATTCGCGCCCGTTGGGATGCAGGTTACACCAACACCCGCCGCGCCATCGATCAAGCTGCCTGGCAGGGCAAGTTTGATTCCCTCGACGGCGTAATCCTTCACGAACCTGAAATCGATGAATCCTTCAAGGCCAAAGGGTCGGGCCAGACTGCTGCTGCTTCAATCCTGAAAATGCCCGGCGGCATGATTGCGGGGGAATGACCATGGACGCACTTGCGTTTCGCGGTCTCTACCCAGAAGCAATGGTGGGCTACTGGATCAACCACGTTGGCACGGCCATCGACATATCCGGCGTTGTCGTCATTGTGAGCGGCATTGTCTGGGCAACTGCACGCTTCCTTGAGAGACATGCTGAGGAGCAGCACTATGAGCGTTATAAAACGCGTATCGGCCGGTCCTTGCTGCTCGGGCTTGAATTCCTCGTGGCGGCTGACATCGTAAAGACGATCGCGGTCGAACCGACATTCATGAGTCTCGGCGTTCTTGCCGGACTGGTCCAGGTGCGCACCTTTCTCAGCTGGACACTCTTACTGGAAGTCGAAGGCCGCTGGCCATGGCAAGAGAAACTGTCGGTGCATATCGGTTCCCCAGGCTCTAGCGTCACCAACATGACTACGGCAAGCACACTTCGCTCGATAGATAAAACGACAACCCACGGGAGATAACTGACAATGTCCAAAAAATACGACGCGATCGTCATTGGAGCAGGTCAATCGGGTCCGGCGCTGGCGGAACGATTTGTGAATGAAGGCATGCGGGTCGCCGTTATCGAGCGGAAACATTTCGGCGGTACATGCGTCAACACCGGCTGCATGCCGACCAAAACACTTGTCGCCAGCGCGCGCGTGGCTCACATGGCCCGCCGGGCCGCTGAATTCGGCATCGATGTCGGCGGTCCGCTCAAAGTCGACATGAAACGGGTAAAGGCGCGCAAGGACGCCATCGTGCTGGGATCGCGAAACGGCATAAAAGACAGGCTGGAAGGATCAGAGAACACGACGGTTTATCAAGGTCATGCCCGATTTACCGGAGCGAAGACTGTGAGTGTCAATGGCGAGACTCTTGAAGCGGATAAGATTGTCATCAACACGGGTGGCCGCGCTCTTGTGCCGTCAATTACCGGGCTCGAAACCGTCTCATACTTCACCAACAGCTCCATACTGGAGGCCGATAACCTGCCCGAGCATCTGCTGATCATCGGCGGCAGCTACATTGGCCTGGAATTCGCTCAAGTCTATCGTCGATTAGGCAGCCGCGTAACCGTGATCGAAATGGCCGACCGGTTGATTGCGCGCGAGGATGCGGATGTGTCGGAAGGTGTGCGAGACATTCTTGAAGATGAAGGAATTGACATACGGCTCCGGGCAAAATGTTTGGCGGTGGAAAAGGATGGAAGCGGTATAGCCGTTCAACTGGATTGTTCTTCAGGTGAGCCCAGGGTCAAGGGCAGTCATCTGCTGCTCGCGGTGGGCCGCCGGCCGAATACCGACGAACTCGATCTCGGCAAAGCCGGCGTAAAGACGGACGCCAAAGGCTTCATCATCGTCGACGACCAATGCCGCACGAGTGTCGAGGGGATTTGGGCCGTCGGTGACGTCAATGGCCGCGGAGCTTTTACCCACACCTCATGGAACGACTTCGAGATCGTTGCAGCGAATCTGTTCGACAAGGATCCGCGACGCATTTCTCATCGGATTCCCTGCTATGGACTGTTCATTGATCCTCCCCTCGGCCGGGTTGGTCTGACCGAAAATGAGGTGCGAGCCCAGGGCATCAACGCTCTTACTGCCAAGCTGAGCATGGAGTCCGTAGGACGGGCTTATGAGCGAGGGGAGACACGTGGATTTATGAAGGTGATCGTAAACGCTGAAACAAAAAGGATCTTAGGTGCCGCGATACTGGGGATCGAAGGTGACGAGGTGGTTCACGCCTTTCTTGACGTGATGGCGGCGAACGCTCCCTACATGGCGATTTCGCGCACCGTGCACATTCATCCTACGGTTTCGGAATATTTGCCCGTGCTGCTGAGTGATCTTCAACCGCTTGTTTACGAAGCTGATGGAAAACAACGGGAGTTAATGGAAGGCAATGATGCCTTCGCACAGCATCACGCTGCCTGAACATCCGTTACTGCGCTCTGTTGACTAAACCACTTCTTTTTCATCGCGGCGTGGACCAAGACACCGACAGCGGGAGAATGGCGGCGGCCACGTACACTGACGAGATTTACGTCGCGCCAGAACTCGGGCTCGACAATCGGCAGGGCCACTACCCCCGGATGATGTGCCGAGTTGGCAGGCATAAAGCCGAAACCGAGACCTGCGGCCACCATGGCCAGGGTCCAGTCGTCACGATCACTCCGGTAGGCGGGACTAACCGTGACACCTTTGGCAGCGAGAATCTGATCAGCGTAACCAGCAAATTCACAATTATTTCGATGGATATAGTTCTCATTGTCCAGGTCTGCGACACGTACATTCTTTTGCTTGGCGAAGCGGTGCTCGGCATGGACCGCGATGACCATCTGCTCGCGAAACAGCGGCTGGGAGTGGGTTTTCTCGGATATCCCCTCGCCTGGCACGGCATAGATTGCCAGTTCAAGATCGCCCGACAGAAGACGCGAGCGGAGATCAAACGCGTTCGAGTCGCTCAGGTGTAGTTCAATACCCGCATGGTCGGCGCGGACCTGACGGATGAGATCGATGAACTGGTCCGGCGCAATCGTGCTCATAATGCCCAGCTTGAGCGTGGTTCTTTCAAGCTTCATATAGTCCTGGGCGAGACGCTTCACCGATTGCGAGTTCTCAAAGACCTCGGCAAGGTGCGGATGGACCATGCGGCCCAGCTCAGTCAGGTGAGTATTGCGGCGCTCTCTATGAAAAAGCAGGCCGCCGAATTCCTCCTCCAGGCAAATGATGGCGCGCGACAAAGCGGGTTGCGACACGTTGCATTTGTCGGCGGCTTTGGTGAAATTCAATTCCTCCGCGACGGCGAGAAAGTATCTGATCTGGAACATTTCCACGGGTAAACTCCGTCAAGGCGAATGATCGGCACCTACTCAGTTTAGCCGCATTCCCTTCGGCTTACGCAGGTTATTTTGACCATAGCCAGGTCCGGGGCGGCCTTCAGTTTTCGCTGCCGGTGATGAGCCGGGCCCCCCGTTGATAAGTCACGTAAGACCAGATCCAGTCCATGAACACCGCAAGACGGTTGCGGAAACCAACCAGGAACCAAACATGCGCTAGACTCCACAGCAGCCACGCCAGAAGGCCGGTGAGCGCAAGCCGGCCTATATCGGCGACAGCGGACTTTCGGCCGATCGTGGCAAGGTTGCCATAGTCGCGGTAGACGAAGTTTTTTGGAGCTTCGCCCCGCAGCCGGCAAAGAATGGATTTTGCTACGTGCCGACCCATTTGCTTGGCTGCCGGTGCCACGCCGGGGACCGGGCGACCTGTGGCGTCGACCACCGATGCGGTATCTCCCACCACGAACACGTCAAGTCGTCCCGGCATATTGAGGGTCGCGTCGATGAGGGCGCGACCAGCCTTGTCGGACGGCGTCTTCAGCCATTTCGCCGCCGGCGAGGCCATAACGCCTGCCGCCCAGACGATGGTGGCGCTGTCGATGCGCCCATCTTCGCCCAAGGTGATCCCGCCCGCATCGCAGTCGGTGACCGCCTTGCCGGTCATCACCGTAACGCCAAGCCGGGCGAGTTGATCCTCGGCCGAGGCGGAGAGGCGGGAAGGAAAGGCTGGAAGGATGCGGGGTCCGGCCTCGACGAGCACGATCCGGGCGCTCGCCGGATCAATGTTGCGGAAATCCCGTATGATGGCTTTCTTCGCGAGCTCGGCGATAGCGCCCGCCATCTCGACGCCGGTTGGACCACCCCCGATTACCGCGAAGGTGAGGAGCCTTCGCCGCTCCTGCTCGTCCTCCGTAACTTCGGCGCGCTCGAAGGCAAGCAGAAGGCGCCGGCGGATTTCGGTCGCCTCGTCAATCTTCTTAAGGCCCGGCGCAAAGGCCTCCCACTCATCGTGACCGAAATAGGCATGCCGCGCGCCCGTGGCCAGGATCAGATAGTCATATGAGAGTCGGCGGCGAACGGTGACGATCTCCCGTGCATCGAGGTCGACGTCAGTCACCTTGTCGAGGAGCACCGTCACATTGCGTTGTCTGGCAACAATGCGACGGATAGGAATGGCAATCTGCGCCGGCGACAGGCCGGCGGTGGCGACCTGGTACAGCAGGGGCTGGAACAGGTGATAGTTGCGGCGGTCGATCAGCACTATGTCGACTGGTGCGCGCTTGAGTGCCAGCGCGGCATTCAACCCGCCGAACCCCGCCCCCACAATGACAACACGTGGGCGAACGCGTGACTTTGAGTCTCCGATAGTCCCGTGCATGTCAGTCTGCCTTAAAGAAGAGACGTTGGATTAGACTGTCGAGAGAGATGGTGCCGCCACCCCGCGCGACTATCAGCAGCAGCAGGCTCGCCCACAGCAAGTGTTCGCCCCAATGGCCGGGGAAGACAAAGAGTTGAATGACGGCGACCACGCCGAGGAGCGCCAGCGCGGCGAAACGCGTGATGAGGCCAATGAGCAGGAGACAGGCACCGCCAAGCTCGGTGACGGTCGCAAGCACAGCCGCGGTATCGGACGGTATGAGCGGCACCCGATATTCCATTGCGAACAGCTGGATCGTCACAGGCCAGCTCGCGAGCTTCGATTGAGCCGAATTCCAGAACAGATGCGCAATGGCAACACGCGCTGCAAGCTGAACGAACGACAGAGGGATGCGCTCGCACAGCGAAACCACGGCCGCTGCGAGCGCGAGGGGCGAAAACGGCCTTGGTCGACCGACCGTGGTGGAAATGCTGGTCATGGGGAAACTCCGAAATGAGGAATTAGAGGTAGTCCTTGCTTATATCCACGGTGGACGCCTTGCCGATGCGATCGTAGTTATCGGTAAGCCATGCGGTCGCGCGCGCCCGGCCAGCATCGCGCAATTCGGTCAGGAACTCCCAGTCCGCATTGAGCTTGCTCGCTACCCCTAACTTCAGCATGATGTCGTCGGCGGATATTGCGTGGATCAGCATGCGCTTCAGATTGAGACCATCGACCGCCCCGCTATCGATCAGGGTGGTAACATAATCGATGGCCCTCATCTCGCGCATCAGGGAGGAATTGAAGCTGATTTCATTAATCCGATTCATGATTTCCGTCGCCGTGCGGGGCAGATCCGGCCGTGAGATCGGGTTGATGTGGACGACAAGGACATCGGGGGAATCGCAGTCGTAGATAATCGGGAAAATCGCTGGGTTTCCCATATAACCGCCATCCCAATAGGCCTCCTCGCCGATTTCCACAGCACGGAAAAGGAATGGTAGACAGGCTGATGCCATCACCGCTTCGCAGGTGATTTCATCGTTCGAGAATACTTTCACTTTTCCACTGCGGACATTTGTTGCGCAAATGTTGAGCTTGAGCTTGCAGTTTGCCAAGCGAAGGGTTTCAAAATCAATCGATTGCTGCAGCACCTGTTTCAGCGGATTGACGTCGAATGGATTAAATTGATAAGGCGACATGACCCGCGTTACCCAGTCGAACATGATGTACGCCGGCGAATTCTCAAGCGAACGGTTGCCGGTCATTTGATCCAGAAAACTCGGCTGGATGGGTGAAAAAGCCGCCGCATGGCTCACTCGCCGCCAGAAATTCGTCAGAGCTTTTTGTGCGCCTTCGCGCCCGCCGGCGACAAGGCCATAAGCCATGACGGCGGCGTTCATCGCACCTGCGCTCGTGGCCACAACACCTTCGAAATCGAGCTGAGGCTCTTCGAGAAGCCGGTCGAGAACTCCCCAGGTGAAGGCTCCGTGAGCGCCACCGCCCTGAAGCGCCAAATTGAGCGTTTTGGTCTCGCTGTTCTTAAGCGAGACAGGCTTGCCCCCGTGAGCTGTCGCGCTCATCGTCTGATGCATGTTCATGACATCTCCCTCCCCATTATGTTTTCAGTGGGCCGTCCAACCACCGTCGACAGGGATGGCCGCCCCCGTTATCGATGCCCCGCCTGGACCGCAGAGGAACACGGTCAGGGCGCCGATCTCTTCCACTGAAGCGAAGCGCTTGTTTGGCTGTTCCTTCAGCAGCACGTCGCGGATAACCGCTTCGCGCGGGATTTTGTGAGACATGGCCTGATCATCGATCTGACGTTCGACCAAGGGCGTCCACACATAACCTGGGCATATCGCATTGCTGGTCACGCCCGCTTCAGCCCCCTCGAGCGCCACCACCTTGGTAAAACCAATCAAGCCATGTTTGGCCGCGACATAGGCCGCCTTGAACGGTGAAGCGATAAGGCCGTGGGCTGAAGATATGTTGACGATTCTTCCAAATTGACGGGTTTTCATTCCTTCGAGTGTCGCCCGCACCAGATGAAAGGCGGAGGACAAGTTGATCGCGAGAATCTGATTCCATTTCTCGACCGGGAAAGTTTCGACCGGGGCAACGTGCTGGATGCCGGCATTGTTGATGATGATATCCACTTCGCCGAAACGGTGATTTGCTTGGTCCACCATTCGCAAGATGGCATCGGGCTGCGACATGTCGGCATCGTTGTAGGCAATATCCACATCATGCGCTTCGGCTAAGGATTGCCTCTGCATCTCGATGTCGTCGCGATCGCCGAAACCGTTGACCATCACTGCCGCCCCGGCCTCGGCGAGAGCCTTGGCTATGCCGAGCCCGATACCGCTGGTCGACCCGGTGACTATGGCTGCGCGGCCTTCAAGAGCGCGGCGGCCGGTCTGGACTCTGTCTGGTCTGTTCACCACAAGCATTTTCTTCTCCGACTTGGGTTTGTCTATCAGGTGGTAAACTTGAACCCTCGAGCTTCATCGGGGAAATACCGGCCTGCTATTGTTTTCATGTGCAACGCGCATTGGCCATCAGACCGGCGCTGTATAGGATGTATGTCCATGGAACTGCATCAGATTCGATACTTTCTTGCGGTGAGCGAAACGCTTAATTTCACCCGCGCCGCCGAGGCCTGTAGCGTCACGCAGCCGGCCCTAAGCCGGGCAATCCAGCAGCTCGAGCACGAAATCGGTGGGCCGCTGTTTCGCCGCGAACGAAGTCTTACCCACCTCACCGACCTCGGAAAATTGATGCTTCCGCAGCTGCAGCGCATCATCGACACACTCGGCGAAGTGAAGCGGGAAGCAAGGGAGCTTTCTGCTCCTGCTAAACTGCAGCTTACGGCAGGGATCATGTGTACCATCGGCCCCACGCGGTTTACGGCACTTCTTTCGGATTTCCGCATGCGCTGTCCGGCGATTGGGCTGCGCATGATCGAAGGCGTCCCTGCGGACCTTGCTTCGAGGCTGGAGAAAGGAGCGATCGATATTGCGCTGATGGCTTCGGCGACGGGTTTCCCCGAGCACTTTGAGGTACGACCGCTTTACCGTGAGCGCTTTCTCATTGCCTGCCCGGCGGGTCACCGCTTTGCGAAGATGACATCGATTCCGATCGCGGAAGTAAACGGTGAAAATTACCTTCTGAGAACCAACTGCGAGTATCGCAATGCCATCGCTGACCTGATTAAGAACTGCGGCGGTTCCATCAATATCTGTTATCGCAGCGAGCGCGAGGATTGGATTCAGAACATGGTGGCCGGCGGTCTTGGCATCTGCTTCATCCCTGAATTCAGTGCACTCTTTCCAGGCCTCGAACTGCGCCCTGTAATCGAGCCTGAACTCTGGCGCGAGGTTAGCCTCGTTTCGATGCGCGACCGGACTCTGACGCCAGCCGCCTCACGGTTTGTCAAGGCGGTTAGCGCCTATAATTGGCCGGAAAGTCGATTTTGACCAGTCGCGGCCCGGGCTTATTTTTCCCCGGCAGGCTATGTTATGAGCTAATAAATCAGGGCAGGATTTGAGTGCTGGCGTTGCGTGGGGAGGAATGTCGTGGAAGTCCATCACATCAGATATTTTTTGGCTGTCTGCGACACGTTGAATTTCACGCGCGCGGCCGAAAAATGCAATGTGACGCAGCCCGCGCTTAGCCGGGCGATCCAACAGCTCGAAGAGGAAGTCGGCGGCCTTCTATTTCGCCGCGAACGCAACCTGACACATTTGACGGATCTCGGGTTATTGATGAAGCCGCGATTTCAGCAAATCATTGATGGTCTCACGGAAGCCAAGCGTGATGCTCGCCGGTTTCTCACCCTTGAGCAGGCAAATCTCACCCTGGGCATCATGTGCACAGTCGGGCCTTGCCGGTTTACCGGTCTGCTCGCAGATTTTGGGCATCATTATCCGGGGATCACTCTCAGACTGATCGAGGGTATTCCCAAGGACCTTACCGAACGTATCGAAAGCGGCGACATCGATTTGGCGATCATGGCCAATCCGGAGGGTTTTTCCGATCGCCTTGATACGCAGCTGCTCTATCAGGAGCGTTTTGTGATCGCTTTTCCCGAAGGGCATCGCTTTGCAAGGCTGAATGGTATCCCCATGCGCGAGATCAATGGTGAAAGCTATCTGCGCCGCATCAACTGCGAATATCGTGATCGTTTGTCGGAAATAGCTGATCAATGTCAGGCTGATGCACCGCTCGTCTTCGCCAGCGAACGCGAGGACTGGATACAAAACATGGTGGCCGGGGGTCTGGGTATCTGCATTATACCCGAGTTCAGCGCAGTAATACCTGGAATCCAGACCAGACTCCTTGTCGATCCGGAAGTATCGCGGAACGTATGCTTGGTCTGGATAGCCGGCCGCCGTCATTCTCCCGCGGTTGCAGCTTTCGTCAAACTGGCTAAGACGCATCCTTGGCCGGACAGTCGCCACGCAAGAACGCAGGCACAGGTTGACGCGATTCCAGCGGCGTGATCCGTCGCGCGATCACGGCCGATCCATAAATCTTTCCTATCAAAACCAATCACATTCGGCATTTCAGTCGGACCAACGCATTCGTCACTGTTGCACTGGAAGCTGCGCTCAAGCCTCAACCCTAGGTGCAGTTCAAAAGGAGCGAAATATGAAAATGATTCACACAATTCTGCGCAGTGGCGTCTGCGCGGCACTGGCCTTTGCAGCACTGACCAGCGTGGTGCAAGCAGGTGACTGTCCTGCAGACAAAGTGAGGGATGGCGCCGTAACATCGGGTGAGATGATGCCAAAGGGTGTCACGGACGATGTCCTGGCAGCGATCGATCTCAGTCCAAAGGGCGCTGCCCTCGCGGGCGAATTGCTGCGATTGCGCAAGTTGGTGGTGCAGCCCGGTGGCATTGTTCCCTGGCACGATCACAAAACAAGGCCCGCCAATATTTACATCGTATCGGGATCGATCACCGAGTATCGCAGCACGTGCGAAGTACCGATTGTTCACAGTGCGGGCGAAACGGTTCAGGAATTCGGCGAGTCCCTTGCCCATTGGTGGAGGAACACCGGCACTGAGCCGGCCGTTCTTCTCTCGGCTGATATTTACAATGACGGCAAGATGAACGATCACATGATGTGATTTCGACCGATCGGCTAGCGCAAGCTCGGATCGGCAATCAAAACTAGCGAGCGTGATGCAGCTCTTGGCGCATCACGCTTTTTTCGTATCTCTCACAATAGGGACCGAATATCGAAACGATAGAGACTTGGCATTTCATGTGAGGCGGTAATTGGCTGATGCTGATCTCAGTTTCACGTTTAAGCAACGGCAGAAGGAGATTCTTATGAGACGTGCATCTAGCATCTTGTTGGCGATAGTTATCACAGGCCTCCTTATTCTTCACGCAAGCCAGCCGGCTGCTGCGCACGAAAATGGCCTAGTGACAATGAAAAGCGACTTTCCGATGGGAGAAACCATCGACAGGCTC
>Ga0209382_10004521_pt1 | contig 18578 bp, 13 predicted proteins | sample SoiMetdeltSBSDD5_FD_187599 | JGI IMG/M metagenome (GOLD analysis project Ga0209382, IMG submission 187599) | Bulk soil microbial communities from a Populus tree surrounding site in Tennessee, USA - Soil MetaG P. deltoides SBSDD5 (SPAdes) (version 2) | ecosystem: Environmental > Terrestrial >...
GATGCCGCTCTTGCCGTTAGACAAGGCGTCATCGACTGGGAGCACGAAACAGGCGGAGAGCTGGCCCAGCGGACGGCCGGCGTTCATCAGCGTCGGTGAGTTCGGCACGAATTGGCGATTGGCCATAAGGCCAAAGAACTCATCGGCAACCCGTTCCACCGTGCCGGACGACGCGCCATAGTGCTCGTCGGCCTGGGCAACGGTACGGGCTACCCGCCAGAACAGGTCGCTTGGACTCTCCACGGGAGCCCCGGTCTCGTCCTTCAACAGATATCGCTTTTCGAGAACCGTGATGGCGTTGGACGACAGCCGAAGCGCGTCCCGTGGGGTGGACGATTGCATGGACTCCCCGCTTAGTAGGGTGTTGTCTCAGAGGGCCAGCGACCCTGCTTCTGAATCCTGCCGCCGAAGCGGAAGGCCAAGCTAGGCGGCATCAGCGGGTGAGACAATACCGTCAAAAATGCACGTAAATACGTGCAATCCTGCTTCTCACATCACAAATATAAGAGGGATGTAGAGACTGTGGAGAAAGTGGATTTCAGGACTGTCTTTCAACCAGGGGATACCTGCCGGCCCGATGAGCTCTCGCCTCCTTCACATAATGCTTCCAGGTGGCGGCCACTCGCTCGGCCAGTTCCGAGTCGACCTGCCGAACGATGCGGCCGGGCACACCCATCACCAGGGATCGCGGCGGTACTTCCATGCCCTCGGGAACGACCGCACCTGCCGCGACCACACTGCCGGCGCCGATTACCACCCGGTTGAGCAGGACGCTGCCCATGGCAATGAGCGCATCGTCTCCAACGGTGCACCCATGGAGGATGACGCGATGCCCTACCGCGACCCGGGAGCCCACGGTGCAGGGCACCCCCGCGTCTACGTGCACGATGCAGCCGTCCTGGATGTTGGTCTGCGACCCGATCACAATCGGCGCCATGTCGCCGCGAACGACCGCATGGTACCAGACGCTGGCCTCTTCGCCGAGGGACACGTCGCCCATCACTGCTGCGGTTGCCGCAATGAAGGCAGTCGGATGAATGTTGGTCACGAAAGGCGGCTGGAGCTGGGAAGGGCCTGCGGGCGCACGACGCTACTGCGATTGGGCCGGTGGGAAGAGCATCTGGGTCCATGCCTCCACCGGGGCACCATCCTTGACCGCCGGGTGCCAGGTAACGGTCCAGACGAAGTTGCGCACAGCGCGCTCGAACGCCGGATCGTTGGAGGGACGGAGCCGCATGATATCTACTGTACGGCCTTCGGATGAAACCTTGACCCACAGCAGGCTGGGCCGAGGAGAGGGCGCCGCATCCGGCGGCACCGTCACGAAGGGAGGGCTTACCGGCTTGGGCCGCTCTTCGAAGCAGGCGCCGTCGGCATTGTAGCCCGGTCCCGGGACACAACCTGGTGCCGCACGACGCTGTTCATCCCGTTTGACGGGCACCGGAGCCCCAATTGGCACCAGCTGAGGGGTCAGCTCCTGGACCTGCCCAGGGCGGACCACGATGGTATCCGAGTAAAAATTGAACCGCGGAGCTGATATGGCCAGCGCGTGCGGCCCTGGAGGCAATCTGGTAAGGGCCTGGGCGATTGGCTGCTCGTCAATGAGCACCGTGGATCCCCGGGGCAGTCCGAGCAGGCGTATGCCCCCGCTGTCGACCGGTCCGACCACATCGGCCCCTGACCCCGCGCTGGCGGCCGAGTCGCTGGGGGAACTCTTCGGTGCCGTATCCGCCGACGCAGCCGGACTCGGAACCGGGCGGGGCGGATCGGGAGCAGGTATCGGCGTCTGACTGGCTGTGGTATCGCTGAGGGTAACGGTGTCGCCAGCCAGCGCTGGGACGGTGGCACTGGAGTCGTTCGCCACCTTGCCGGGCGCGAACCCGTGGGCCCGGTAGTAATAGAAGGCACCTCCTAATACCCCGAGCACGGCCAGCAGCATCCATAGCCAGGCCCATGAACTACTGTGCGGTCGCATTGCGACCGACCGGTCGGCCACTCGCCGGGGAAGCTCGCGCCGCTCCCGCGGGGTGAGCCGGCGGTTGACCAGGGGGGATTCCAGTGGGGTCGTGGGTTGGCTCACGATCGGTGGAAGCCCTGCCCCACCTGCAACCGAGGCCCCTGCGCCCGCCACTGCCGCCGCAGGCGACAGTATGGCGGCGCTGATCCGCACCGCCCCGGGAGCAGCGATGGGATGCCCCTGGAAGGAAGCAATCAGTTCCTCGCAGGTCTGGAAACGGTCGAACGGATCCTTCATCAACATCCGCTTGATCACCTCGAAGACACGGCGCTCGTCGGCGGTGACCAGGCTGGGGGTCGGGATCGGCTCGGTGATGTGCTTGTAGCCGATCGAGAAGCTGTCCTCCCCATCGTACGGCACGGTGCCGGTCAGGGATTGATAGGCAACGATGCCCAGGCTGTAGATGTCGCTGCGGCCGTCGATCGGCTGGGCCCGAGCCTGCTCCGGACTCATGTAGTGGGGAGTGCCAATGGACATTCCGGTGCCGGTCAGCTTCTGCCCTGAAGCCGCCTTGGCGATGCCGAAATCGGTCAGCACGCTTTGGCCGAATTCGTCGAACATGATGTTGTCGGGCTTGATGTCCCGGTGCACGATGCCACGCTGCGCCGCGTACCCGAGGGCACTCCCCGCCTCCAGGAGGAGCCGGCGGATCTCGGGAGGAGTCAGCTTCTTCCGCGCGCCGAGCAGCATGGAGAGCGATCCGCCCCGAAGAAACTTCATGACGAAGTAGATCACCCGTCCCGACCGGCCTACCCGATAGATCGGAATGATGTTGGGGTGCTCGAGCTGGGCGGCGGTGCGGGCCTCACGCTGAAACCGCTCCACGAATTCCGTGTCGAACGCCAGAGAGAAGGGCAGCACCTTGACCGCAACTTCCCGCTCCAATTGGCGATCCTTGGCCCGGTAAACCATCGCCATACCGCCCCGGCCCAGCTCCTCGATGATCTCGTACTCGGCCGCGAGCGAATCCCGTACGAGATCCAGCTCCTGCAGCACTCCAGTCGCGATCGCATGAACCGGGGTGGTGGCCATGAGGTCGAGACCGCAGGAGGGACAGAATTTTGATTTGCCGGTGATTTCGCTTCCACAGCGGGAGCAGAACATATGCGCGCAAGCTACCCGCCTGATCGGCTGAGTCAAGCGGAACTCGTGGCGTATCGCGAGAGGGGTTGCGATAAGCGGGGACGCGAGTACGAGGGTGTACGGGTAAGTAAAAGAGGGGGTGTGAGGGCGGCGCTAGAGGACAGAGGGAAAACCGCCCGGCTTAGCCGCTTACCGGCTTACCCGCCTCGACTGGCACGTCACGTGCAGCGAAGAGCCCAGCCACCCGCTACACCACCTGGAGACACCGTGGTACCGTATCATACGATTGCCTTCAGCCAGCAAAAGCTTCGGGCCGCGCTCCGCCGAGCCGCGGGCCAGGAACCAGCCTTCAACTATGGGTTCGTGGTCCACTCCCGCCGCCAGAACGAGCGTCCCACTCTGGGACTCATTACCCTCCACGGTGAGAGCCTGGCGTTCAACGAACGGCTGCTGAAGTCGCTCGAGGGCTTGCCACTGTGGCTCTTCGGACATGCGCGGATCACCCTCCTGCCCGGCGTGACCATTACGCCCGCCGAGGGAGGCCGGACCAAGCAGGCCGATCGTCCCCTCGCGTCCATGCTGATGAACATTGCCACCTTCGATACCAGCACGGGCGTGACTCAGCACCTGGTCCAAGTCGAGGCGGTGGTCAAGGCGGAGAGCCTGGTTCAGCCGCTGCTCATCCTGACGCCAGCTCGGCCTGCGGCATGGCCGATGTAGGACGTAGGCGGGTAAGTGGGTAAGCAGGTATGCCAGCAGCAAACAATCGAAAGACCCTCCAAGGACTCGGAGGGTCTTCGTTTTTGCACCCGCCAAACTCAGCTCAGGGCTTACCCACTTACCCACCTACCCCTTCCCCTCCCGCTTTGGCTCTTCGACCACCCGAAACTCCTGGGTCCGGCGATCCTTCCGGCCGTTCGCATCGGTTACCTGCACCTCGAGGACATACTCGCCCGGCTTGAGCCGGTCGAGCTGCAGCCGCCGATGGGTCGTAACCTGCGGAGTGGTGGCCTGCTCCTGGAACTTCAGCTTTATGGCGGCTCCGCCGCCGCCGAATATCTTGCGGAACAACCCGCCCCCGCCGCCCTTCTTCTTGACCGCAAGCTCCACAGTGTAGGGCGTGGGACGCAGACCGTCGATCTCGTAGTAGAGCTCCATCTCCTCATCCCGCCGGTAGGTGCGGAGCGGATTGAACAGGACGGTATCGTCCGGAGCGCGCCGCCAGGCCAGGTTGGCACTTCGGCTTCCCAGCACCAGGTCGCTGAGGCTCAGCGCCGCTGAGGTGACCGGCCCGACTCTCACGCTGTCTCGGGGGAGAGTGACTCCCGCTTCCTCTCCTTGCTGGATGGCCAACCGATAGCCCAGCGTCCCCGAGGGCACATCAGCCGCCACCCGCCCGACCAGGTGCTCCTTCGGAGGGACGGGCTCAGGCGCCACGAAGTACCGGGTGGTGTCCACCGTCGACACCACCTGGCCGCGGGGATCTGTGGCAACGAAACGGAGCCGCACGGTATACAGGTAGCCCCGGGTCACGGTCACCGGCGCGAGGCTGGCCCCGGCAATGGCGTAGGTAATTTGAACTTGTCGTTTACCCGAGTCCGCACCCACCGCCAGTACGCTGGTGTGGGCCTTGAGCTCCAGCGGGAAACGAAGCTCGTAGCTGTCAGTGGTGGTACCCAGGGCAATGCTCTCCTGGCCCGCTCGCCGCTCCTCGCTCTGGTAGCGTCCGGCGCTCATGTGTCCCACGCCGTGCAGCCGCCGGTAAATCGGCGAGAGCTGTTCCCGGGACAGTATGAGCTGTTCGGCCATGGAATTCGTGGGCGCCCCCCGCGCCTGGAGTCCTACCGCATTACTGAATCCCAGCACGTCGAACACACTCTCGACCAGCTTGAAGTCCTGGACATCCTCCCGCGCGATGAAATGGAAGATCAAGTCTCCATCGGCTCGACCGTATCGCCATGACTCGTTGGGCTCGAGGCCCGGCGCGGCGTAGGTCGCGCGACTGGAAGGCTCCCCGTGACGGATGTAGATCACTCCCCGGTCATCGAAGTCCCGACTGCCCGAGCGATAGCGCTCGACAATATCGTAATGGCGGTTGTTGGTGGTCAGCTGAAAGTTCTTGCGGGCATAGAACAGCCGGCGATAATGCTCCCGCAGGCGTTCGCCCTCCCCGCGCAGCTCCAGACGGTCGCGCTCGGTCCAGAACCGTTTGAGGTAGGCCGCCCGGTAGGTCCCCCGCTGCTGATCGAACTCGCTCATGATGCTGTCGGAGGCGATGGTCGCTAGGTCCGTCCGGTACCCCGAGACCGTGGCGGAATCGTCGGATTGAGCTCCCTGATAGTACGGTCGCACACCATCGAAGCGGCCCAGCAGAAACTGCGTGCGAGCCAGCTCCAGCAAACCCAGGCTCTGATTGGGGCCGCGCTGCAGATATCCATTGAACGCCGCAACCGCCGAGTCTCCGTCGCCCACTTCGCGCTCCACCCTTCCCCGCGCAAGCAGGACCTCAGGCTCGTTGGCAGCGCCGGTCTTTCCCGCACGACGGAGTGCCTCCAGGGCAACTCCCAGCTTGATGTTCACCCGCTGCCGGAGAGCGGTATTGGCCAGATCGACCAGGCCGTGCGCGAAGGAGGGATCGACTTCGGCCGACTTGGCGAATGCAATCGCGGAGCGGGTGAGCGCGTCCCGCCCCAGCATGGTCTTCAGGCCGGTTACGAAGGAGACCTGGGAATCTCCCACTCCGTACTCCGCCAGCCCCATTCCATACCAGGCATAGGGCCAAGAAGGCTGGAGATCAATGGCCCACTGAAACTCCGATGCGGCGTCGTCATAGTGCGCATGACCACCCAGCTCGCCCAGGCGCAGCGAGAGAAACCCGAGCTTCAGGTGCAGGACACCGTTGTTGCGATCGGCCTTGGCCGACTGGATGAGGTGTTTCTCCAGAACCAGCAGGCCATTGGAGTCGGAGGTGGCAGCCAGCGAGTCACGAAAGTGTTCCAGCATGGCGCGGTCGCCGGGGTCCTGACCCTGGACCGAGGCCGGAACGATCGATAGCAGGATTGGGGTGAGGACGGTGCAGACGAAGCGAGAACCGGAGCGAGCCAGCGCATGGTGAAACATCAGCCAGACCTCATCACTACCACTCTTTAAGGAGCAACACCCCGCTCCAGGCCGGACCGAGGGCGAGCGGGCGATGTGTTTGGTTGCGCCCTAGGAGACGCCTCCCGGGCCCCCTGGCCCACACGCCGCAAGGCCTGATCCCGGGCCCTGTCCGTTAGAAAGCTCCGCAGCCCATCCCGCACACCGCGCGCGTAAGCCCGCTGACCCTCGGCCGATCGGAGCCGCGCCTCCTGATCCGGCAGAATCACGAACATGCCTTCACAGAGCACCGCAGGCATCCAGGTCGCTCGGATCACCGCCAGATCGGCGCGCCCGATACCCAGGTCCGGCAAGCGGAGCCGGCGTACCAGCGAGCGTTGGACGTCAGCAGCCAAGGGCAGGCTGCGAGGCTGATTATAGAATACGCTGGTACCGTTATTGGTGAAGGGGTTGATCCCGTCGGGCAACGCGTTGTTGTGGATGGAGACCAGCACCTCGGCATTGGCGGCCTCGGCGGTCGCTACCCTCGACCAGAGGTCCACCGCCGTGTCGGCCACCCGGGTCATGACCACCCGGGCCCCCGCGGCTTGCAGCAGGTTCCTCAATCGCAGTGCCACGGCCAGGTTGGCATCGGCTTCCCGTAGACCGGTGGGCCCGGTGGCGCCGAGGGGAGGATGGCCGGGGTCCAGCGCAATGATGCGGCCTCGCAGCGGCTCGGCGGCTGAGAGGCGGGGTGGGCGCCTGATCTCCAGCACCAGGTCGTTGCGGGTCCAGCGAGTCCGGTAGCCCCAAACCGGCTCCGTGAGCTCGGCGGCAAAGGTGAGCTCGTCTCGCCGATTCTGGCTCCAGCTCAGCCGCCGCACCAACGAGTCTCCCCCGTACCGGATCCAGTCCACATCTCCCGCCGCACCATAGAATCGAAGGGTCAACGCTCGCTCGTCCTCGATGACCTGAAACGGAACTCGCTGGGTCAACGGAATTCTGATCGATACCCGATCGCGCAGAGGCGTCATAGTGACCGAGCCGGCTACTGCGCTGGGAGCGGGTAAGCCACGCGGGAGCGGCCGGGCGTCCGCGGTGGGAACCCACGCCTCTGCATCGGGACCAAGCCTGATCCGCAGATCATCGTTGGATCGAGCCGTCACCAAGGCTCGGGTACCAGTCGGGAAGAACCACTGGTAAGCACCCGCGGGAACCGCGCGCCCAGGAGTCAGGCTATCCGTCTTCCCGGTTCCGGTGGTGTCATCGTCGAACTCGGTAACAACCGGCAACGAGTCCATCAACGCCAGCTGCAACGGCCAGCGCACCCGGACGGTGTCCCCACCCATGACCGATTCCACCAGCGCCCAACCCTGCTCTGGAGCGACCAGCTCGGCATAGTCGGTGGGACAGGGCGACCCGGTGACACAACGAACCGCAGCCCGGGCGAGCGCCTGAACGAAGGACGGCGAGAGGCCGCGCAGGATCGGGCCCGGGTGAGGTCCCAGAGCCACTCCGCGGACGAGGCCCACGTACCGCACCTCGTCCGGTGTGCGCAGCTTGGTGGTGTCGTGCTCGAAGGCGCGGATGGCAGGCAGCACTTCCTGGGGCTGGAGCTGAGGCAGCAGCCTGACCATCACCCCGTTCGGCAGATGCATTCGAACCGCAGAGCCTTCGGCGGCTCGGACCGAGAGGCTGACGTACTCGGTGGCAGGAAGCCAGATCTGGCCTCGGGGCGAGAACGACATAGTGTCGATCCAGGCCTGTCCGACTCGAGCCTCGCCAGGAAGGAAGCGCCGGTCCCGGCGAACAGGATAGACGAGGACGGCCGAATCGCCCTGGCGAGTAGCTTCGATCCGGAAGCGGATCACGGTGTCGGGCGGGAACGGGACCCAGGCCAGCCAGGCGCCGCTAGGCCAGACCCTCACCGGGGTTCCGTTGATCGTCAGGCGAGTATCCCCGCTGCCGACCGAACCCAGGAGAAAGCTGGAATCGGTTACCCGCACGAAGTCCTCCGGTGCGGGATACACCACTCGCACCGCCAGGGGATCCCGGCCCTGCATCGCAGGAACCCGGGAACGCGGTGAAGCTGAAATGGAAGGCGGGGAGTCCGGCGTCGAAGAACCGGTGGAAGAAAGCGCCGCCAGAATGACCCCCAGCGCTCCCAGCGAGAATCGCCCGGAGGACATGGCTGCAAGGTAAACGATGACTAGGAGTTACGCCAAGACGACGTTGACGCTCCCGGTAGCGATCCCTAGATTCGTCACACCTCGAACCCGTGACCCGCGAAGGGACTCGTCTGATGACCAACGGCTCGGTACGAGTCTCTGTCTTTGGGAAGACTGACCTGGGCCGCACCCGCGAACACAATGAGGACACCTTCCTAGTCGCCGATCTGACTACCGGGGAGGCCAGCCTCCAGCCCGAGGTGCGCGATCATGCGATCGGTCCACGCGGATCCCTCTTTATGGTGGCCGACGGGATGGGTGGGGCCGCGGCGGGCGAGCTGGCCAGTGCGATGGCGGCCGATATCATTCACCGGCACATGGCAACGGTTTGGGCCACCGAAGAGATGGCCACGGCCGCCCGATTCGCCTATCGGATGAAGGAAGCCGTGGAGCTGGCCAACAGCGAGCTCTACACCTATGCCCGCGAGCACCCCGAGGTCCGGGGAATGGGCACCACCGTGACGGCAGCCGGGATCCTCGGCGGGAATCTCTATCTCACACAGATCGGCGACAGTCGCGCATACCTGGTCCGCGGAAGCGAAGCCATTCAGTTGACCAAGGATCAGAGTCTCATGCAACGGCTGGTGGATGCTGGTGAGATTACCGAAGACGAGGCGGAACAGAGCGAGCGCCGCAACATCATTCTCCAGGCATTGGGGCCGGACCCCCGAGTCAAAGTGGACCTGACCCACCAGTCGCTCCGGAGGGGGGACGTTCTGATCCTCTGCTCCGACGGACTGTCTGGGCTGGTGCGGCGGGAGGAGTTCGCCGCGTTGGCCCGGCGGCACCCCGATCCGCCGGCGCTTTGCGCTGCCTTGATCGACCTGGCCAATCAGCGGGGGGGACCCGATAACATCACGGTTGTCACAGCGAGATTCGACGGCGAAGGCCTGGTCGAGGCGAACGGGGCGGATGGCGTGGGATATCAGGCCTACGACTTGCCGCAAGGCATTCAGGCGGATGGGGACTCTGAGTCCACGGCCGAGTCCCAGGTCACCGGCTCTCCTGAATCCGCCCTCAAGCTGGAGCAGCTCCGCAACCTAGGATTGATCGTGCTGCTGATTGGCGTGTTCCTCCTCCTGCTTGCCGTCTGGCGCTGACATTTGAGTTCAACCCCGGCCCGGAGTGAGGAAGCCCCGTTTGTTTCACCGCTCCGAGCCCGGCTCACCTGGATTGCGGCGCTCGCCTTCGCCTCCGGCTTCCCCTTCGGTCTTATCAACGAGACCGTCCCGATTTACCTCCGCACCCACGGCGTCAGTCGAATCGAGATTGGACAACTCAGCCGGCTGAGTCTGCCCTGGAGCCTCAAATGGGTCTGGGCTCCGCTGCTCGACCGCCACGGCACCAGAAAGCAATGGATCGTAAGCTGTCTGCTAGGATTGGCTGTTTTGACGCTGGCCATCGCCACGCTGCCGTCGGGCCAACTCGGGATCGCACTCTGGGTGGTGCTGGCCCTCATAGTCCTGCTGTCGGCGACTCAGGATGTGGCCATCGACGCCTATACCATCCAGTCGACCACCACTCGCGAGTTGGGTGTGGCAAACTCGGTGCGGATTACCATGTACCGCATTGCCATGCTCACCGCGGGCGGACTGTTGGTCTGGCTGGCGGGCCGGACCGGCTGGTCGGGGAGCTTTCTGGTGGGAGGCGGGCTGCTCGCGCTGCTCGCGGTCTGTGCCCTGGTGTTGCCGCCGGTGGACCGGATCGCCGAGAAGGCGTCGAGTGTGTGGGAGCCGTTGCGAGAGCTGCTCTCCCGGCGGGGAATTGCGACGGTCATCCTCTTTGCCCTGATTTTCAAGCTCGATATCGCTGCGCTGGAACCGATGATGCGGCCGTTCTGGGTCGATCGCGGCCTGTCTCTCGAGGCGATTGGCGCGGTGGTGGCCTCCGGCCGATTGGTTGCCACCATCGCCGGTGCTGCGGCCGGGGGCGTGTTCACCACCCGATATGGAATCTTTGCCGGTCTGTGGGCGCTGGGGCTGGTCCAGGCACTTTCCGCGTTGGTGTATTGGGCTACGGCCGCGTTCGCCTCCTCCAATTCCGCAGTCGTGCTGGCGGCCTATTTCGAGAGCTTCGCTGCCGGCCTGGGCACCGCCGCCTACCTGGCATTCCTCATGTCCATTTGCGAGAAACGCTACGCTGCCACCCAGTTCGCGGTGCTGTCGGCCCTGCTAGCGGTAACCCGGTGGATCGCTGGGGAGTTTTCTGGAGGGTTGGCTGACCGGTTGGGCTATGCGAATTACTTCCTGCTCACCTTCCTCCTGGGCCTGCCGGCTTTTGCCCTGATACCCCGACTCCGTCGGGTAACTGGCTAGCTCCCTGGTCAGACTGACGAGTCACCGAGGCTTGGTGAATCTCCCACCCAGCCAGCGAGCCACGGCCTCCTGCATGAGCCGCTGCCGGTGCCAGGCGATAAGCACCGGAGGCCGGCCGGGCAGCTCCTCGAGCAGCCGGGGATGCCCAAACAGAATGAGCAGATCCGCACCGGCTCCGTGGTGTGCCAGCGCTTCGCGCGACGCCGAACCCAAGTCGGAGCGCCCCTTCCACGCCCTCGGCTCGGCAAAGATCATGACCACTCGGGAGCCACCGGAGTAACGGCCGATCAGTTCCGGACCAAGGGACCGGTGCACGTAGTCACTCGGGCTGGGTGGATACGGGCCCCCTATATCGTCGTCCACTACGACCAGATCGAGCGGACCGACCAAGGTCGGAGGCGCTCCTCGCGCCATCCCCTGCTTCAGCAGCGCATCGGCCAGTGCCTCGGCTGAGTCGTAGGGTCCCCGGGTAACTGGCGGTGTCGGTGCTGTCGCCGTGGCAAGCGCACGCTCGTAACGGGCAAGCGACTGGTCCAGGCGCTCCCGGCTCACGGTGCCGCTGGCCAGTGATGCCTCCAGGGCGTCACGCACCCGCCGGGGGTCGTTGGGATAGAGCAGCAGGTCGGCGCCGGCTTGCACTGCTTGCACTGCCGCGTCCGACTCCCGGCGGCCGGAGAGAGCGCCATCCATGATCAGCGCGTCGGTGACCACCAGGCCCTCGAACCTGGACTTGGTGCGCAGCTCGCCCAGCAGGCGGCGAGAGAGCGTCGCAGGGAGATTCGAATCATCCAGCGTGGGATAGGCCACGTGGGCGGTCATGATGGACGCCACTCCGCTCTCGATGGCCACAGTAAAGGGCAGAAGGTCGGTGGACCGAAGCGCCGCGGCCGGCGCCTCGACGACCGGCAGCGCGATATGAGAATCCACTGCAGTCCGCCCGTGTCCGGGATAGTGCTTGGCGCAGGCCAGAGCGCCGGCTGACTGGCAACCCTCGATCCACTGCCGGACGCAGGTCGCAACCTCATTCGGATCGTCGCCGAATGCCCGGGTCTGGACGATGGGGTTTTCCGGAAGCACGTCGAGATCAGCCACCGGAGCGAAGATCCAGTTGATCCCCACCGCCCGGGCCTCCTGGGCCGTCACCGACGCGGCCCACCGCACCACGGTGGGATCGCCCAGCGACGCAAGGGCCATGGGCGGAGGGAATTCGGTGAGCCCGGAGATTTGCTGACCGGCACCGCGCTCCAGGTCCGCCGCGAGCAGGAGCGGGCGGCCGGCACGGCGCAGAAGGTCGGCGGTGAGCTTGCGCACCGACTCCGCGGTACCGCCGAAGATGATGAATCCGCCCACACCGATCTCCAGCGAGTCAGCGATCCGGCCGGCTTCGTGGCCGAAGCCGCTTAGCGGCTGGGAGCGCAGTGCGGGCAGGATGAGTCGGGCGGGAGAGCGACTCGAGGAATCTGGAGTCATGCCGGAGTCACCGCCCCGAGAACCCGGGGCCCCCCGGCGCCCGTGGCGGCCGGGAGGTTACCGGGTTGGCCGTGCAGCGTGAGATAGCCGAGGAGAGCGAAGGCCACTGCCTCCTTGGCATCGCCTGCAAAGAACAGATCATCGAAGCGCCGGAGCAGGTGGCTCCCCTGACTGGTCAGATGGCGAGAGAGGGTGTTCATAAGTATCGGATGATGGCAGCCTCCACCAGAGGCAACCACCTCAACCCCTTTTGGGGTCCATCGCCCAATTGCAGCCGCTACGGTGCGCGCCGTCAGCTCGACGGCAGTGGCAACAGCGTCGGCCCCCGGCAGGCGGCGGTAGAGAGCTGCGGCATACTCGTCGCCGAAACGCTCGCGGCCGGTGCTCTTCGGGGGCGACGCCGCAAAGAACGGATCTGCCAGTAAGTCCGATAGCACCGCCTCCTCGACCTTCCCTCGTGCGGCGATGCGGCCATCGCGATCGTAGCTGACGCTCCGGTCTGCCATGCGGGCGGTGGCGTCTATTAGGGCCACACCGGGGCCGGTATCGAACGCCAGCACGCCGGCATCCTGGGCTCTCCGTTCGACGTAGGTGAGGTTGGCCATGCCGCCGAGGTTGAGCAGAATCCGGGGTGAGTCGGCTGCGGCAAAGAGGAGCACGTCGGCCATCGGCACCAGCGGTGCACCCTGTCCGCCTGCAGCCACGTCGCGAGCTCGAAAACCGCTGACCACACGCACACCGAATCGCTCCGCGAGGACAGCCGGCTCGCCCAGCTGCCAGGAAACCACCGGCGGCTCGTGCCAGATGGTCTGTCCGGGAAACGCGATGAGGGAGAGGTCGGACGCGGGTACGCTGCTCTTTAGCAGCAGTGTCTGCACTGCCTCGGCCGCCCATTCAGCCAGCTGCACATGCAGCCGTGCCAGCGTCGCCGCACTGGCGCCATTCAGGGCGGATCGCAGCTGGGCTCGCTCGCTGTCGGTATAGGGGCGGGTGATAAAGTCGAGCAGGGTGGCGTGGGTCGGGCCTTCCAGCCGGACCAGCGCAGCGTCCATGCCGTCCAGGGAGGTGCCGGACATCAAGCCAACGGCGAGGGTGGGCCTTTCCGTCATCGTGAACGCACCGGCGGCGGATCACCCACTATTGGCCGAAGCCGGCCAGCGTGCTCGGCCAATAGCTGCTCGGCCTCCCGTCTCGCCACTCCCCGTCGAGCCATGACGATGGCCGTCTTCACGCTTCCCTCGGCGGCATCGATCACCTTCTGCGCGGCCTTTCGGTCCAGGCCAGTGGTTTCCATCACGATGCGCTGGCTGCGGTCAACCAACTTCTCGTTCCAGGCTCTGAGGTCCACCATGAGGTTGCCGTAGGTCTTGCCCAGGCGGATCATTGCGCCGGTGGTGAGAGTGTTGAGCACGAGCTTGGTGGCGGTGCCCGCCTTCATTCTGGTGGAGCCAGTGACAACCTCCGGCCCCACAAGTACGGTGATGAACACGTCGCACACGCCGGTCAGCTGGCGAGGAGGCTCCGAGCACGACAGGAAGACTGTCCGCCCACCCCGGGCGTGGGCCCGGGACAGCGCCGACTGCACGAAGGGTGTGGTCCCACTGGCCGCAATGCCTGCCACCACGTCGTTCAGGCCGACTCCAAGGTCGTCGATCGAGGAAGCGGCCGTGCCGACGTCGTCCTCGGCTCCTTCCACGGAGCGAACCAGCGCCGGCGGACCGCCGGCAATGATACCGACGACCATGTCCGGCGGAGTTCCAAAGGTGGGCGGACATTCCGTTGCATCAAGCACGCCCAGGCGTCCGCTGGTGCCAGCACCGACGTACACCAGACGTCCGCCCGAGCGGAACGCTGCTTCAATGAGGTCGATGGCCCTAGCAATGTCCACCCGGGCCCGTGCGACTGCGGCCGGCACCGTGGCGTCCTCGGCGCCGATCAGGTCGACGATCTCGAGCGCTGAGGCGGTATCGATAGTAGAGCTGCGGGGATTGCGCCGTTCCGTCAGGCGCGAGTCGACGTAGTCGTCAGCCACGCAAGCAGCGGATAGAAGTTCCGGGATTGGAGTCGGGCTAAATTAGGAGCACAGCGAGGTCTGAGGCAACTCTCCATCCAGTCGGGAGTCGATGTGCGTGCATCCCCTATAGCCGTCCTGTTCGCCGCTTCCCTGCTCGCCTCCTGCGCCTCGCGCGCGCCGGTCGCCACCAGCCCCCAGCCGGGCGTGGCTGGTACCTGGCCCTACGCCGGCAAGTCGCGCGTGGTCAACGCCCCCTCGGCGATTGTGGTGTCGGGAAGTCCCATTGCCAGCGAGGTGGGCCGCGACATCCTACAGCGGGGAGGGAATGCCGTCGATGCCGCCGTGGCCGTGGGATTCGCGCTGGCAGTGGTGCATCCCGAAGCCGGGAACATCGGTGGCGGTGGGTTCATGATCATCCGAACGCGGGATGGTCAGGCACATGCCCTGGATTACCGGGAGACGGCTCCCGGACGGGCGAGCCGGGACATGATCGCTCGGCCGGAGAGGATGCCAGCGTGACTGGCCATCTGTCCGCTGGCGTGCCTGGGGCGGTTGCGGGTCTCACCGAGGCCCATCGCCGGTTCGGACGGCTCTCCTTCTCCGAAGTGATCGAGCCCGCCGTTCATCTGGCGAACCAGGGTTTTGTGATCGACGAGTACCGCAGCCGATCGATCGCGGATGACAGCGCCCGCCTGACTCTCTTTCCTGCGTCCCGGACGACCTTCCTGCCAGCCGACCGGCCTCCCGTCCCCGGCTCCACCTTGCTCCAACCCGAGCTGGGAGCCACCCTCGAGGCGATTCGTGACAGCGGTGCGGCCGGCTTCTATCGGGGCTGGGTGGCAGACCTGATCGTGGCCGAGATGGAGCGCGGTGGAGGACTGATAAGCCGGGAGGATCTGGCAGCCTATCGCGCGATCTGGAGAGACCCGGTCGAAATCTCCTACCGTGGCTACACCATCTACTCGATGCCTCCGGCCTCCTCGGGGGGCGTGACGATGGGTGAGATCCTCAACATCATGGAAGGCTTTGCACCGCTGCCACCGTTCGGATCCGCGGCGCTGATGCATCGCGAAGCCGAGGCCATGCGCCGCGCTTTCATCGACCGTAACACCTATCTGGGCGACCCCGGCTTTGTGCGAAACCCAATCGAGCGGCTGCTGTCGAAGCCCTATGCCGAGGGACTGCGGCAGCAGATCGGCGAACAGGCCTCCGCCACTCCGGTCCCCGCAGCCCCGGTTCCCGGAGGCTCCTCGACCACCCATTACTCGGTCATCGATGCGGAAGGAAATGCGGTGAGCTGCACGACGACACTCAACAACAGTTATGGAAGCGCCGTCACCGTCACCGGCGCGGGCTTTCTACTCAACGATGAGATGGACGACTTTGCCACCAGCCCGGGGGAGCCGAACATGTACGGACTGGTGCAGGGAGAGGCTAACGCCATCGCACCCGGCAAGCGGATGCTTTCGGCCATGACGCCGAGCATTGTGCTGGATTCCACCAAGCAGCTCCACATGGTGGTTGGAACCCCCGGCGGACCGAGGATCATCACCATGGTCTATCATGTGATCTCGAACGTGATCGATCACCGCATGTCACTTCCCGAGGCGATCGCGGCTCCCCGCCTGCACCACCAGGGATTGCCGGACAGTCTCATGGTCGAGCAAGACGGGTTTGTGGCGGAGACGCTCGACAGCCTCCGCACGCGGGGTCATGGTGTGGCGGAACGAGGATGGTGGGGCGATGTCGAGGGGATCATCCGCACGCCTGCCGGCTGGCAGGGGGTCAGCGATCCCAGAAGAGGTGGAGGAGGCGCTGGGTATTAGCAAGCGTGAACAAAAGACCCTCCGATATCATCTCGGAGGGTCTCTCGTTTCTGCGTGCGGCGTCCCGCTTACTGCTCACCGCTCACGCTTTGCCTTCGGCATTTAGGTCGTGGCTCTGAAGGACTCATCCAGCACGATGGTAACCGAGGTGCCCTGCGGCAGGACCACATCCCGGTCCTTGGTCTCAACCGCCCGCTGAGCTCCGACCGCGCCGCCGATGACGCCACCGATGATGGCGCCCTTGGTGCTGCCGCCGATCACCTTACCCAGGATGGCACCTGCCGCGGCGCCTCCCGCCGGCTTGGCAATGTCACCGGCGCTGGTCTTCCGGCCTTCCAGCCGAGTGTCCACGTGCTGAATTGAGGCGGCGATGGGATAGGACTTCCCGCCGACGGTCAACGATGTGGGCTGCAGGGTGAGCGTGCCGGTGGTATCGCTCTTGTTCTCCGATTCCTTGATGGCAGTCACCTTCAAGGTCACCATCGATCCGGCAGGAATCACCACTCGTCCGGAACGGTCCTTCACATCGCTGGCAATCTTAGCGGTGACGGTGTCTCCCACCTTGTTCTTCTGAGACCGGATCTCAGCCGTGGTCGCTGCGGTCAGACTGGTGCCAGCCGCAAGACTGGCCGGGGTGGCGGCAGGCGCAGCCGGCGTCGGAGCCGGGGCACTCGGTGCCGGAGTGGGGGTCGACGGGGAAGCCGCCGGGCGGCTGGTCCGAGTTGTCGTCCGGCTCGGGCTGCTCGCCGGCGCCGGGGCGCTGGCGGTCGGCCGGTCGTTCAGCTCGGCGCTGGTGTCGACGGGGGCCAGTTGTAGATCACGACTCAGGCTGTCCGCCGCGGCCGTGTCGTCCTGTTCACCCCGCCCACAGGCCACGAGAGCCGCCAACGTGAGCGCTGCAATCATCGTTCTCGACATCTAACCCTCCTTAGTGTGACTTGCTCGGGCCGCGCGGCTCGGTGACATTCCAGTTGCATGCGCGAGCTGCGCTCACTTCTTCCGTATCTCAAGCCCTACCGCTGGGCCTACGTTCTTGGACTGACGCTGGTCGTCGTCTCCAACTTCTTTGCCACGCTGGGACCCCGGTTTCTGCAGCAAGGGATCGACGCGCTACGCGTGGGAGGAGACTTTCGCCAGGTGCAAACGGCGGTATTGCTCCTCCTTGCCGTGGCCTTCGCCGGTGGTGTCGCGCGGTACGGAATGCGCCAACTGCTCAACAGCGGCAGTCGCCGGGTTGAGACCGACCTGCGAGACCAGCTCTACCTCCATCTGCAACGGATGGCGGCGGAATTCTACGACCGCTACCCCACCGGCGATGTGATGGCCCGCACAACCAACGATCTGCTGGCCGTCCGCATGGTCGCTGGACCGGCGCTGATGTATCTGGTGGATACTACCATCCGGGCCCTCCTGGTTGTACCCACCATGGTCACGATCAGCCCCCGGCTCACCCTGCTCGCCCTGCTTCCGCTGCTCGGCCTGCCGATCGCGATGGTCTCGCTGGGCCACTTGATCCACGTGCGTTCCCAAGCTATCCAGGCTCAGTTCAGCACACTGACCAGTCACGCCCACGAAAACCTGACCGGTGTCCGGGTGGTGCGGGCCTACCGGCAGGAGCGGGCCGAGATCGGGCACTTCCGGGACCTGAGCGAAGTCTATCTGGAGCGGAACCTGGGTCTGGCAAGAGTACAGGGGGCGTTCTATCCCCTGCTGACCCTGTTCGGCGGTACCAGCGGTCTGGTCGTCCTGTACATCGGCGGTCGCCTGGTCATGGCAGGGTCTGTCACGGTCGGAGAGTTCGTGGCGTTCGGTGTGTATCTCGCGATGCTGGTCTGGCCGATGATCGCCCTGGGGTGGGCAGTCAACCTGGTGCAGCGAGGTGCCGCCTCGATGGGGCGGATCAACGAGCTGTTCCACCAGCCCCCCGCCATCACCGGTGCGGCGGTCCCAGTCTCACTCCCTCCGGCTACCCGCTCCAGGGCCCTCGAGTTTCGGGACGTGTGGTTCCAGTACCCGGGCGCGGAGGAGCGCGGTTGGGTATTGCAGGGCATCTCCTTTAAAGTGGCCCCAGGGTCCTCTCTCGCGATCGTAGGGGCTACTGGCGCCGGCAAGTCTACTCTGGTCGATCTGATCGCGCGGGTATATGACCCCGACCGGGGCGGGGTGCTGATCGATGGCGTCGACATCCGGCAGCTATCCCTCGAGGACCTGAGACGAGCCGTCGGGTTCGTGCCCCAGGAGACTTTTCTTTTCAGTGAGACCCTGCGGAGAAACATTCTGCTTGGCGCTCCCGATGACGGACGACTCGACGAGGTTGCCTCCATCGCTCAGCTCACCGAGGCGCTGCCGGCTCTTCCACACGGCTTCGAGACTCTCATAGGCGAGCGGGGCATCAACCTCTCGGGGGGACAGAAGCAGCGGGCGGCCATCGCCCGTGCGCTGGCGCAGGACCCTCCGATTTTCGTCCTCGACGACGCGCTCAGTGCCGTAGACGCTCATACGGAAGCTCGAATTCTGTCCGGGCTGCGGAATGCGCTGGTAGGAAGG
>Ga0209382_10004522_pt1 | contig 18577 bp, 20 predicted proteins | sample SoiMetdeltSBSDD5_FD_187599 | JGI IMG/M metagenome (GOLD analysis project Ga0209382, IMG submission 187599) | Bulk soil microbial communities from a Populus tree surrounding site in Tennessee, USA - Soil MetaG P. deltoides SBSDD5 (SPAdes) (version 2) | ecosystem: Environmental > Terrestrial >...
TCGCATTCGAATTATCCTGGTCGAGACCGAATGTGGGCTCGAGCAGGTTGATGAACAGCTTCTTGTCAACGGGTATCACTCCCGCAGGTAATGTGCTCGCCGAAATGCCTTCCAAACCCGAAACGTCTGTCGCGCCCGTTAAATCGATTTTGTAAATGACCTTGCTCTCTGGGCGTGACGGCCCCGCTGCTGCTATAAATGATCGGTTGTCCCGCTCGATAACGAGGAACTCATGATCATTGATGGCAAGAATTTCGCATACGCCCTGGCCGCGGTTGGATTTGTCCAACTTGTAGATGAATTCTTTCGTCTGGCCGGTCGCGAGATCGATCTTCAAGATTCGGGTGAATACTGAAATGCGATCCGTCGTACCCGTTGTAAGAGCGTTATCTTGAAGCAGCGCGTTCTGCATCATCCCGAACAACATTCTCCCATCAGGGCTGATCGCCAGTCCTTCCATGCCGCGATTGGCCTGGCGACCCGACGTATTTTTAAGCAACTCCTCGTTGGGGTCCGCGTTTGGGTTCGCGATGCGAAACTTGGCTGGAACGTTGAGGCGGCGGATGATATTTCCCTGCCGGTCGAACTCGAAGACATAGGGGCCATACTCGTCTGACATGTACAACGTTCCGTTGTAACCGACCCGAAGCCCTTCCGGATCAAGCCGCAGAGTATTGAACTCGCTGTTCGCGAACGCTCCGGCAGCGCCCACGAAGGTTTTGCCGGCCTCGTTCTTGAGCAGTCGTGTATCCAAAAGGGTCGTCGTGATGTTTGGAAAAGGCTTGTTGATATCGATCGTGATGTGCAGGAAGTTCATTCGGTCGAAATACGGAACATCCGTTAACCCATCAAACGGACCGCGATCCGGGGCAGCAATGTAGACGTCGTCGTGTCCCGTGTACGTCAAGTCGGACCCAAAGCCGCCAAAGATCGCGGCGGGAACACAATTAGACGGATTACCCTGCTGGCAAATCTTGCCGGTCAGCCCGGATTTATCCAGAGAACTTCCGCTAACCAGTCCCTTACCAATTAATGTGATTCCGTTTGGAGGAGCTCCATAAGCAGCCGAAGACATCAGAAGAGAGACAATTAGAACCAACCGCAAGCAACGCTTCATTGATACTCCTTTCAATGTGAACAGATCGTTAGAAGAGAACTGGAATGAGTAACAATGAGTTGCGACTTTTTCTTTACAGAGCGATGACGATTCGGTGACGGCGAAGGCACGGTAACATACTCAGTCATGAACGACATTGTCATCAGGCTGGCTAAAGATTCGGATGTTTCTGCGCTGGGACAACTCGGCGCGCTTCTGCTGGAAACCCACTATCGCTTTGATGAGAGGCGTTTCATGGCGCCTCATCCTGAATCCGCAGAAGGTTACGGTTGGTTTCTTCGATCGCAATTAAGGGAAGAAGATTCAGTGGTGTTCGTCGCGGAACATGGTGGTGCCGTCGTCGGCTACGTATATGCCGGCCTCGAGCCGATGTCGTGGAAGGAACTCCGCGACATGGCGGGGTTCATTCATGACGTAGTTGTCGAAGAGTCCAGCCGGCGGCTCGGTGTCGCGAATCTCCTGGTTGCAGCAGCCATCGAGTGGCTTCGCGCACACGGCGCGCCGCGTGTGATGCTCTGGACCGCGGAGCAGAATCCAGCGGCGCAGAATCTATTTAGTCATCTCGGTTTTCGCCGCACGATGATTGAAATGACGCTGGAACTACCGCGTGATTAAGCTGCGAAAACACGGACGGCGACGGTGAACATTGCCGCTGCCAACAGGGCTGCAGCCGTGCGCACGTGATTCCATGTTGTCCATTCGCGAAGGAATTGCTGCCACCGCTTAGCGGCATCGGCGCTATCCGCCGCGACGGTGGCCAGGGCCTCGTTTCGTGGAATGTTAAAGGCGATCGTCACGGCCAGCGTACCGACGAGGTACAAAGCGCTGCCTGTAAGCCGATAAAGGGCGTCGGGTTGATGCCACATCAGCAGGGACGACACACCCAGCACGACACAAACAGCGGCGGTTCCGACGAACACCGACAGGAACAGTGGGTTGAGTACTACGACATTGATCAGCTGCATGGCGGTAATCCCCTGCGCGGGAGGAAGACGCGAAAGCGCTTTCATAACACAGACAGAAAACGCGAAGAGGAAGCCGGCCATCAACCCGCTGGTGATAGCCGATAAGAAGGTCAGCATGAAAAGCAATTGATCGATCATTTCAATCTTCCTTCAGGAATGGCTATGGTCTTAGCGCCGCAATCAGGAAAATGATTGTCGCAGTCAGGCTGGCGACGGTTCGCAAAGCAGGCAGCCGTCCCCAACGTATGAGAAGCTGATGCGTTTCCCGTGACTTGCGGTCTCTACTTGGTCTAAGCAGCCGATTGTTCGTTGGTAAAATTGCGATAAGCGTATACGGAATTACAGCGAAGATTAATAACGCGCCTGCTATCCACAGCATCGAATGATCAAACCACCATGAGCAAACGGCCGAAATTGCCGCGAGAAGTGCTAGCGGCACTTGCATCATGGTCGCACGATGATAACTTGGTCCGAAGACTGTTGCCGCGAGTTCGATGCCACATTGCATCCGCGCCGGATGTTCTACAAGATTAATGTAGAGTGCGGCGCCTGCAAAAAGCGCGCCGCTTAAGATCGCGGCAGCCTGGAATGCTTCAGCCATGAGCCCCTTTTGGAGTAGGTATGACGATTCGATTAGACCACACAATCGTGCCGGCGAAAGATAAGGTGGCGTCCGCGGAGTTCTTCGCGGAAATCTTCGGACTGACGGTGACCACCGATGGCCATTTCGCAAAGGTACGCATCAACGACAGCCTGACGTTCGACTTCGCGAACGAACGCGAACCGCGTACCGGTCGCAGCCATCATTATGCCTTTCACGTGAGCGATGAGGAATTCGACGGGATTTTCAGCCGGGTGAAAGCCAAAGGCATTCCTTACGGCAGTGGGCCATTCAGCCATACTGATGGCCAGATTAACAAACGCCGTGGCGGACGCGGCTTCTATTTCGCGGATCCAAACGGTCATCTGTTGGAAGTAATGACAGTGCCCGAGACTGAAGAATAAAAGAGTAAATGAGACGTTTGGATATCGCGCAACAGAGACTCGTTAGCCAACACATTGCCCTTCCTGGTTTGAAGAAGCCCGATGACGTCGTGAGATGGCTTGTTGCTGTCCAGGCCCAGGACTATGCGGGCGCGAAATGGGCGCTGGGACTCCGTCTAAAAGGGGGGACGGAGACCGTTATCGAACAAGCATTCACGGACGGGTCCATTCTGCGCACACATTTGATGCGGCCGACCTGGCATTTCGTCACACCGGCGGACATTCGCTGGTTGCTGGCTCTGACCGCGCCGCGCGTTCATTCCGTCAATGCTCATATGTATCGCAAGCTGGAATTGGACGACACGATATTCAAGCGTAGCCACGCAACGCTGGCAAAAGCATTACGAGACAGCCAGACCCTGACGCGAGATGAACTGCGAAGTGTGCTTGAGAGCGCGGGTATCGCGGTCAACGGGGATTTGCGCATGGGCTATCTCATGATGCGTGCTGAATTGGATGCGATTGTTTGCAGCGGTCCCCGGCGTGGCAAACAATTCACTTACGCGTTACTCGATGACCGCGTCCCTCAGCCGAGGACACTTGCCCGCGACGAAGCGTTGGTGGAACTCGCCCGCCGTTACTTCGTAAGCCGCGGTCCGGCGACCGTTCAGGACTTTGCAAAATGGTCGGGACTAACAGTCATCGACGCGAGGAATGGACTCGAAGGAGTCAAACACCACCTTCAGTGTGAAATTGTCGCTGATCGAACCTATTGGTTTCCCACGTCGATTCCAAACGCTGGAAACGCTTCTCCGATTGCACATCTGTTATCGATTTATGACGAATACATTTCCGGTTACAAAGATCGTAGCGCCATGGTTAGCGAAAGCTACGCAGCAAGATTGTCTGGTCTCGGAAATGCCCTGAGCTACATCGTCGCGATCGATGGTCAGATCGTCGGCACCTGGAAACGAATGATCACAAAGAATTCAGTGACCATAGAGCCAAACTTCTTCAAGCGTCTAACTGCACCCGAAAAGCAAGCAGTTGAAGTCGCGGTGCAGCGATATGCCCAATTTGTTGATCTGCCGCTGGTATCGGCAAAAGCGAGTTATCACTAGGACAGGGTGAACGCTTCCGGCCGAGTCCATTGAATCCATGCCTCCGCTGCAATCAGGTGCAGCGCGAAACCAATCCAAAAAGCGGTACCGAAAAATTCGTATGGCGTTAGTCCGGTAAGCGGGCTGGTGGCAAAGAAGACACCGACGATAGGTCGAATCGTCGCGACCGCTAAACCAATTGAGAATGCACGTATCATCCACTCGCGGTGAAGTTGGATTTCGCGATGGCGAATATGCTGAACCGCTTTACCTAACGCGAAGAGGAAGAACAGAGCAAACAGCGTGGTAGCCGCTGCCTGATTGACCCCACCTATCGCCGGCATTCCGAAACTCATGATGAGTGCCGAGATCCCGACGACACCGCCGCACACGACGAGCAATCGTCCGTTCAATCGGTGCCACCGCAAGTGCCGGTCACGAAAGGTTGGGCGGAACTGCAACGGTGCCAGCACGAGAAAGACTAGTGCTGGAAGGATGTGGATTAGCGTCAATATTGGATAGCGCGCAAAAATGTCGTCCAACGCCAGGAACTGCGCCACCATCGGATTGGATGTTGCCGCCGGCGGATGGTAACCGTTCATGACAATCGGGACCAGATGCGCCGTCCGCCGCACGACGACAAACACGCCGATCAACACAAGAAGGATGACGACTCGCCATAACCAACGTTGCGTGCGAATACCTGGCTTCATAGTCGAATTTGATCCTTTCGCAAAACTCAGCCGAGCCTGCTCATCACCGAGAATGCACGCAGTGCCGCCAACCATCCCGCCAATGTCGCCGCGTGGCGGACGTACCCCAGGTTCACCCATTGCGTGGCTTTGGTCACGGCTTCTGACGCTGACAAGGTCTGGTTGTTCATAAGGGTAAGCATCGTGGGAATGAAGTACGCGAACGTCATCACTCGGTCGATCAGGACAGCGCCAACGGCAGCGAGCCACCAGTTGCGAACCTCCATTGGCGTCCGCCACACAACTACCAGGCTTAGCAAAGTAAGCAGTGTTAACGGCACTGTTGTGACGTAAACCCAGAATCGAAGACCGACGTTGGCGTCACGTGCGGCTTCGGCATTCCAGCGATATCCAGATTCGGGCGAAAAACTTAACCATTGCGGCAGCGTGATCCGGGACTCATACAAACCTGCGCCGAATGCGATGCCGAGATTGATGAGAAGTAACGCCAACAACAGCGAATTGAAAGCAGCCATCTTTGCCTCCTGGTTATTTAGGCGACCAACTTTCCCCTCTTGGACAGGAGGGGCGGACGCGAGCGATTGTTTTTGATCGCGAGCGGCGGGGTGGTAGATAACGTAATGCTCGCGTAGCGCTCCTTTTGTTTCGGTGTTTGATCTACCACCCGTCTGCGCCAGCAAGGAAGGCGGCCTTTTTCTTTATGGCGCAGCCACCCCTCCTGTCCAGGAGGGGAAATTTGCAGGCCGACACATCTTCCTCAGGATTACTCGGACAGTTTCAGTACTTAGGAAGGGCAAATGCGAAGCCATCGTCAGTGGCTCGCCGAAGTTATTGGTCTGACAGCCATTGAGTGGAGAGAACCGAGGGCAGGAGGCTTCAAATTTCGCAAGATCTTGCGAAATCGCAAACATATGCGTTCTGTTAATCTGAAAGACGTCATGATTGATTCCGAACGGCGACACGCACTCGTGCTGCGAGCCTGGGAGGCGACGAACATCGAACGTGATCTCCGGTCCGTCATGGGCGCCGTTGCCGAAGTACTGTCGCCAGTTGTTCCTATGGACGGAATCGGTCTTGTGGTGTGGTCGGGTAGGTTTCCCACCGGCGCTCCGCGTCTGTTGGATATTCACGTCGCGGGTGGATTGCCTGATGAGAAAGTTGACCAGATTCTGCGCCAATCGGACGAACCTTTCAGTGGTCCGCCGGACCGGCCGATCATTCCTCCTGATGAACGACTTCTTCGCGACATGCAGGAGGGCATTCCATACACGTGCGCCGATCTGCTTGCAAAGCGGACCTGGTATGAGCACGAGCGACGTTTGGTTGCCGGAGGTGTTCGCGCCTACGCTTCTGTTCCGATGAGGGTGCGCGGTCGAACGATCGGGACGGCGGTTTTCTCGAGACGTACGCCGATGGGATTCGACCAGGACCAACTGTCGTTACTCTCCGACGTTTCGCGAGCCTTAGGCGTAGCGGTCACGAATGCACTTGCAAATGAAGAAATCCGGACGCTGCGCGACCAGCTGCAAGCCGAAAATGTCGAGTTGCGCGAAAGGCTGGGGCAGGCGCCATGGTTCGAGGACATCGTCGGAGAGTCTGCAGCGTTGCGCCGAGTATTGGAATCTGTCGAACAAGTCGCACCCGGCGACACGACGGTTTTGCTCACAGGTGAAACCGGAACGGGTAAGGAATTGATCGCGCGCGCGATCCACCGGAGATCGGCTCGCTCGAAGGGACCGCTTGTCACCGTCCACTGCGCAGCAATTCCGAACACGCTTTTGGCCTCCGAGCTTTTCGGTCACGAGCGAGGTGCATTCACGGGCGCTTCCGACCGCCGAAAGGGCCGGTTTGAAAAAGCCCACGGCGGAACTTTATTCCTCGATGAAGTTGGGGAATTGCCGACTGATGCGCAAGTGATGCTGCTACGTGTTCTGCAGGAACGCGAATTTGAACGTCTCGGCGGCGGAGAGACTGTGCACGTCGATGTGCGGGTGATCGCGGCGACGAATCGTGATCTTGGCGCGGAGGTTCGTGCCGGGCGATTCCGCGATGACCTTTATTACAGATTGAATGTGTTTCCGATTCGCATACCACCACTGAGAGAACGACTGGAAGATATCGGACCACTCGCCTCGCGACTTGCTTCCAAACATGCAAAACGTCTGAACCGAACGGTGGAGCGCATCGACAAGGCCTCACTAAAACTGTTGGAGTCGTATGACTGGCCCGGCAACGTCCGCGAGTTGGAAAATGTCGTGGAGCGGGCGGTCATTCTTTCCCGACACGGAACGCTGCGCATCGAACGCGACTTTCTGGGGAACGGGATTAATGAGGTGAACGTCGGCCGGCACCTGCAAAACGAGGAGCGGGAAGCGATCGAGTCGGCGCTCCGCCTTTCTCACGGCCGCATCTCCGGTCCCAACGGAGCGGCCAAGCGGCTTGGACTACCAGCCTCGACACTCGAATTCCGAATCAAACGTCTCGGCATCGACAAATTTTCTTTCCGCTGAACTCCAGGTGTCCCTTTTGCACTTTCTCATTCGTCGTATGTGTAGAGGCACAGATAACACTTAATCAAAGGAGACGAAAGATGTCGAACCTAACAACGATACAAGCGCGGATGAGACAGCCGGCCATGATCTTGGCTGGAGCGATGCAAGCGTTGCAAGCTCTAGGAAATTCCGAGAAAAAAGGCGGTGTGCCATCGACAACGCTCGAACTCATTCACTTACGAGCGAGCCAGATCAACGGTTGCAGCGTCTGCGTCGACATGCACGCGCGCGACCTCAAGAAGGCCGGCGAAACGGACGAGCGGCTTTTCGCTGTGGCGGCTTGGCGCGATGCCCCTTACTTTACGGATGCGGAACGCGCAGCTCTGGCACTCACCGAAGCGGTCACCAGGATCAGCGATCGCGAGGATCCCGTGCCGGACGAAATCTGGAACGAAGTCACCCGGCACTACGACGAACGCGCGCTCGCAGCCCTGCTCATCGGCATTGCGAATATCAACGTATGGAATCGGCTCAACGTCGCTACGAAGCAAGTGGCGGGGGCGTGGCTGGCTGAGCGGCAGGCTAGTGAATAGGGGATCGATCAGGCGGGACGCACCCAGCTTGACCATGACCATAGGTTTCTGGGTGCGCCCTCTTGATCGACTTCTTTCGTTGGTCGCCAACGCGGCGAACCAGCGCGCGACGATCTTCAACCCGCTTTTGTGCGCGGAGTGTTGAGCTTGTTGCCCAGTTGCGCCAAATCCGTTCTTAACTTGGTGATTCCTGCGTCGATAACAGTCTTTTCCTGTTGGATGTCGGCATCGGCCGCTGTTTCCAGTGCGTGAACCTGCTTTTCGATGTTCTGGTGCGTCCGCTTCAATTGGTTCATGAGGTCAACGGCTACCTGCTGATCCTTCGCTTTCTCGTCAGCTTCGAACTTAGTGAGTTGCGTCTTGATTTTTTGCAGCTCGGCCTGGGTTTTCTCTTTGTACGCTTTGATTTGTGGGTTCATCTGTTTCCTCTTACTTGCTCCTGTTGCACAAACTGTGACTTTAGGTTCACCCAGTGTAGGCACGGATTCTTTGTCTAAGAATCCGGTGAAGTTCGGGTTTCGTGCGTTACAACTACCGAGACTGCGAGGGAATTCAGTCCTACCCAGCGCCAACGCTTTCCTACAGTTCAATAGGTCTAGGAGTTAAGATGAAACACGCAAATTGTCGAAGAGCGGAAAATTTATGTTCATAGACCCTGCACGTGCCGCACAAGCCTTCAAGGACCTCGATAAGATTTTGCGGATTGAAGAACTGTTCTTGCTTCAGCGCGTGGCACAGAAGATCAACTCGATACTCGACCTCGAAACACTTCTTGATCAGATCGTCAGCGATGTGGCGAGCACATTTGGATACAACCGTCTCGCGGTGCTTCTGAAAGACAACGAAACTGGCGAACTTGTGATCGCGGCAGGTTGGGCAGGCGACCTTTGTCTGAAAGGTACTCGATTCAAGACTGGTCTGGGAGCCGGTATGTCCGCCCATGCCGCAGCGAGCGGGGAGACGTTCTACGCGCCCGATGTCCGAAAGATTCCCTTCTACGTCGTCGGCGAGGAAGATACACGTTCCGAGATTGATATCCCCTTGAAGACCCGGGGCGAGCTAATAGGCATTTTCAACGTTCAGCATGTTGAGACGAATGCGTTTTCGCCGGATCGAATCCGCCTTCTTGAGGCACTTGCTGGCCATGTTGCCACCGCGATCGCGAACGCTCGAATGTTTCAACGTGAGCGATTTGAAAAAGAGCGAATGGCGAAAGAGTTGGAAGAGGCTCGAGCTGTTCAATCGGGCTTGTTTCCGGCGAATGCGCCCGATGTGCGTGGCTTTGATGTTACCGGCGTTTGTATTCCGTGCCGGGAGGTCGGCGGTGATTGGTATGACTACATTCGTCTGGGTGATGGCCGGCTTGCGGTGGTGTTAGCCGATGTTTCGGGTAAGGGCATGGGCGCCGCCTTGCTCATGTCGTCGACTCGAAGTGTCTTGAGGCTCCACGCGGCACGAGGGCTGTCACCGAAACAGATTCTGTCCGAAGTTAACAGGTTTCTGGTTGAGGACTTTCCGGCAAGTAAATTTGTCACACTGGTCTATGCGGTCGTGGACCCGGCGAAGCGAAAGATCACGTTCTCAAGTGCCGGTCACACTCCTCCGGTATTTATCGATTCGTCTGGAGCGCGGTTTCTGGAGGCCGACGCAGGCCTGCCTCTTGGCATCATGGATTGCGAGTTTTCCGAACACGAGATCGAAATGCCTGCCGGCAGCCGCGTGTTTCTTTATTCAGACGGTGTTACGGAAGCTGTCAATTCCGCGCTCGAAGAATACGGACCGGACCGAATTCTTAAACACGTAACCAAGTACACCGCCACAGTTCAGAGCCTATTGAGCGATGTGGATGCATTTATCTCCGGATATCCAGAGTCCGACGACGTAACGGTGGTAATGGTCGCCGCGACTGCATAATGCAGCCGCGGCGAGCACGTGTTATTCGACCGTTCCCTCAGCGTGCGTAAACCCGTTCTTCGCGTGCCTGAGGATCCAACGGATCACGCGGCCATTGTTATAGACATAGCTGACAATGTGGTTCAGTGTGGAAAAACAGTGCAATTCGCATTCTTTCTTCATTTCGGCCAACTGCGCACGATCGAATTTTGGTCTGCCCGCAACGCCCCAGTCATAGGTTGCGTTGTACATGGGGAAACAAGGTGCCAGCGTTCCATCGGGCCGGATGATCAATGTATTTTGGCCAGCTCGGCAGCCCCACGGCTCCACGTCCTGCCGCAAGAAGTCCTTCATCTGGGCCAAGCGGGCCTTCTGATTCACGATCTTGTAGCCTTGCTCATGCTTTTCCAGTAGCCAGTCAATCAAGGCATCCACTTTGGGATAGTCATCCGGAGTGAGGTACGTGCTGTTCTCACCGAGATGTTTGAAGTGCGGCGCGTTCAGCATCGGAGATTCAACGATGTGAAAGTCGATTCCGATAGCGTGTTCATGCGCAAGTTCGGTCAAGAGCTTAACGTCTTCCATGTTCGTGCGCGTGATGCAAACGTTCAGAAACACCTGGTAGCAGTACCGCCGCTGGTTATTCAGCAGGTAATCGAAATATGGACGGATCGGAGTCAATGCCTTCGCCAATCCTGGTTTCTCGTCGATGCAGTCCACGGCGAGATTCACGGTGCCGAGACCGGCATCACCCAGCCGATCGATCACGTCAGGTCTCATCAGTCGCCCATTGGTAGGAAGATAAACAATGAAATCCTTGCGGGCTGCGTAATACACAATCTTGTGAACGAAACTCGGACGCAGCAGCGGTTCTCCTCCCATGAGCGCAAGAAAGCGATTGCCCGTCGTGTGCAGCCAGTCGATAGATCGTTTAGCGACTGGTTCCGTCATCCCTTTAACCTTGTTGTCGTAGGACCAACAATAATGGCAATCGAGGTTGCATTTGTACTCGCTGAACAAGTAGGCGATCAACGGGCGAAGACTGCCCGGCATCAATCTCGATTTGAAATATGGCGCTCCCAGTCCTTTCCAAGTCCGCCATGCCTTGAAGTTGTGATAGGCGCGATCGGTCTGCCACCTTACTTCGGGGTGTTGCGGATATACGGGCTCGGGAAGGCCTTCTCCCTCCGCAATGTCTTCTCCCGCTTGCTCAGTTGAACCATTTAGGAGTGCGTCACGCAACTGAACATCGACGCGAAACGCAGGTGCGGACGTTTCTTTCGGCGCATTCGTGCTCATGGGGATTCTCCGTTGTAATTGTGGGTGTCACGGCAACTCAAGTGCCGCGGTCGCGACCGTCGTCGATTTACCGAGTGTAATCAGGGGGGCCTGGTCTAAGAATTCGGTGAAGTTCCTGTCTCGTCCCTGACAAGCTCGGGGATCTCGCCGAAATCTTCCTGGCACTTATTTACGCCTCATTACGGGCCGGGTGATCAAGGCCGGACGTAATTCTCTCCGCTCGTTTGAAGAATGACCCGGCCGCTGCACGCGCTGAGGAGCATCGTCGGTCTCTCTGATGGTTTTTCCGATTTCACGTGCGTCGATGACGTGTTTGTACGCCAGGTCTGCGGCCGCAGCGCGGCGAATGAGCCGCGAGCGTTCTTCCATTTTCTCCGCCTCACCGCGGCGTTTTTGACGGCGAAGTACCTCGGCGTATCGGGTCAAAACATCTTCCGTCCGAAGACTGTTTGGTCCATAGTTCTGCTCGAATACGGGCAGGACTTGGCTTAAGAGATCACCTGCCTCGACATATCGGCCAACCGCAACGTGAGCTTCGGCCAAACCGAGTCGCGACATCGCGACCTGAACGGCGTAGCGATCTGAGAATCCTAACCACAGGTTCAATGCTTTCGAGAAATGGGTCGATGCGTCGCTATGATGGCCGGCTCTCAATTGAATGAAGCCGAAATTATTCAGCGCGGAAGCCATCTCGACCGAGACGCTCGAACCTCGACTCGCCAGCAGATCAAAATTCTGTTGATAGATTCTTTGTGCGGCGGCAAATCTACCTTCGAGGGCATTTACTCCCGCCGTGGTTTCCAGGACCATCGGCAGAAACCTGGAATCTGGATCACCCAGCGTTAGACGCTCGACCCACGCCTCAGGGTGAAGCCGACGGGCCGCCTCCGCGCGTCCTGTTTCGACGTACAGCCAGGCCAGGTGAACTACCAAGGGAGTGAGCGCCAGGTCATTGGGTCCGACGATTTCTCGAAAGATGCCGAGGGAATTGGTGAAACACGATTCTGCCTGCGAGAAGCGTCCGATCTCTTGATAGAACACGCCGAGAACTGCAAGAGCTTCGCCTACCTTCAGGCTGCGCGGTCCACTTGCACTCGCCTCTCGTAAGCTACCCTTAAGAGCTTTTTCGGCGCCACTCAGATCGCCCTTTCGTTGTAGTTCTTCGGCAGCAGCTTGCGGATTCGACTCTTCGGCGTGAGCAGCGCTCGTCAGGAGCACCAATGTGATAAGAACCGATGCGGTTCGCGTATTCCAACTAACAACGCCACTGTTGTTGAAACGACGTTCTCTGGTGTTTCTCATACAGTCCCCTCATAAAGGTTCTGCGCTAAATGCCTTAATGGTGTTTGTACTCTGGTCTTCAGGTTGTGCTTGCGCAGTGCAATATTGCTGCCATGAACACTTGATTGGATTTATTTGGCGTGGATCTGGTTTGGATCGCAATTTCGCGAATTCACTCGTGAAATCGCGAACTGTTAGTGGTGGCGAACCAATGCCAGAGTGCGCCGGTACAGACGGCAGGAACCCTGGTAGAAGCGGGTTGGTGAGTTAGAGGACTAGACCCTGAGTTTAACGGATCAATCCGACTCCTACAGTCAGCGTTGTTGCGGCGACCAAGAACGCGCCAGTGTAGAGGATGAAGCGCAGTGAGGGGAAATGTGCCACTGCAAAGAATCCGCCGGATACGAGAATTGCCGCGGCGAGCGCGCTCACTCGGATTGGCCAGACCATTAAAATCGGCAATGTGGTGTTGTCCAGCGCCAGTTGCAAAAAGAGCGCCAGCAACGTGAGCACGCCGGCGTGTGCATGACCGGCGCGGTAGAACGAGATCTGAGAAGACGTTAGGTTCTTCGGCCCTGGGGCGCCGAACAATCCTTTGCTGACGACGTTAAGAACAGTTAGTCCCCCATAAACGATTGTCGGGACAAGAATCAAACTCAGGCCGCACATCAGGCGTGCATCAGGTGACATTTGTCGCTCCTTCACAGGACAACTTGTGGACTTTCTTGAGGGAAAAGTTGAGTGCTAAGCAACAAACCGGCCGCTACGCGGCCGTCTCAGTTTCTAGCAACTCATCAACTCTCACATAAATTTTATATATAAGGAAGGGTGTCGCGGCCATTATGACACAAGCTGTCATATATGACGGCCTAAGCTTAAGCACATGGCAAAAGATGCGGCGGACATATGCGAAAGTCGTTCCCATGGAGGCAATTGCACCGCATGAGCAAAGATAACAGCCACTTCATTCAAGATTGCAAACTCGAATAACGCTAACGTCGGTGGAGCACGGAAGTTGAGAGGAGAAATTATATGTTCAGGCCCGAATCGTTCGCGCCCGACATTCCGTATGCCTCAAGCGGCGAGGGGACCCGCTATGCAAATCCACTCGCGAAGCTCGATGCACTACAGATCGAAGTGTTTGCTCGCATTTTCAGCGGTGCGCTGGACAGCGAGCCACGCCTGGTACACATGATACCGAATCCGCGAACACGCGAAGCTGTATTGCCTTGGCTTGCCGGGTCGGCTATTCGCGCCGCCGGGATTTATGGCGAAACGTTTATTGCGCCGTCAGCGGACGGTGGAGCGATTTGGATTCGGCCGGGTGGGGGCTCGGGATTCCAACAGATGTTGCGAGGCGAACTGCGACGTCTTCCTTTTAAGCTACCGAAGCCGCTCGTCAAACGTTGGTTAGGAATCCACACATACCTCGACCGGATTCACCAACAACTTGGAGTGAAGCCGCATTGGTATCTCCTGATTCTTGGATCAGCGTTGTCCGCATCAATGAACGCGATGGGCGCGGTGATCGAACCGGTATTGGCGCGAGCCGATTTCGAAGACGTCGAGTGCTACGTTGAAACGTTTCTGGAGAGTACTCTGGCTTTCTACGAAGAGCACGGTTTTCGAATACAGGGCAGTGGGCGCATTACGCGATCAGGTCCGAATTTTTGGATCATGGTTCGAAAATCGCGACCGTAGCGACCGCCGGCGGAATTTGGACGGTCACGAGCAAAACATTCCTCCCAGACTCCGAAAGATATCAAACGGGGCATCGAGAAGTTCGCGCAGCGCAGGCCTACTTCGCCGGCGAATGGCAGCAACCATACTCGATCTGCTCGTCGGCGTCTGGCCGTCCTCCCGGCGTCAGGTCGAACAGCGTCCAGAGCGGCTCGACAGTGCCCATGTGCCGCATGTCCTGCCCTGGATCCGCCGGCTCGAAAAGCAGCTCGGATGCCCAGTGCAGCCGGATCGCCCCGTCAGGCCATCGCTTGAAAACGGTCATGATCGGCGCCTGCTGACCATCGGCGAACTCGCCATGGTAGTCACGCTTGAAGGTGTTGTTTGCGGCAGACAACAGTCGGATGTGCTTCCATCCCTTGTCGCGCGCGAATGCCGCAACTCGCTCGATCGGGGCCTTTGCGACCACGGCGAGGTTGCCGCCCAGCCCCTCGAAATGCGGCATCGTTCCCTCCCACATGTCGATCAGGGCGGTGCACGAAGGGCACGGACCCTCGGCCAGCGGCACCTGAGCCATGGCCCCGGCCGTCGGACCGGGACGCCTGTCTTCGGCATGGCGAGGGAACATGTAGTGGTAGAGCATCAGTGTGTCCCCGCCGCGGAACAAAACGGACAGGCGCACCGTTGTCGGTGCGCCGTCCGCGCCGATGCAGTCGAACAAATAGTCTTCCGGCACTTGGCCGCCCGGCGGCAGCGCCCTCAGTTGGACCGCGACGGCCTCCATTTCGCGTCTCAACGCAACTTCGCGCTTCAGCAGCGCAGCACGCGCGCCGCGGTACTCCTGTGTTTCTTTCGGGAATGTCACACCCATTGTTTTCTCCTCATATTCCAATATAGGTCGAATGAAAGCTGATGAAATCGACACTGAAGACAGACTCATGTCGAATCATTACCTCCGGGGTAATGTCACACTCTTGCATGGTCAGGACTGCTAATAGCCATCGCATTTTCGGCAGCAAGTTTCCATTCCGCGCCGGCCGCTGAAGTTTCCGCTTCAGTCGAGTCTCGAGAAGCGCCGATTCGAGCTTTGCACGGCCAAATGATCGCGGCGTACAATCGCGGCGACGCGGCCGGAACATCGGCCCTTCGCCCCCGACGGTAACCTAATCACAGGTGACGCTTCACCACTCCTCAAGAAATTGAACGCTATTTGTCCAGGTTATTGGCCAACTACCGAAGGGAAGTCAGTTCATTGCGACCGTCACAGACGTACGCTTCTCAGGTTCCGATATCGCGGTGCTTTCGTCAACTCCGGCAGCTAAGAGGTAATCCCATGTCTCCACAAGACATCGATAACTCATTTCGTGCGCTCATCCTGCCGACGTTCGGCGAAAACTCCTGAAACGCGACATAGTACTAATAGAAGCGAGTGCTCTGCTGATGGGTGACGAGCAACAACTGCCGCCGGAACATGGGATCGTCTCGGCCCGTATGCGTGGAGCCATGTCTATCGACGGTTCGTTCGAGCGCTTGTACCGCATGTACGCGCCTGTCGTTATCGGCTGGCTTGCATTGCGCGTCGAACCGCACGCGGTCGATGATCTCATGCAGGACGTGTGGACAGTCTTTTACGGACGTTGGCGCTCCTGGCAGCAGCCCGCGGAACTCGATATGCCAGAAGCCCGTCCTGTCCTCAGTTTTCTCTTTCGGACGGTCCATCTTGCGACGAAAGCCCATCGACGTGCCAGCCGCGTGCACGAGCAGATCGAAGAACACGATCTCACCGACGAAAGGACCATGCCTGACCGCCTTATTGAGGGTCTCACGGTCGCGCGCTGCCTGGATTTTGCAAAGACGCATTGTGGTGAAGAGGACGTCGCGATCCTCACGGGCAAGCTCGCGGGAATCGCCGCTAAAGAGATCGCACGCACATTGGAGATCAGCGAATCCGCCGTCGATCACCGCTACCGGAATACTCTCGAATACCTACGGCAACATCTCCAACCTGCAGAGTCAGGAGGAATTCGCTGATGTCCCAGCGTGTTGATATGCTGTTGCAAGACGACTGGAACCAGCTTCTAGGCCGCATCATTGTCCCTGCTAAGCCATCCATTCGTTTGCGACCGGCGACTCTCTGGATTCAATTACAGGATCTGTTGTTCGAGTGGCGCGAGCTTTGGACTTCCGAATGGTTTACCGCCAATCAAGGCCAGCTGATCACTTCCGAGTGGACACTAAAAGATGTGATTGCGCATGTCGCATCGTGGGCAGGGGAGTTGCGAACTCAAGCCGAAATTCTTGCAGGTGGTGCTGTAGTCGGTTATCAAATCCTCTTCGACGAAATCGGCGGCCCGCTATCCTGGAATGCCGAGAAGGTGGCGATGCGCCGTTCAGATTCGTTGGAAGAACTGATCGGTGAGATCGAGCGCGAGACCGTTCGGTTCCAAGAGTTGCTTTATGCAGTCGATACGCCCGGGCTCTTTACTGACCGTCCGATCGGCATCGCCCCGACCGCCACTCCCGGCAAACCGTGGATCCGCAATATTGCGGGATTGGTTGAGATGCGATGCTTCCATGATCGTCACCATATGACCCGGATCGTTCAATGGAGACGCACGAAATTGGCAGGCGATTTGTAACTGCAGCGGACATTGTCTCTGTAGAACGTCATTTCAAAGGAGACACTATTCATGCCCACGCAATCACAAACGGAAACGATCCCCATTCTCAACTCGGCGCGAGACCTTTACGAGATCGTGAAAGCCGACGTGATCGCTGCAGCCGAGATCATGCCGGAATCGGGCTACTTCCTGAAGATCGATCCGGACGTGCGCAGCTTCGGACAGCAGGTCGCACACATCGCCGACACCAATTACCTGTTCGCGTCTTCTTGCCTGGGTGAGCCGAACCCATTTCCTGGTGTCACGCCTGTCGAGGCCGGTGTTCTGGAAAAAACGAAGACGACCAAGAGCGAGATTCTCAACGCGCTCCGGTCATCATTCGCCTACTGCGATAGAGCATTTAGTTCGGCGTCGGATACCGCGCTCGTCGAAGCCGTAGAGTTTCCGGCCTCCCGTAACAAGATCGTCAATAAGGCGTTTCTCTTGAATCTCGCCTTCTTCCATACGGCTGAACACTACGGCGCAATGACGCTCTACCTTCGATCGCAAGGTATTGTCCCACCTTCAACTCAACGGCGATCGGCATAATGGAGATCTCCATGGGCAGTGGCGTGAGGCCGCCGACGCCGGTCTTAAAAAAGTCGGCGGCGCCTGAACTGACTCGGACTTACACCGAACTCGGCCCTGAAAGCATGATTGAAGTTGGACAAGTCGCCGAATCCGGTGTCTAGTGCGATCTCGAAGACATCGTCCTGACGGGTCCGCAAGCGCAGCGCGGCCTCCCGCAGACGCTGGCGCCGCATATACTGGTGAGGCGTGACGCCGGTGACCTGCCTGAAGACACGCAGGAAGTGAAACTCGCTCATCTCTGCGTCGGCCGCCAGCTGCGCTAGTGACAGCGACTCAGCGGCATTCGCTTCGATGAAACGAAGAGTGGCTGAAATACGCCGCTCATCGGCCGGCGTGGGCGCGCGCTTTGCCTGCCGATCGTTTCCCAACACGCTGAGCACTCCACCTGCGAGTCCATATGCGAGTTCGTCGAACGCGACGATCTCCGGCTGCCGAATTCCGAGTTGAGCATTTACGATCCAGGAAGAGAGCGAAGCTATGGGAGGAATGCGGTGAACAGGGAAGACGCCGTGTAGCTGTGCACGGTCGAAAAATTCCGGCAAGTAATGGAACGCCAGGCAACGATCTCCCGTGCCGTGCTCATGACTACATTCGAAGGTCTGCCTGAAGTTGCCCAGCAGCAATGATCCTGGCGACAAGATCTCGGAACTGAGCGCAGAGCGGTACCGAAAACTTCCCGCAAGCACGACTGCGATTGAAATCGTTTCGTGCTGTTCCTCATATGGGCGGTCTTGCGGGCCTGACGTGCACACGACGTCGCCCACTTTCCAACCGTTACCGTTGGCTACAATGTTCGTAGCAATTTTCCCCAAGTTTCAGGAACCTCGCTCCTTTTATTGTAGAGCAAGGATTGGAGAAACAATGATCGGTTACACGCTCGAGCACATTCTTTCTTATACGGGCACATTGGCGAGCCCACCCGAAGTCATCGGTCCTGCCCCCGAAGGAGTTCGTGTGAACTTCTACACAACCGGTGGCGAGATAACGGCGGGGAGAGTCCGTGGAAAGGTGCGGCCCGTCGGAGGTGATTGGATGACGGTACGCCGTGATGGAGTGGCGATACTGGACGTTCGTGCAACCTTGGAGACAAATGATGGAGCGTTGATCCTCGTAACCTATCCGGGCGTCATCGACCTGGGGGAACACGGCTATGACAAGTTTCTCCGGGGTGACCTGCCATCCAGCGCACGAATCCGGACTTCGCCGCGT
>Ga0209382_10004524_pt1 | contig 18575 bp, 19 predicted proteins | sample SoiMetdeltSBSDD5_FD_187599 | JGI IMG/M metagenome (GOLD analysis project Ga0209382, IMG submission 187599) | Bulk soil microbial communities from a Populus tree surrounding site in Tennessee, USA - Soil MetaG P. deltoides SBSDD5 (SPAdes) (version 2) | ecosystem: Environmental > Terrestrial >...
TCGCGATACGGCCGCACCAAGGCAACGTGCTCCATGTTCAACCGAACCTCGGTTCCATCCACGGTCGTGCATTTGACCCAACTGGCCATGGCTTCCTCCAGGCTATCCATTCTTTGATTGCCATCGAGACTAGCAGCCTGATCATGAGCCGAAGCTCGACGGCTATCGAGTGCAGGTCGTCAAAGGACGGCCTGCGCTTCGTCTCGGCAGCCGGATCGGCTATGCGAGGGTCAGAGGTCGCGTGGATACGTGAACGATGCACCGGCGTGACGACTACTGCTGCCATCCTGCTGTTGAACAACCACGTCCCCTTGGCGGCTATAGGCCAGGGCCCGTGCGAAGGCCATAGCACCATGCCGGGATTGGTAGCGGGCCAACGTCCGCTTCCGATTGGACACGACCCAATCGCCGCTCACACCCTGAACTACATAGACATTGTTGACTGGATCGTTCGTCTCCATTCCCGGGCCTCCTGCGCATCTACAGCCCAGAGTCTGCGAGACCCTCAACGGCGGAAACGGGGACCACATATATGGGGGACGATCGGCGCCCTTATCAGTCCCGTGTCGCTCTTATTGTTCAAATCCGCGGGCCAACTGCTCGGCCTCCGGCGCGCCCGCCGACGGCGCCAAGCTCCTCAAGGCGGCCGAGCGCCACGGGCTCAAGGGCATCGTCTCGAAGCGCATCGATGCGAGACGCGCGAAGGACGATTGAGGATCGCGGACATCGAGGTGACGAGAGGGCGCCCGTTCAAATTCCGCGCAAAGGGTCGCACGCGCGTGTGTGCGTGATGCAACTACCCGCCGGGCATCGAGCCTGGCTCTGCTGGTGTGCGTTGAGCTTCAGTGGGCGACCAAACTTGGCGCCCCTGGTTCCTGCGGCCTTCCGACCAGCGTTTGCGCGGCCGAAAACTTTTACCTCTTCCGTGAGCGGCGCTTTCCCTGCGAGAGCAGCATCGCCCGCGCCGACTTGGCGCTGAAGGGGGCTTTCTTTTTGGGGGTGTTGCCCGGACGACCTTTACCATCGCCGCGCCCGAGTGCGAGCCTGCTCGCGCCCTTCGCTTCCTGCTTCCCAGCCTTGGAGGCATTGGGCGTGGGGCGCCCGATCTGCCGGTCGGGCGCCTTTTCACTCGGGCGAGTCCTGGGACTGTGAGGTTGTGTTCGCCACCGCGTCTGCTCGATGATGGCGAGCGCCTTGTTGATCTCCTCACGGGCGACCCTCAAGTGCGACGCTTGAACGTGCGGGTTCCTCAACACCTCGTCAGCGTTGAGGCCGTCGCGATGAGCATCATCGAGCGCCCGCCGGGCTCGCTCCAGGTGATCTGATGCCTCCTTGGAGGCCGCGTGCTTAGTGATGTTCATGAGTTCCTACACCAGGACCCGCAGCACGGTCGCGTGATGGACGTCGAAGTCCCTGGCGATCGCGCGGGCGCTATCACCGGCATCGAGCCGGCGGCGAGCCTCCTTCCGCTGGTGCTCGTTGAGCGTTGGCTTCCGCCCGAACTTGACGCCCTTGGCTCTTGCAACCTTCCGTCCGGCGTTGGCACGGGCGACGATGCGGTGGCGCTCGTCCTCGGCCATCGCACTGAAGAGGGCGATGAAGCCGCGGCCGAGGGGCGTAGTGAGATCCAGGTGGGGCTTATCGTGCCGAGCTCGTCGATCGCCTTCTCGAGCTGAGGGCGCTGACGGATGTCTTTGCCGGAAGCCTTCTCGCGGAAGATCTCATCGCATCGTTCGGCGCGTAGCGCGCCGAGCTGGCGACGATCCGCAGGAGATTGAGGCGGCGCGCCTGAAGCTGGCTCGCAAGATCGAGACTTTCGGCCGGAAAGCAATGTCTGTGCGGGCTGATGTAAGCGACCCGCTTGCAGTACGGCACATGTTCGACGCCGCCGAGAAGGCCTTTGGCGGGGTCGATGTTCTGGTCAACAACGCCGGCATCATGCAGCTCGCACCAATAGCTGACGCCGACGATGCCTTTTTCGACCGACACATCGCGGCCAATCTGAAGGGCGTCTTCAATGGATTGCGCGAAGCCGCCAGACGCATGCGCAGCGGCGGGAGAATTATCAGTTTCTCATCCAGTGTTGTCGGGCTCTACCAGCCTTCCTATGCCATTTATGCCGCGACCAAGGCAGGCGTCGAAGCCATGACGCACGTGCTCTCCAAGGAGTTGCGCGGCCGTAACATCACCGTCAATGCGATTGCCCCCGGTCCTACGGCCACAGATCTTTTCCTCAAAGGCAAGCCGCAGCAGGTCATCGATCAGCTGGCAAAGCTTGCGCCATTAGAGCGGCTCGGTCTACCCGAGGATATCGCCAACGCTGTTGCTTTCCTCGCCAGTCCGGATGCCGCCTGGATCAATGGCCAAGTGCTGCGCGTCAATGGTGGCATCATCTAACCCCGTGGCACGCCGATGGAATCGTACGCAGAAAGGAGATGAGACAATGGGCAAGATCATTCTCGTGACTGGTGCGTCAAGCGGCTTTGGCCGATTGACGTCGGAAGCGCTCGCCATCGCCGGTCACACGGTTTACGCCTCGATGCGCGAAACCAAAGGGCGCAATGCACCCGAGGTGGAAAAGATCGCGGCCTTTTCGAAGGATCGCGGCGCAGACCTCCGTACCCTCGAGCTCGATGTTCTCTCCCGGGAGTCGGTCAACTCAGCAATCGCCAAGCTCATCAACGACGCCGGACACATCGATGTTCTAATTCACAATGCCGGTCATATGGTGTTTGGTCCGGCCGAAGCGTTTACTCCTGATCAGCTCGCACAAGTTTACGAAGTCAATGTCATCAGCACGCAGCGGGTCAACCGGGCGGTGTTGCCGCATCTGCGCAAGCAGAAGCAGGGGTTGGTGGTCTGGATTTCGAGCAGCAGTTCGGCTGGCGGCACGCCGCCCTACCTTGCGCCCTATTTCGCAGCAAAGGCTGGCATGGATGCAATGGCAGTGATCTATGCCCGCGAACTGAGCCGCTGGGGCATCGAGACTTCCATTGTCGTGCCTGGAGTCTTCACCGCCGGCACCAATCACTTCGCGCATGCGGGCCGGCCGGCTGACCACGAACGGGCGGAGGAGTATGAGGCGGGACCCTATGCGGGTTTCAGCGACCAGGTGCGGAAGGCATTCGCCGCGATCGTGCCGCCCGATGCCGATGCATCGGCGGTGGCTAACGCAATCGTCGCCATTGTCGACACTCCCTTTGGCCAGCGTCCGTTTCGGGTTCATATCGATCCCACAGAAGACGGGGCCAACGTCGGATTCGCAGTGCTCGATCGGCTGCGCAGCGAAATGCTGCATCGGGTCGGTCTCTCGGATCTTCTCAAACCCCGAAACCTGCATAGATCTCCCCCTCAGCGGTCGACGCGGAGTTGGCCGTTTGAGCGCATCGCCCGGGTGCGGAAAAAGCGCGGCCTATCTAAATTGGGGAAGTCGGTATAACCCTTCTCTCCCCTCCTCGTATAAAAGGTAGACCGGTTGGCATCGTCCAGCGGCCAGTCGCTCCGGAGCCGATCCACCAAGTCTGGATTGGCGATGAAGGGTCTTCCAAGAGCTGACGTTCCAGTCATTGCCGCCATACGGTGAGTTCGTGCCAGAACCTGCAGTTCCTACGAGGGGTGCTTCGTCACCCCCTTTTGCCGAAACCACGTGCCTCAAAGTCGCGGCTCGTCTGTGAGCGCCAAGTCAGCGCGCTCTGGGCCCTGTCAGTGCTGGGATCCGGCTTTCGCGACCTCGTACCGCCTTCGCTGTGAAGGGGAAAGGTGAGCCAGATGCGGCTCCAGCAGCTCGACGACCTTGGCATAGTCGCCGCGTTTGAAGGCATGGCCCGCCTCCGACGCGGCGACGGCCGCCGCTTTCTCTTCTCTGGGAAGCGCTTCTCGAGTCGTTTCCGTTGGAGAAGTCGCTCCGTCTCGGCGAGCCGCTCCAGCTCGGAGAAATCGCCCAAGAGGACGTCTCCGGCATGTTTGATGATCGCCGCTGCCGTCTCCTCGACCTCTGCCAGTTGGCCCTGCCGGTTTCGCCGCCGATGCTGTTTTGCGGTCAGGCCCTGTCTGAGCTGAAGTAACCTGTAGATCGGCAGACCGGCGCCCGTCTCCTCTTTGTCCGATGCCCGGAACACTTTCGTCCAAGCCGCCGTCCCGTAGTGAATACCTTCGACCTCGATGATTGTCGTCGCGTTCTGTAAGCGCACAGTGAAGCAGGTCACCCCCTTGCCCTGCCGCCCCGGAAGCTCGACGAACCCCATGCTGCGCATGAGCGGCGCGTATGCCGCAAGGACCCATGCGCGGAACTCGTCGAAGGATGGGATTGGCTCTGTGTGCATTCTTGCCGAGCCTCGCCTGTCTTGAGCATCAGGGAGTTAGCAATCGCGTTCAAGCCAGAAGTTCTCTGTTCGACCACGCCCAAAGCGCGAGAGCGCCAACGGTGAGATGAGCCAGGTGCTCTGACGGATCTGCAAGCTCCGGCATGCTGTAACGGTTCGCGGCATAGGAACCGAGCAGCAAACCTGAGAGGCCCAAAATGGTTCCGATGATTCCTCCGCCGAGAGCCATGGTGTTCTGCAGTGCGTGACTACCTACGAGGGCGGCGGCGAACACAAGCATGCCGAACGCGAGATGCACCCAGTTGATCCAATTGGGTGGATTGAAGAGGGCGGCGCTTGAAATTGAGCTAAGCAGCCTCATCGCTCCTGCGGCCCCGAGAGTGACGAGGACTATTCCCGCAACGACGAGGAAGTGACGGGGACGAAAAAGCTTGGTGAGCACGATCATCGGTGGCTCCCTTATAAGCATTTGAGCACCTTAATGCATATGATATGTATGTCAATCCACGAGCGGGGATGAGAGATGAGGCGATCAACCAAGTCGGGATCGAAGGTGACACGGCAGGAGGCCGCCCGGCGGTGCGTGGCGGTTTTTGACACCGGATTCTTTAAGGCTCTGTGCGAGCCGGCGCGGATAGCCGCGTTGCGCGAGCTCATCCTGTTGGGCCGTGCGGATATCGGCGCGATCGCCGAGCGACTGCCCCAAGATCGGTCAGTCGTTGCGCGCCACCTGCATCAGCTGGCCACGGCGAAGATCGTGAAGGCCAAGAAGGAAGGCCGGCATGTCTTCTATGAAATTGACGCCACCGCCGTTGCAGAACGCCTCGAGGACATTCTTGCGATAACACGGCTGCTCGAGACAGCTATGGGGGCCGACCCTCTCAAAGCTAGGTCACGTGACCCGGGACGCTTCTGATACGCAGCACTTGGCCGGGTAACAATCGCATGACTGGTGACACAACAATTGTGTTTGGCGTGCCCGTGCCCTCGGTTGATCCTTTCTTCCTGGCTGTGGTGCGCTTTCATATTGTGGTCGGCATCGCTTGTGCCGCGGCGGGCGCGATTGCCATGCTCAGCCGCAAGGGTCGGGGCCGCCATTCGACGTTCGGGACGATCTATTATTGGTGTTTGGCAATCGTTGTGGCCACGGCAACCGGGCTCTCCGTGGTGCGTTTGGCCGAGAACTATCAATTGTTCTTCCTGGGTTCGCTTTCCTTGCTTGCCGCGACTTTCGGGCGGACAGCTTTGCGGCGACGGTGGCGCCATTGGGTCAGGCTACACATCGCCGGCATGGGTGCGTCCTACGCTCTGATGCTCACCGCCTTCTACGTGGACAACGGCAAGAACTTGCCGCTCTGGAAAGAACTTCCTCAGATTGCGTTCTGGCTGCTGCCTGGTGGGCTCGGAATACCGATCATTGTGTACGCTTGGTTGAGGCATCCGCTGGCACAGCGGGAACGCGTACCGAAGATCTAGGCAACTGGCCTACCCGCCGGCGAAGGCAGCTGGAAGCGCCTGCGGTCATCAAGAGAGACGACGTCGGCGGAAGAGCCTTCGCTGATGCTTGACGGCGGGCGAGGTCTTGGCAGCCGTTTCCTGGCCACTAACTTCCGCAACGGGTCAAGAGCAACGCATGCCGTAGGCACGGGGAAAGTGCCTCTGTAACTGGACAGTATCGCTGCAGTGCCGAAGGCTTCTGGGTTGTGCCAAATTCTGCCGTCAATGGTAATCACTGTTTTGAGTGCCGGACGCGCCGGCGGACGCGGGTGTGAAACCTATGATCGATTCTGCAAGGCACATTCCGATGGCCCCCCTGACCTGGGACGTGACTGAGGCCCAGAGAGCCATCGACGAAATCGTCGAGGACGCATGCGTCCGATGGGACGAAACGCGCTTGTGGTCAGCGCATCCGCAGGACGACGGTGCCAAGGATGGTGACACGAGCCTTTACCTGGGCGCGGCGGGTGTAATCTGGGCGCTCGATAATCTGGCCCGCAAGGGTGCAACGCGAAAAGATCGCACCTTCGTGGGGTTCCGAGACCGCTTGGTCGAGGCCGCGCGGTTGCAACGCGCAGCGCTCGGTAACTATGGCCGCCACGCTTCTCTACACTTCGGTGATTTTCCGGCGTTGCTGGTCGCCATTCGGCTCCAACCCGACGAGCTAACGGCGGATGCAATCCATGCGCGCGCCAGCGATAATAACGCGCTCCCCGTCCGTGAGCTGATGTGGGGTCTGCCAGGTTCCATGCTGGCATGCGTCTTCATGGATTTGATGACGGGCGAGGCGCGCTGGCGTTCGCTCTTTGCGACGCAGGCCGTCCGCCTCTTGGAAGAACTCGAAGACACCGATCTTGGCCCCTTGTGGACACAGGACCTCTACGGTTCCCGCAAACGCTACCTTGGGCCGGTGCATGGCTTCGCCAGCAACATGATACCGTTGCTGCGCGGCTGGACTTGGCTCGACGAACGCCAGCGTACACGCGTGGCCGATGCCGTGCCGCGCACGCTCGCTGCCAATGCAATCAGGTCGGAACTCGGCGTGCAGTGGCATCCGGTCGCCGGATTGAGCGAACCGCCACGCCGCTGCCAGCATTGCCACGGCGCGCCGGGCATGGTGACGACGTTCGCCGACGCGCCGTTCAGCACGCCCGAACTCGAGGAGCTTCTGCTCGGCGGTGGTGAGCTGACCTGGAACGCGGGGCCGCTCGCCAAGGGCTCGAACCTGTGCCATGGCACCGGCGGCAACGGCTATGCCTTCTTGAAACTCTACCGGCGCACGCGTGACACGCGTTGGCTGGAACGCGCCCGAGCCTTCGCCATGACGGCGATTGCGCAATGCCGTGAGGCGCGTGCCAGGCACGGTCGTGGCCGCTACTCGCTTTGGACCGGCGACGTTGGGCTTGCCGTGTATCTAAGGGATTGCATGTCGGGCGAGCCACTATTCCCCACGGTGGACGTGTTCTGAGCTGCCGGCCGTTGTTTGCGGAGGAAAGAGTTGACGCCGACCAGCGGGGCACAGACGGCGGATCGAGGACAGCTTTGGGTCATGAAGAGGCATGATGGCAGCGTCGCTGGCACGGCAGAAGCCCCTCCAATACCTGACGGAATCGCGGCAATGCAGCGAACGGGGAAAGAGTGTCAGGAAGAGAAACGAGCCGCACGAAATGCTCACCATGGAGGGCCCGTGCCCGGCACGATCGATGGGCCAAACTGATTAGGGGACCTGCCTGGTCTAGCAAGCGGGGTCCGGCGCCAGCACGCCTCACATCCGCGGCTGACGAGGGGTTGAGTGCGGTGGTGACGTTGTGTGGAAATCTCACGCGTGCATGCGTTCGACATCGGTGCTTTGGACGGAGCGACGATCGAGTTCTAGAGAGCGGCTTGGCCGGGGCGCATGAGGCATTCCTCACCGAGCGCGGCCCGTGCGTCGTTCATGGCGGCGCGGAAGACGCCTTCGGCCATGAGGTTTGCCTCGGCTTCAAGGCGCGCCTGATAGACGTCGCGCTTCAAAACCTGCGCGTCGCGATCGCGGGGAGAGGCCCGCGCGGCCCATTCGGCGAGATGCGCGGCAAGCGTGAAGTTTTTCTCAGCGAGTAAGACGCGCGCCCTCGCTGCGATTGGAGCAATGCCGCCGGCGAGCGCTGCGATCTCCTTCGCCTGCGTCTCGAATGTCGCGGGCAAGAGGTCTGCCGCGTTGCCGTTCCACCAACCGCCCCACAAGCGCAAAAGGTTGCGGACGATGAACTGCGGGTGGTCGTAGATTTCGTGGAGGTAGGGGAGGCAGGCGAGCGTCGCATCGGACCGAACGCGGTGCACGATGTGTTCCGGTTCCTCGCCGGCGTTTAGGCGCACGAGAACCTGGTCGATGATGATGCGTAGGTATGAAGCGGTATCGCTGAGCACATGGCGCACCGCATCGCGCCCCTGGACGACGAGCCCATGCCCTGGAAAGAGCCAATCAGCGCCCAGGCTCGCCATCCGCTCCAATGCGTCGGCCCACTCGACGGGATAGCGCTGCACTTTCTGCGGGTTGCCGCAATTGGGCGCCCGCCAGATGATGAGGTCACCCGAGAAGAGATAGCCGCGCTCGGGGATCCAGACGTAGCAATGGTCGTCGGTCTCGCCTTTGGCCGCAGCGTAAGTGATCTCGAGCTCTCCGATCCGCTGGGTGAGCGAGTCGCGAAACGTCAGCGTCGGGTACTCGAAATCGCGCGGGAAGAAGACGTTGCGGCCGAACTGCCGACTGTTGATCGCAGCATTGAGGCCGTGGGTGAGTCGATAGCGGTCGAAGCGCTTAGGGCAGTTCTCTTGGGCGATGATGTGCGGGCGGTCGCCGGCCGCCAGAAATGCGCGCAAGCCGCAGGCGTGGTCGATGTGGCCGTGCGTGTAAGCGGCGGTATGTATTGGGGCAGCGCTCCACGCGCGCACGGTGCGATGCACTTGCTCGCTCAGGCGATGCAGACCCGGATCGACAAGCAGGAGTCCCACGTCTGTTTTGAGCGCGTAGGTGTTGGAGAATTGCGCGTGCATGAGCACGCCGGGCGCGACCTCTTCGGGCGGCGCCGAGAAGATTGGTGTGGCATTGCGGGGATCACGCGTGACGATTGGGTAAGATGATTGGGTCATCGGTGGTCTCGCGGTGCCCGTTTTTGCTCGCGACTATTGTAGGGATGCGAAGCGCGAGAGTACAAGGATGCAGAACATCTCCGGATTTCAGGATGTGTGGATCGCGCAATGCGAGGCGGCTGCACGACATCGCATGGCGGCTCGGGGTCGATAAGCAGGTGCTCGACCCGCGCCACCGGACCGCGGAATTGGGCAATTAATTGCGCGCGCGGGTCTTGCCGCGGCGCGCCGAGCGTGCGGCAGCCGCTTAGTGAGAGGCACCGTATGATCTGCCGAATCGTGAAAGGCTGAGAAGAGGTGACCTCATGAAGTGCGGGATTGCGATGTTTCCGACGGACTACAGCATCACACCGAGTGATCTTGGTCAGGCGGTCGAAGAACGTGGTTTTGACTCGCTCTGGTTTCCGGAGCACACACATATCCCGACGAGCCGGAAGTCGCCGTGGCCGGGTGGACCCAACCTGCCAGATGTCTACAAGCAGACGCTCGACCCCTTCATGGCGCTGACCGCCGCGGCCATCGCTACCAAGCGCATCAAGCTTGCAACCGGGATTTGCCTCGTTGTCGAGCGGGATCCGATCCACCTAGCAAAGAACGTCGCCACGATCGACCATCTCAGCGGCGGCCGCTTCGTCTTCGGCATCGGCGGTGGATGGAACGCCGAGGAGATGGCCAACCACGGCACCGACTTCAAGTCGCGTTTTTCGCTCATGCGGGAACGCATCGAGGCGATGAAGGCGATCTGGGTAAACGACGTCGCCGAGTACCACGGGGAGCACGTCAACTTCGATCCGCTCTGGGCCTGGCCGAAGCCGGTCCAGAAACCGCATCCGCCGATCCTCGTCGGCGGCGAGTTCCCTCACGGGGCCAAACGCGCGATCGCATACGGGGACGGCTGGATGCCCATCGGCGGGAGGGGTCTTGATGCGCTCGACATCCTGCCGAGCTTCCGGCAGATGGCAGCGGAAGCCGGCCGCAATCCGGATGAGGTGCCTATGAGCGTCTTCGCCGCACCTCAAGTCGCGGAGCGTCTGAAGCGGTATCGCGATGCCGGTGTCGATCGCTCGGTCTTCATGATCCCAACAACGGGGCGAGATGAGGCGCTGAAGAACCTTGAAGCTGCGGCGGCTGTGGCGCGGACAGTGTCATGAAGGACGGGCGGCCGAGGTAGCTGAAGGAGAGGACTTGATGGGCTCGGGCGAACTGCATTTTCTTGATCTATGCGAGGTCGGACGCAGAATACAGAAGAGGCAACTCTCCTCCGTGGAGGTGACCAGGGCGCTGATGAGCCGCATCGAGCGGTTCGACGTACGCTTCAAGAGCTATGCGACTCGCACTTTCGAGCTAGCGCTCACTCAGGCGAATGAAGCCGACGGTGAAATTGCGCGCGGTAAGGTTCGCGGACCGCTGCATGGCGTGCCGATTGCGGTCAAGGACCTTTGTAACACCAAGGGCATTCCGACGGCCGCAGGAATGGCGATCCACAAAGACTACCGACCGGACGAGGATGCGACGGTAGTCGCCCGGTTGCGCGATGCTGGGGCAGTGCTCTTAGGCAAGCTTCAGATGACCGAAGGGGCTTTCGGCCAGCATCACCCCTCTATCGATCCGCCGGTAAATCCCTGGAGTGCTGCGCATTGGACGGGCGTGTCATCGAGCGGTTCGGGCGTCGCCACGGCCGCCGGCCTTTGTTTCGGGTCGCTGGGCACGGATACGCTGGGATCAATCCGATTCCCATCTTCGATGAACGGGCTCACTGGTTTGAAGCCCAGCTGGGGCCGAGTGAGTCGGGCTGGAATATTTGCGCTTGCCCCGTCCTTGGACCATGTAGGCCCCATGACCCGCAGCGCTGCCGATGCAGCGGCCATGCTGGGCGTGATCGCTGGCCCTGATCCCCTCGATCCGACGGCCGTACAGGCTGCAGTGCCCGACTATCTCGGCATCATCGAAGAGGGGGTGCGCGGGCTGCGGATCGGGATCGACCGACGCCTTATCTCCGAGGGCGCTGACGCCGACATGGGGCTCGCCAGCGAAGAGGCGGCGAGCGTGCTGAGCCGTCTGGGCGGTCGGCTCAAGGAGGTCAGCTTTCCGTCACCAGATGACGTCGTCCGCGACGCCATCCCGCTGTGCGGGGTAGAAGTGGCGGTCGCGCACGAAGCGACCTATCCTTCCCGCGCAGCTGAATACGGCCCCCTGCTGACGGGGTTGCTTGAGGCCGGACGCGCGATCGACGGCCAAGCGATGGCCAAGATCCTCCTGCGCCGAGAAGCATTTCGCGGTCAGTTCAACGCTCTCTTTCAGGATGTCGATCTCCTGATCGTGCCGGCGATGAACAGGGCGGCACCGAAGTCAGAGGAAATGACGCCAGCCCGGCGCACCCCCGCCGGAACCGAAGCGCGCCTGCGCTTTACCGCGCCCTTCAATATGACTGGGCACCCCACGTTGACGCTGCCGGGCGGAAAGACCGCGGACGGCCTGCCCGTGGGATTCCAGATCGTCGGGCGCAGCATGGAGGAGGGGGTCATCCTCCGGGCCGGGCGGGCATTTCAGCAAGCCACTGATTGGCACACGCGGAGGCCCGCGCTCACCTGAGGAGGACTGCATGGTCGCGATCGAGACGGCGCTCACCAGGTTGCTCGGGATAGCACACCCGATCCTCTTGGCTCCCATGGGATCTGCAGCCGGTGGCAAGCTCGCAGCAGCGGTAACGAATGCTGGAGGCCTTGGCCTGATCGGTTCGGGCTACGCCGACGCGGCGACGATCCAAAAAGAACTCGCGGCAGCAGGCAACACCCGTGTCGGAGTCGGCTTCATTACCTGGGCGCTCGATAAGAATCCGGAGGTACTCGACGTGGCGCTTGCCGCGCAGCCGCCGGCCGTGATGATCTCGTTCGGAGAGCCGAGGCCCTACGCCCGCGTAATCAAAGATGCTGGCGCCAAACTGATCTGCCAGGTGCAGACGCTTGCAGAGGCCGTAGAGGCAGCCGTGGCGGGAGCCGACATCATTGTTGCGCAAGGCCGCGATGCCGGCGGACATTCGGGAACGACGCGGGGATCTATGGGTTTGGTTCCGGCCGTGGTGAATGCTGTTGGCGCCATCCCGGTCGTGGCGGCAGGCGGAATCGCCGATGGACGCGGACTTGCTGCTGCCTTGGCCCTTGGGGCCGCCGGCGTGCTAATGGGGACGCGCTTTGCGGCGTCCGCGGAGTCACTGTGGGCAGAAGCCATGAAGCAGCACCTCATAGCCGCGGGCGGCGACGAGACAGAGCAGACCCGGGTCTTTGACATCGTACGCAACGCCCCTTGGCCGACCCAGTATCCGGGCCGCGCCGTGAGGAACGCATTCTCGGCCCGCTGGCATCCGAGCGAGGACCGGCTGCGCGACAATCGCGCCGAGGTCGAGACGGAGTATCTCGCCACACCCGCCGATGACTTTTCAACGCGCGTCGTCTGGGCAGGAGAGGGCGTCGACCTCATTAGAGATGTGAAAACAGCAGAGGAGATCGTCAACTTAACGGTCGCGGAAGCAGTGAGCGAACTCGAACGATGTTCCGCGCTCGTGCGACGCTCGAGCTAAGTACGCGGCTCTGGTGAGGTAGATGAAACAATCCGCGGCGATCCTTGGGGCGACCGGGCTTGTGGGACGCGCGTGCCGCGATCTCTTGCTTGCTGATGAGCGCTACGGCCGTGTCATCGCAATTGGTCGGCGAGAGCCGGGGCGCGCCGATCCGAAGATGGTGGTTTGCCGCGTGGCGCTCGGTAACGTTGACGCCCTTGATGACCCGATGCTCGGCTCGGTCGACGATGTCTTCTGTTGCCTCGGCACGACCATCGGGAAGGCCGGGTCTCAGGAGGTTTTCCGGCGCGTCGACCTCGACTATGTCCTGAACGCCGCTGTCTTCGCGAAGCGGCGTGGCGCACGTCATTTCCTAATGGTGACGGCGGTGGGAGCGAGTGCGCGCTCGCGGGTGTTCTACAGCCGTGTCAAGGGCGAAGCCGAGGATGCCGTGGCGAAGGTCGGGATCGAGTGCGTCTCGATCTTCCGGCCCTCACTGATCCTCGGGCCACGCGACGAGTCCCGATTGAAGGAGCGCATTTCGAAGTCGGCAGCGACCGCATTGTCGTTCGCCATGGTCGGGTCGCTCACGAAGTATCGGCCTATCGAGGCAACGACGATCGCGCGGGCCATGCTCGCCACAGCCACCGGGCCAGCTCCAGGCGTCAAAGTGTATGAGTTCGAGCAGATGATGGCGCTGCGTTCAGCTGCAAAGGAAACATGACGTATCAGCCAAACGGCTACGCCGATTGACTTACTCGCCTTGGAACAGACCAGCCCCCCCTCAACGGCGAAGACGGTTAGGCACCGTTGCCTAGGCGAAGCCAAACTTGAGAGGACTGTCGCGGGATAGGATCGAAGACGCCACCATGACTATTGAGCAGGTGCAGATGCTGATCGTCGGTGGCGGCCAAGCCGGACTGGCGATGAGCCATATGCTGAGTCAGCGTGGTTGCTCACATCTTGTGCTCGAACGGGGGCGGATCGCCGAACGTTGGCGGACGGAACGCTGGGACGGCTTATGGTTCCAGTTTCCGAATTGGTCGGTCCGGCTACCGAATTTTCCCTTTCCGCACGATGACCCCGAAGCCTTCGCAACCAGCGAGCAGATCCTGAACTACCTCACCACCTACGCCACCTTCGTCAATCCTCCGATCCGCTGTGGAGTTGCGGTGACGGGGCTACGAAGGGATGATAGCGGATCAGGCTTTCTCCTCGAGACGTCGGGAGGTCTGATCGCGGCGACGACTGTGGTCATCGCCACCGGGCCCTATCAGCGCCCGTTGATCCCGGAATTGCTGCGTGATCATCCGGGCCTGTTTCAGGTGCACGCCAGCAGGTACAGACATCCAAGCCAGCTTCCATCGGGAGCAGTGCTGATTGTCGGGGCGGGTGCCTCTGGTGCGCAAATCGCTGAAGAGCTTCTGCGCGCGGGTCGTCGCGTGTATCTGTCGGTCGGACGCCACCGCCGCATGCCACGCCGGTATCGCGGACGCGATCTCGTCTGGTGGCTGGGTGCGATGGGCCTCGACCAAACTCCGGTCGAGAAGCGCGGAACAGATGCCACGCTGCCGCTGATCACCGGCGCCTACGGAGGTCATACGATTGATTTCCGCCAGTTCGCCGCTGACGGCATCGTCCTACTCGGCCGGCTGGAGAACGCGCGTGACAGCACTCTCAATTTTGAGACGAGCTTGAGCGACAGTCTGGGCTATGGAGATGCCGCCTACCACACCTTCCTGGACATGGTGGATGCTCACGTTGAGCGTAGCGGTTTGGATTTGCCAACCGATCCGGCGGCCCGGGAGGCCCTGTCAGACCCACCCTGTCTCCTCCAACCGGTGCGGCAGCTCAATCTTCGCGCTGCTGGCATTGGTGCGGTGATATGGGCAACCGGCTATACGTACGATTTCAGCTGGATCAATCTTCCGGTACTGAATGCCAGCGAATAACCAATGCACGACCACGGCGTTGCTCCCGTTCCTGGAGTCTACTTCCTTGGCCTTCCGTGGTTGTCGAAGATGAACTCTTCCTTCCTAGCAGGGGTAGGGGACGATGCAGCTCGGCTTGCGGATCACATCATTGCGCGATATCGCCAAGCTTGACCCCGCGATAGCAGCGGGTCAGCTTGCGTTGTGCCAATGCTGGCAACGTGAGGATTGCGCAACATCAGTGACGGAGTCTGGTGCAGGATACAGTGGGAATCCCCGTAATCCCACTAGCAACTCGGACGCAAATTAGTTGGAGCCAACCATGCCCGTCGAGATGATCGGGTGGATCGCGCCGCGTGTGTCGTCCGAGGTAGTGGCGCCCCACGGACCGCCGTTCGATGCTCACGTCATTGCGGCGACAGCCCGCATCCACGAGAAAGCGAATTTCAACCGCGCCCTAATTGGCTACTTCTCCGATGCGCCAGATGGCTTCCTGATTGGCGCCCATGCAGCAGCCACCACGAAACGGCTGGGATTGCTTCTGGCGCATCGACCGGGCTTCGTCTCGCCGACACTTGCTGCGCGCAAGCTCGCGACACTCGACCAGCTAAGTGGCGGTCGCCTTGCTGTTCACATCATTGCTGGGGGCAGCGACGCTGACCAGGCAAAGGATGGCGATTTTACCGACCATGCGGGTCGCTATCGTCGCGTGAGCGAGTACATAAATCTCTTGCGACGCACTTGGACGTCAACGGGTCCTTTTGAACATGTCGGCGAGTTCTACCGTGTCTCGGGAGCCTATTCGGACATCCGCTGCAAGCAGAGCCCACACATCCCAGTCTACGGCGGCGGCGGATCGACTGATGCGATCCAGGCGCTCGCGCCGCATGTCGACCACTACATGCTGTGGGGCGAACCACTGAGCGAGACGGCAAAATTCATGGATCAGGTCAGGCGGGCGGCAATGGTTGCCGGGAAAACTCCACCGGGCTTCAGCCTGTCGACGCGTCCGATCCTGGCCGAGACCGATGACAAGGCTTGGGACCGGGCGCGCGACATCCTTCGCCGCGTGCAAGCCCGGCGTGGAGGAGTGCCCCCACCGAAACCCGAGAACCTCGGCTCGCAGCGCCTTCTGGCGGCGGCCAAAACGTCCGAGGTGCACGATACCTGCTTGTGGATGAAGCTCGCCGAGGCAACGGGTGCACGCGGCAATTCGACCGCACTTGTTGGAGCGCCGGACACGGTCGCGAAGGCACTCCTCGCCTACTACAAGCTCGGCGCCGCTAGCCTCCTGATCCGCGGCTACGAGCCCATCGAGGACGCCGAGCGATACGGTGTCGAGTTGATCCCGCTAGTTCGCAAACTGGTAGCCGAGTCCGACGCACAGCAGCTCGGCTAGCACTGACCGACCAGATTATGGTCTCCCTTGGGCGCTCGGCAATCAAGCGATGTTCTTTCGCTACACTTGAACGATTGCTGCGATGCAATCGACGGTGGCAGCCCAGGACGGCTATGGGTCAACTACGGTCCTCGCGACCACGTCCGCCGCACGTCAGTTGACCCTCCGATTCCGGAAGAATCGCTGCAGCGCGGAAGTCGGCAGTTTCGTGCCAACAACGGCCGCGATATACCGCAATAGGATGCTGACCCGCACGAGGAGTCATCGCGTCTTCCTTGTTGAGGTGATTGGTGCTTGGCTTCTACCTCAAGAAATAACTCGGAATCCAAGACGAAAGGCCCGGAATGAGGATGACGAGCACCAGCACCAGGGTCTCGGCCAGCATGAAGGTCCAGACATGCTTGTTCGTCTGGTCGATCGGGGTCTTGGCGATGCTCGTCGTGATGAACAGGAGTGGCGCCGTTGGCGGGGACACGGCTCCAATCTGGTTGCAGATCACCATGACAAGGCCGACCTGAAAGGGGTCCAGGCCATAGGTTTTCGTGACGCTGACGGCAACGGGCGCGAAAACCAGGAGGACGATCAGCGAATCGACGAATGTGCCGAGCAGGATCATCACGCCCGCAAGAATGAAAAGGATCATTGTCGGGCTGGACGACAGCGTCGAGACATAGCTCAGCACCATGCCGTCGAATTGCAGATACGAGAGTATCCAGCCCATCGGGCCCGACACCGCGATGATGCCGGACACCATCGAGGTGGTGATCGCGGCATCGACGAGGATATCGGGCACCTTCTTTAGAGTGATCTTCTTCTCGACGAAGTAGCCGACGATGAAGGCATAGACGCACGCGACCGCGCCGGCTTCGGTCGCGGTGAATACGCCCGACAGGATGCCGCCGACGATGATGAGCGGCGCCAGCAATCCCGACCACGCCGAGCTCACCGAGCGCCACAGTGCGCACAGATCGAAGCGCGCCGTCACCACGCGAAGCTCGGGGTAGGCCGGATGATAGGTGTAGAGCTTGATCGTGATCATCAGCGCCAGACCGATCAGGATGCCGGGAATGATCCCCCCGAGGAAAAGGCCGCCGATCGAGACCTGCGCGATGGCGCCATAGACCACCATCGTCATGCTGGGTGGAATGATCGCGCCCATCGTTCCGGCGGTCGCGATGAGGGCTGCGGCGAAGCCCGGCTTGTAGCCAGTTTGCTTCATGGGCGGGATGAGAATCGACGCGATGGCCGAGGCGTCGGCCGTTGACGATCCCGAGACACCCGACATCACCATGCTGCCCACGACCGAGGCATGCGCAAGGCCAGCCCGAAAATGCCCGACCAGCGCGCGGGCGAAATCGACGAGCTGCTTGCTGATGCCCCCCGCGGTCATGATCGAGCCGGCGAGAATGAAATAGGGCATCGCCAGCAGCGTGAAGGAATCGAGCTGGCCGAACATCTTTTGAGCGAACAGCGGCATCACGACTCCGGGCAGCATCGCCATGCCGACGAAGCCGATCAGCGCTATGGAAATGAGGATCGGGATGCCCACCAGCATCACGCCCAGGAGGGATGTGAGCAGAAACGTGATCATAGCGGGGTCGCCTCGGGCGGAAGCTCGTCCGGATCGCGAGCCGGAAGCTCGCCGGCGAGCCGCCGGATGACGACAAGCAAGAGGTACACGCTGCCCAGGATCATTCCGTAGTACGGGTAGCTCATCGGTATTTCGAGGCCGGGCGAAACGGAGTTCCTCGTGACCAGAGACACACGATAGCTGTAGTAGGCGGTCGCGACGGCGAAGCCGACCCACAGCATCTCGATCAGCAGATCGAGCGCCTTGCTCATCCAGGGCGCCATCAGGCGCCGGATGGCCTCGACGGTGATGTGCGCGCCGCGCCGGTAGGCGATCGGTATGGCCAGAAAGACGAGCCAGATGTGCCCGAAGATCTGCACCTCCTCGGCCCAGCTCGGCGTGTAGTTCAGCACGAAGCGGCTGAAGACCTGCCAGGAACCGATCGACACCATGCTGAGGAATATGGCCGCGACGAACAGCTCGATGAACCGATCGATCCATGCGAATAGCGCTTTCATGTCATGTTCGTCCTTCGCAGACGGCCGGGCACATGCGGCGGCGGCGCATCGCAATTGCTCATAAATTGGCAGCGGACGCTGCAGACCTGAGGCAACCTGAATTGATCTGAGGTTGGAGGCAATAATATGCAGATGGACGGCAAGGTTGCGATCGTGACGGGAGGCGCCTCCGGAATCGGTGCGGCATGCGCCGAGACGCTGGCGCGCGGGCGCCAGTGTGGTCATGACCGACATCGACCGCGTCGGTGGCGAGAGAGTCGTTGGCAGAATATCGGTGGCCGGGGGCAAAGCGCTGTTCCTTGACCAGGACGTCACGGAGGAGGCGCGTTGGCCACAGGTCATTGCCACGGCGGAAGAGCTTCGGCCGCATCGACGTGATGGTGGCCAACGCCGGCATCGGCCTGATGGTGCCCCTCGAGCAGATGTCCCTCGCCGACTGGCGTCGCCAGCAGACTATTAATCTCGACGGCGTCTTCCTTTCCGTGAAGCACGTCATCCCGGCGATGCGGCGCGTCGGGGGTGGCTCAATCATCCTGATGTCGTCGGTGGCGGGACTGCGCGGATCGGCAGGCCTCGCCGCCTACTGCGCGACCAAGGGTGGCGTGCGCCTCCTCGCCAAAGCAGTGGCGCTCGAGACAGCCGCCGACAACATC
>Ga0209382_10004525_pt1 | contig 18572 bp, 9 predicted proteins | sample SoiMetdeltSBSDD5_FD_187599 | JGI IMG/M metagenome (GOLD analysis project Ga0209382, IMG submission 187599) | Bulk soil microbial communities from a Populus tree surrounding site in Tennessee, USA - Soil MetaG P. deltoides SBSDD5 (SPAdes) (version 2) | ecosystem: Environmental > Terrestrial >...
GGCCCAGATATCGGCGCGCCTGTCGACCGGTCGCCCCTCGATTTGTTCGGGGGACATGTATGCGGGCGTGCCGAGAAACACGTTCGACCCCGTGACGCTTGCCGTCCGGGTGCGGTTGGTGCCGCCATCGTCGGATTCGATCGACCTGGCGATACCAAAATCCAGTACTTTGACGGTTCCATCGGCCGTCAATTTGATGTTCGCCGGCTTCAAGTCGCGATGGACGATCCCTGCCGCGTGGGCGGCGTCGAGCGCATCGACGATCTGCCACGCGATCGACAACGCTTCATCGAGCGGAATTCGACCATTCTCGATGCGTTCGGCAAGCGTCCGGCCTTCGACCAGCTCCATGACGAGCGCCTTCACGCGCTCGCGCTGGTCGTCCGGCGCCACCGCCGTCTCGATCCCGTAAATCTGCGCGATGTGTGGGTGATTCAGCGACGCGAGGAGTCTCGCCTCGCGTTCGAAGCGCGCCAGCCGCGCGGGATCGCCGGCGAACGGCTCGGGAAGGACCTTGAGCGCCACCGCGCGCCCAAGGCGGGAGTCCAGCGCCCGAAACACTTCGCCCATGCCGCCTTCGCCGAGCTTGGCCGTGACCTCGTACGGTCCGAGCCGAGTGCCTGGCGCCAGCCCCATCGGCTGTCACTATACGTCGCTTTTTGCGGACAGAGCGGAGGATCGGACGTTCGGAAGGGCCGAAGGCTTCGGCAAGTTGACGTCCCACGCCAGGCCGAGCGCGCGCAGCGTACGAATACCGATCCAGTTGGGATCGAGCTCGTACCACACCAGGCCATGACGCGCGCTGGTGGGAAACGCGTGGTGGTTGTTGTGCCAGCCTTCGCCGAACGTCAACAGCGCCACCCACCAGCTGTTCTTCGAATCGTCGTTGGTCGCGAACCGCTGCGAGCCCCACTTGTGGGTCGCTGAATTGACCAGCCACGTCGCATGCAGGCCGGCGGTGGTGCGGAAAAAGATCCCCCACAAGACGTACGGCACGCCGCCCACCGCCAACAGGATCAGCCCGACCACGACGTTCGACGTCCAGTGCCACGTCGACAGCGCGACGTGCACGCGGTCGCGCGACAGATCGGGAACGTATCGCGCCAGCACCGACGCGTCGTGGTGCATGCCGTCGCCCATGAGGATCCACCCCATGTGCGCCCACCACGTCCCCTCGCGCGGCGTATGCGGATCACCCTCGCGATCCGAATGCTGATGGTGAATGCGATGCGTCGCCACCCAGAAGATCGGCCCGCCCTCGAGTGCAAGTGTGCCGCACCACGTCAGCACGTACTCGACGAGCTTGTGGGTCTTGTAGCCGCGATGCGTGAGCAGCCGGTGGTAGCACATCCCAATCCCGAACATGCCGGCGACGATGTAGAGCGCGATTGCGGTGAGGATTGCACCGTAGTCGATGAAGAAGAAGGCGGCCACCGCGCCGGCGTGAAAGCCGATCATGGCCGTCGTCGTGATCCAGTTGATGCCAGTCTGGTGCCGGCGGCCGTACTTCAGAACGGGACGGGACATGCGAAAGGGAGGAGTATACGCGACTTCCCCGCCGTGGCTTCAGGGGAGGCCGATGGCAAACAGGTGCTGATGGCCGCGGATGTAGATGCGCCCGTTGGCAATCGCCGGCGACGAATACACGGGTTCCTCGAGCGAATTCGTCCGTGCAATTTCGTGAACCGGCCCCGCCTTGAGCATGAACGTATCGCCATCCTCGCTCGTCAGCGCGACGTATCCCGCGAACCCCACCGGCGATCCCATGAACTTCGCCGGCTTCGGCACGCGACCCCCTTCGTACTTCACCGCGCCGGTTTTGGCGTCGAGGCAGGTGACGATGCCGTTGTCGGCGAAGAGATACAGGTAGTCGCCGTAGAGCAGGTTCGAAATGACGTAGCCGGTCCCGCGCGCGAACTGCCAGGCGACGCGCTGATCCTCTGCAACCGCGCCAGGCCGGAGCGCGATCACGCGCTTTTCCGGGTAGCCGGCCGTCGCGATCACCAGACCGTGCCCGGCAAGCGGTGTGTGAATCGCGTTGCTCGCGACGCCTTTCGTCTGCCACAGCTCACGGCCGGTCGACGGGTCGTACGCGATGATGCGCTCGCTGCCGACCGTCACCAGCTCGATGCGGCCCGACGCCTGCACCAGCACCGGCGTGCTCCAGCTGATTTCGATCGGTCGTCTGGTTCGCCAGGCTTCCTTGCCGGTCGTCTTGTCATACGCGACGATCACCGATTCTTCGCCGTTGTCCTCGTCTCGCTGCACGATGACCAGGTTCTCGTACAACACCGGCGACGTGCCGGTGCCCAAGCCGAGCAGCCGGAACGGTTCGCGCACCGTCCAGCGCAGTGTTCCCGACGCGTCGTACGCGTACAGACCTTCCGGTCCAAAATACGCGTACACCATCTTCCCGTCGGTGACGGGCGTGGGACCCGCGAACGAGCTGCGCCGGTGGCGCGCATCGTAGACCGGGCCCTCGTAGGCGGTGCGATCCCACTCGATCTTTCCAGTTGCGGCATCGAGCGCGACGACCTTGAACGTGTGCCGGCGATCGCCGGCGACGCTGTCGGGGTGAATCCAGTCTTCGTCTTTTTCCATTCGATGCTTGACGGCGCGGTGGCCGGCGATGACATCGCCTTCGATGACGGACGTCACGTACACACGATTGCCCCAGACGATTGGCGACGACATGCCGGTGCCGGGAAGGGCGGTCTTCCAGGCGACATTCGTAGCCGGTCCCCACTCGATCGGCAGGGCGGTTTCGGCAGAGATGCCTTGACCACCCGGGCCGCGCCACTGCGGCCAGTTCGCCGCTGTGATCAGGGGCCCTGTGCAGAGGATCGAGATGGCCAGCAGGCCGAACCAAACGCGAGGTCGAGACATCAAGGGCTCCGCGGGTGAAACGAAAGAAGGGGCGCCCAGCGTAGAAGGCTGATTATAGGTGGGGTCACCGTCGCGTCCGGTGCCCAGGTACGAACGCCGGCGCCGAAGGGGCGAACGAACGTTGCGACGCCTCAGCTGCGCATTGCGCAATCCAGTCACCGTGCGAGCGCGACTTGCCCGCCGTAGCCTTGGCGAAGGCGGGCGGGCTATTCTAGAAGGCTCATGAGCGTGCTTATGAAAACGACTCCTCGACTTCCAGTGGTGCTGGCGCTCTGCGTGATCGCGCCCGCCGCCGTCCTGCTGCACGGTGCGGATTGGCCCGATTGGCGTGGTCCGGCGCGAACCGGTGTCTCGCCGGAAACCGGACTGCCCTCCTCGTGGTCACCGTCGGGGGAGAACCTCGCATGGAAAGCGCCCTACGGCGGGCGCTCCGCGCCGGTCGTGTTCGGCGATCGGCTCTTCCTGCAGAACACGTCGGGCGAAGGCGCGGCGATGCAGGAACGGCTGATGTGCTTCCACGCCGACACCGGCAAGCTGCTGTGGGAGCACAAATACAACATCTTCACCAGCGACGTGCCGCCCCACCGCATCGCCTGGGCCTCTCCCGTCGTCGATCCGGCGACGGGGAACGTGTTCGCCTTCAGCGGCAACGGCCTGCTGATGTCGTTTTCGCGCGACGGCAAACCCTTGTGGGAGCATTCACTGGCCGAAGAATTCGGCATGTGGACGACGCACGGCGGCCGGGTGTCGTCGCCGATCATCGACGGCGATCAGCTGATCGTCAGCGGGCTGATGTTCAGTTGGGGCGCGCACGCCGGCGGCGCGCACCGGTACCTCTCTCTCGACAAGACCACCGGCCGTGCGAACTGGCTCAGCTCGCCGGAAGGCCGGCCGACCGACACCATCTACGCCAACCCGTACGTCGCCGACGTCGACGGCACGCGCATGCTGTTCAGCGGCGGCAGCGACGGCGCGATGCTCGCGATGAAGGTCAACACCGGCGAACGCATCTGGAGCTGGCTGGTCAGCAAGCGCGGACTGAATACTGCGGCGCTCATGATCGGCCCCGACGTCATCGTCTCGCACAGCGAGGAGAACGTTCTGAGCAACGAAATGGGCATGCTGGCCGCGATTCCGGCCAACAAGACCGGCGTGCTCGCCGACCAGGACGCGCGCTGGCTCGTGCGCGGCGTCCAAGCCGGATACGCCTCGCCGGTCAGCGACGGACAGCGGATCTACATCGTCGACAACGGCGGCATCCTCTTCGCGCACGACGCGAAGACCGGCGCGCGCGCCTGGGAACAGAACCTGGGCACGATTCAGAAGTCTTCGCCGGTGATCGCCGACGGCAAGCTGTACGTCGGCACCGAGAACGGCAGGTTCTTCATCATTCGTCCTCTGGCGGACAAGGCAGAGATCCTCGATCAGGACTGGCTCGGGAGCGAACAGAATCCAGAGCCGATCATCGCCTCGCCGGCGGTCGCGCGCGGTCGGATCTACGTCGCCTCCATGAACGCGCTGTATGCGATCGGTCCGAAGCTCGCGCCCTCGGGCGCGGCCGCGAACCCGGCGGCTGCCGCGGCCAAGCCGGCCCCCGCCACGCTGCCGGCCGGCGTTCCTGCGGCGGTGCTGGTCACGCCGACCGAACTGATCCTCAAGCCGGGCGAATCAATCGCGCTCACGGCGCGCGCGTTCGACGCAAAGGGTGTCGAGGTGTCACTGCCTGGACCGCCAGCCTGGTCGGTCGAGAACCTGAAGGGGACGATCAAGGACGGACGCTTTACGGCCGACGCCGCCGCCACGCCTCAGGCGGGCCTGGTCAAGGCCACGATCGGAACCCAGGTCGGCGCGGCGCGCATCCGCGTCATCCCCGATCTGCCGTGGAGCTTCGACTTCGAGGATGGCCGCGACGTTCCGCCGCCGCAGTGGGCGAACGCCACCGGCAAGTTCGCGGTGCGCGATCTCGACGGCACCAAGGTGCTGGTCAAACTCGCCGAGAACGACTTCGCGTTCGCGAAGCGGTGCCGTCCGTTCTTCGGCTCACCAGAGCTGAGCAACTACACGATTGAAGCCGACGTCCGCGCGCTCGAGCGTCGCCGCCAGATGGGCGACATCGGCGTGGTCGCGCAGCGCTACGAGCTCGTCCTCTTTGGCAATCACCAGGAACTGCACTTGCAACCCTGGCAACCCGAGACGACGCGGACGATCAAGGTGCCGTTCAAGTGGGAAAAGGACACGTGGTACACGATCAAGCTCGAGGTGCAGTCGCTCGACGGTGCGAAGGTCCGCGCCCGCGGCAAGGTGTGGCCGAAAGGTCAGCCGGAGCCGGCCGCCTGGTCCATTGAGCGCATCGATCCGATTGGAAGCCACAAGGGCGCTCCGGGGTTGTACGCCGATGCCCCGTCGCGTGTCGGTGGCGGCTCCGAGCTCTACTACGACAACATCAGGGTCTACAAAAACAAGTAACGGGGGCCGGGATTCGGGATTCGGGGTCCGGCTACCAAACTTGATGCCTCACGGCACGTAGCCGAGCCCCGAACCCCGAGCCCCGAGTCCCGATACCGTCAGGAACAACCAATGCTCAGAAGGCTTCCCGTTCTCGCCGGCATCGTCGCAATCAGCTCGCTCGGTCTCGTGGCACGTTCTGACCCCCCAAAGGATTGGCCGATGTGGGGTGGCACGCCGGATCGCAATCTCGTGTCCAGCATGAAGGGTCTGCCCACGAGCTGGGACCTCAAGTCGAAGAAGAACATCAAGTGGGTCGCCGAGCTCGGCTCGCAGGCGTATGGCAATCCGGTGGTCTCGAATGGCGTGGTCCTCGTGGGCACGAACAACGAGGCGATGAAAGATCCGGCCGTCAAGGGCGACAAGGGCGTGCTGATGGCGTTTCGCGAATCCGACGGCCAGTTCCTGTGGCAATCGGTGCACGACAAGCTATCAGCGGGCCGCGCCAACGACTGGCCGTTTCAGGGCGTCTGCTCGTCACCGCTCGTCGAGGACGGCATCGTCTACTACGTTTCGAACCGCGGCGAGCTGATGGCCCTCGACATTCAGGGCTTCCGCGACAACGGCGAGAACGACGGACCATTCAAGGAAGAGAAGCAGACGCGCGAGACCGACGCCGACATCCTCTGGAAGTACGACTTCATGGAGGAGCTCGGCGTGCTGCAGCACAACATGGCGAACTCGTCGCCGGTCGCGTTCGAGAACCTGATTTACATCAGCACCTCGAACGGCCAGGACGAGAGCCACGTCAACGTGCCGTCGCCGAAATCGCCGGCGATCATCGCCGTCGACAAGACCACCGGCAAGCTGGTGTGGGAGGACGCCTCACCGGGGGACAAGATTCTGCACGGCCAGTGGTCGTCTCCGGCGGTCGGCCGGATCGGCGACACGGTGCAGGTCGTGGTCGGGCAAGGTGACGGCTACGTTCGCAGCTACGAGGCCAAGACCGGCAAGAAGCTCTGGGAGTTCGACCTGAACCCCAAGGATTCGGTGTGGCCGAAGACGCGCAACGAAGTAATCAGCACGCCGGTCATCTACGAGAACCTCGTCTACATCGCCAACGGACAGGATCCGGAGCACGGTGAAGGCGTCGGCCATCTCTACGCGATCGATCCCACCAAGCGCGGCGACATCACGCAGACCGGCCGCATCTGGCATTACGGCGACATCCGCCGCTCGATCTCGACCGGCGCGATTTACAACGGCATCCTGTTCTATTCGGACTTCAGCGGGTTCCTGCACGCGGTCGACGTCAAGACCGGCAAGCCGTTCTGGAAGCACGATATGTTCGCGGCGATCTGGGGCTCGCCGATGGTCATCGATGGCAAGGTCTACCTCGGCGACGAGGACGGCGACGTCACGGTGCTGAACGCCGACCGCACGTTGAAGGTGATCGACGAGAGCAACATGGGCAGCTCGGTCTACTCCACACCGGTGCCCGCCAACGGCGCGCTCTACATCGTCAACCGCAACCAGCTGTTCGCGATTGCCGCCAGTCCGACGGCGCCAGCAGCCGCGGGCGGCAAGTGAGCGGCCGCCGTGCCGCGCGTTGCTCTTGCGTTGACGCTCCTGCTGTCGACGGCGCTGTCCGCCGAGGCGCAGAACTGGCCGTCGTTCCGCGGGCCTGACGCGAGCGGCGTCGCGTCCGCCGCGAAGCCACCGTCCACGTGGGACCTCGCCAGCTCGAGGAACGTCACGTGGAAGACGGCGCTTCCCGGTTTGGCGCACTCGAGCCCGATCGTCTGGGGCGATCGCATCTACGTCACCACCGCGGTTGCGGTCTCGGGCCAGCCCGGAGTCAAGACGGGCGAGGCCGGTATCGCGTCGGCGAACGATACCGTCAGCCACACCTGGCGGCTGATCGCGATCGATCGTGCCAAGGGAACGATCGTCTGGGATCGCGAAGTCCACAAGGGCACGCCGCGCCTCAAGCGGCACGTCAAGGCCAGCCACGCCTCGGCCACGCCGGCCACCAACGGCCAGGTCATCGTCGCGCTGTTCGGCAGCGAAGGACTGTTCTGCTTCGACATGGCCGGCGCGTTGAAGTGGCGGCAGGATCTGGGGCTGATGGACGTCGGCCTGGTCGACGATCCGAGCTATCAATGGGGACCGGCAAGCTCTCCGACGATTTTCGAGAGCATGGTGATCGTCCAGAACGATCGCCACAAGGACTCGTTCGTCGCCGCGTTCGATCTCGCGACCGGCAAGCAGCTGTGGCGCACCGCGCACGACGAGTATCCGTCGTGGGCGACGCCGGCCGTGGCCCGGTCGGGAGCGCGCACCGAGATCGTCACCAACGGCGGCAAGTTCATCCGCGGCTTCGATCCGAAGACCGGGCGCGAGCTGTGGCGGCTCTCGGACAACCTCACGCAGGTGAAGGTGCCGACGCCGATCGTTTCCGGCGACACGGTCATCGTCACCGGCGGCTACCCGTCCGGCGGCCGTCCGATCTATGCGATTCGGCTCGGCGGTTCCGGCGAGCTGACCGCCAAGTCCCTCGCCTGGAGCACCGAGCGCGGCTCACCGTACACCGGCACGCCGCTGCTGTACGACGGCCTGCTCTACGTCTGCACCGACAACGGCATCCTGAGCGCCTACGACGCGACGACCGGCGGACGGGTCTACCAGCAGCGGGTCGGTGCCGGCAGTTCCGGTTTCAGCGCCTCGCCGGTTGCCGCCGATGGCCGGCTCTATCTGGCCAGCGAAGACGGCGACGTGTTCGTGGTCAGAGCCGGGCGCAGCTACGAGCTGCTCGCCACCAACCGCATGGGGGAAGTGACGATGGCGACCCCGGCGGTGTCGGGGGGCATGTTGATCGTGAGGACGCAGACACAGCTCGTGGGAATCGGATCATGACACGCGCCACCGTTGCCGCATTCGTCGTCGCCACGACCGCGACGCTGGCCGCGCAGGCGCCGCCCGCGTCTCCAGCGGATCGCTGGACGCAGTTTCGCGGCACGGCGCCGCTCGCCGGCACCTCGGATGCGAAGCTGGGCCCGACGTTGAAGGTGCTGTGGACCTACGAGGCCGGAGACGCGATCGAATCGTCGGCGGCGATCGTCGACGGCGTGGTCTACGTCGGCTCGCAGACCGGCGAGCTGCACGCGGTCAATCTCGCCGACGGCAAGCCGAAGTGGAAGTACAAGGCGTCAGCCGACGGCATCGGCGAATCGTCTCCGGCCGTGGCCGCCGGGCTGGTCTATGTCGGGGATCTGTCGGGCGTGGTGCACGCGGTGAACGCCGCCACCGGCCAGGCGGCCTGGACCTACAAAACCAACTCGGAAATCAAATCGTCTCCGGTGGTGGCCGGCGATCGCGTGCTGATCGGCTCCTACGACCAGAATCTCTACGCGCTCGGCGCCAAGGACGGCAAGCTGCTCTGGAAATCGCCAACCGAAGGCTACGTCCACGCTACGCCGGCGATCGTCGACGGTATCGCCTACATCGCCGGCTGCGACGAGATCCTCCGCGGCGTCCGCATCACCGACGGCGCGGAAGTCTTGAAGATCGCGTTTGGCGCCTACACCGGGGCGTCGCCGGCGATGATCGACGGACGCGCGTACTTCGGCACCTACGAGAACGAAGTGATTGCCGTCGATCTGAAGGCGAAGAAGATCGCGTGGACCTACAAGCATCCGCAGCGCAACTTCCCCTTCTATTCGTCTCCCGCTCTCGCCGGCGACCGCATCATCGTCGGCGGACGCGACAAGATGGTGCACGCGCTCGATCGCAAGACCGGCAAGTCGTTGTGGACGTTCGTGACCGGGGCCCGCGTGGATTCGTCGCCGGTGGTGGCGGCGGGACGAGCCTACATCGGATCGAACGACGGCAAGCTCTACGTGCTCGATCTCGCCAGCGGCAAGCCGGTGTTCGAGTTCGAAGCAGGCGGGCCGTTGTCGGCGTCGCCGTCGTTGGCCGCCGGCCGTGTCGTCATCGGATCGCAGGACGGAAAGCTCTTCTGCCTCGGCTGATCACTTGATCCGGACGTCGACCGCGAAGCGCCGATAGTTCGAGTAGGTCGCGACGCCGATGATGTCGTAGGTCAACCGCGTCTTGGTCTCGCGCACGTCCCGGTAGCGCTCGCGCATCTGCGCAGGTACCCACGCGTTCAAACCGGCGTCGTGCCGCCAGCTGAACTCCAGCTCGCTCCTGACCGGCACCGTGGCCTCGAGGGTTGCTCGCAGGAGATGGCCGTCGTCGACCGCGATCGCGAGCTCCCCCTTCAACGGCACATCACGGCCGGCCTTCGTCCGGACGATCGTCGGGCGATCGCGTTCGTCGAACGACACGAGCCAGCTGCGTTCCGGGGTGTGGCTCTCCGACCGCTTCCTGAACCTGAACCGGGTCTGCTGCCCAGGCATCAGCAAGTGCGTCACGATGGTGGGCACGTTCAGCGTGCGCTGCAGATTGCCGATGTTATGGATGGCGCTCTCCTCGGCGATTCGCCGGCCCTGCCGCGATATCGCCCCTTCGCGGAACAACTGCTCCAGACGCGCCGTATCGGTTCCCGTGGGCACTCCGTCGATGCGCATGACGTTGCGGAAGGCCAACCACTCTTCGCTCTGGGACAGTCGAACGAAGGCCATCTCCGACTCGAGGTGGCGCGACTGCAGGACGGATCCTCCAGCCAGCTGCAGCTCCTGGGTGTAGTCCTCGTCGGCGCGCACGTTGCCCAACGCATCACGCTGCTGCAAGACGAAGTGGCTGGCGCGCTCGATCACGGTCTCCAGCCGCAGTTCCGCCTGCGCCGCGAGCGAGACCGTCGCGAGCAGCATCAACGTGGCGGCCAGGCCGCAGTAGCGGAGCATGGTGTCAGGCCCGGAGTATAGTGGCGATCGGGCTCACTCCTCAGGAGGCCGTGGTGGAAGAACTTCGTCGCGATCTGGTGTTTGCGCTGCGCCTGCTGCGGCGCGACTGGTCCTACACGGCCACGGTGATCCTGACCCTGGCGATCTGCCTCGGTGCCAACGCCGCAATCTTCACGGTCGTCCGCTCGGTGCTGCTGAAGCCGCTGCCGTATCCCGGCGCCGAGCGACTGGTGTTCATGTACGACGGGTTCCCGGGTGCCGGGGTCGGGCGCGCCGGCATGTCGGTGCCGAACTACGTCGACCGCGCGGCGCTCGCCACGGTGTTCGATTCCGTCGCCCTCTACCGATCGCGCGGCTACGACGCCGGCACGACCGGTGCCGTCGAGCGCATCACTGCGCAGCAGGTGACGCCGTCGTTCTTTCGCGTGCTCGGCGTGTCGCCGGCGCGCGGCCGCGTGTTCACGGAAGACGAAGCGCAGGCGGGCAAGGGGAAAGTCGCGGTCCTGAGTCATGCGTACTGGATGACGCGCCTGGGCGGCCGCGACGATGCCATCGGGGGCGATGTGCAGCTCGACGGCGAGCGGTTCGCGGTCGTCGGGATCCTGCCGCCGGATTTTGGGTTCCTCGATCCCGAGGTGCGTCTGTGGATCCCGTCCACGTTCAGCCCAGAGGATCGCGCCGAGGAATCACGGTGGAGCCAGGACTATGACTGCGTCGCCCGCCTGGCGCCGGGCGTGACGGCCGCGCAGGCGCAGTCGCACATCGATGCGCACAACACTGGCGTCATCGAGCGGGCCGGGCCGCTGAAGTCGTTGATCGTCAATGCCGGCTATCACACGGTGCTGTCGCCGCTCGCCGCCGATCTCGTCCGCCACGTGCGCTCGGGATTGCGATTGTTGTGGGGTGGGGCGCTCTTCGTGCTCCTGATCGCCGCGGTCAACGTCAGCAACCTCGCGCTGGTGCGCAGCGGCGGGCGGCTCAAGGAGATCGCGACGCGCTTTGCGATCGGCGCCGCCCGCGCGCGCGTGGCGCGCCAGGTCATCACCGAAACCATCCTGCTGACCAGCATCGGCGCGGCGCTCGGGTTCATGGTCGGCGCGTGGAGCCTCAGCGCGCTTTCGTGGATCGGGCTCGACGATCTGCCGCGCGGCCACGAGATTCACCTCGATGCCGTCGTCGCCGGGTTCACGATCGGATTGGCGCTGTTGCTGGGCCTCGCCATCGGCATGGTGCCGGCGATTCAGCTCGCCGGCATCGACATGAACAGCGTGCTGCGCGAGGAGGGACGGGCCGCGACCACCTCGCGCGGCTCACGGCTCACGCGCCGAACGCTGGTGGTCGCGCAGGTGGCGCTGGCGTTCGTGTTGCTGGTGGGTGCCGGGCTGTTGCTGGCGAGTTTCGACCGCGTCATGGCGATCAACCCGGGATTCCGGCCGTCGCACGTACTCAGCGGCCGCATCAATCCACCGACCGCACGCTACGACGAGAGCGCGTTGGCCTCGTTCGCGGAGCGCGCCCTGCAGCGAATCCGCATGCTGCCCGGCGTCGACGCCGCCGGGGCGACCAGCAACCTGCCGCTCACCGAGGACAACAGTTCCACCGTGATCATCCCGGAGGGCTATCGTCTGACGCCGGGCGAATCGGTCGTGTCGCCGAATCAGCTGCGTGCCACGCCCGGCTATTTCGAGGCGATGAACATCCCGCTCAAGCGGGGCCGGTTCTTCACCGACTCCGACACCGCAGCGTCGCCGCGAGTGTTGATCGTCGACGAGGCGCTCGCGCGCAAGTTCTGGCCCAATGCCGATCCGATTGGCAAGCGCATGTACCAACCCGAGCGGCCGGACGAAGTGGTCCAGCCCTCGCCGACGACGAAATGGATGCAGATCGTCGGGGTCGTGGGATCGGTCAAGCAGCAGGGGCTGATTGAAGGGGAAGGCGCGCGCGTCGGCGCGTTCTACAAGCCGTATGCGCAGGCCGCCGGACGGAGTATCGGCCTCGCGATCAGGACCTCGGGCGATCCGGCGCGCGTCACCTCTGCCGTGCGCGAAGCGATCACCGCCATCGATCCGCAACTGTCGCTCTTCGACGTCCGCACGATGGAGGCGCGCGTGGAACGCTCGCTGGATCGCCGGCGAACGCCGATGATGCTGTCGATAGCCTTTGCCGCCATCGCGCTGCTGCTGGCGTCGATCGGTATCTACGGCGTGCTGGCGCATCAAGTGAGCCAGCGCCGGCGCGAGATCGGGATCCGCATCGCGCTCGGCAGCGATGCCGGCCGCGTGGTCCGATTGGTGCTGCGTGAAGGGCTGATGCTGGTCGGCGCCGGCCTGATCGGCGGTGCCGTCGGAGCGCTGGCGCTGCGCCGTGTGATCGCGTCGGAGCTCTACAACGTCGACGCGCTCGATCCGCTCGTGATCGGCGCCGTCACGGCCACGCTGGCAATCGCTGCGGCGCTGGCCTGTCTCGCGCCCGCTCGCCGCGCGGCCAAAGTCAGTCCGCTGGTCGCCCTGTCGGAGTGAAGCGACGCGTCGCTTCGCTAGCGAGGCGTCGAACGGGAGACGCGCCGCCGGCTGCCACCGAGCATCAGCGCGCCAAGCGCCATCAGCGCCAGCATCGACGGCTCCGGCACATTCGTCGGCGGGGTGACGGTCACGAGGTCGACCGGCGTTTCCGCGAGCGGATCCGGATCGATCAGTCGCGCGAACGTGACGCTCGACACGAGCAGGCCCGGATCGATTCCCGGGTTGACGTTGAGCAGATTGATGATCGCCAGCCGCCCGTCCTGAACCGCTCCGGTTCCCGGCCCGAGCAGTACGCCGACGACATTGATCGCGCCGCTGACGGCGTCGAACCCGCCGGCCACGAAGGACAACGCGGGATCCAGGAAGTCGCCCGGCGCGATCGCGACGTCAACCAGCGGATCGCCCGAAAAGACCAGCGGGTTGACCGCCAGCTGGAAGTCGAAGCCGAGAATGCCAAGCGATCCGGGCAGTACGTCGCCGATGCCCACGACGTCGACGTTGACGGTCAGCGTGCCGGTTGCCGGGTCGAGGAGCGACTCGATCGTGAACGACGTCGCCGACGCCGGCGACGCGTACAGCAAGGCGACCAGTAGCAACGTCGAAAACACCCTGCGGCGACGCATGCACTCCTCCGTCTCGTCGACTATTGGCCTAGGTAGAAGGTGGTGCGCAGCAAGAGTAGAGCCATGACGGCACTATGTATTTTCATCACTTAGCTGCGCGTGGTCGTCATCCTATGTTCCTTTTGTCTGCGTCAGTAGGTACTTCCGGCTGAAGCCGGAAGCTACATCACCTCTAGTGGCTTCCGGCGTCAGCCGGAAGCGCTCTTCCTCCCAAAAAAATCTCGCCACCGTTACGTTTTGTCACGCACTGCGTTTAGAAGCTCGGCTAGAATCAAGCCCCTTCGATCATCGGTAGGTTAGTGGGGCCCCGCTCGGCGGTGTCGGTGTGCTGCGACCCGACCCTCGCGTGTGAGTGTCGCCGTCTCTTCGTTTCTCGCATCACGCCTCATCTCCAGGCGCGCGACCAGTGCCGCATCGCGGGCACTCGGTCGCGTCGTAACCGTTCCCTGGCTGTTCTTGCGGCGCGCGCTGCGGCATGGGCGCGGCCGACCGTTAGCGGGAGCCCGTGATGCTTCGAGCACGTTCACAGTCGTCAGCGGGACGTCGTACGGCGGGACGCGTGATCGCCGCGTTGATCGTGCTCGTCGCCCTCGACGTCGCCGATGCCCAGCAGCAAGGCCCGATCGGCGGCGCCAACGTCAACGTCATCTCCGGCACCGGCGCCGACGGCGACTGGACGCTGCAACGGCAGAACGAACCGACTATCGCCTGCTCGAGCCGCAACCCGCGGCACTGTCTCGCCGGCGCCAACGACTATCGGACCGTCGATATCCCGTTTCCAACCATCGGCGAACGAATCACCGGCGACGCATGGCTCGGGTGGTACACCACCAAGGACGGCGGCGATACGTGGCGCACACGGCTGGTACCGGGATATCCGCAAGACAGCTCGGCGATCGGTCTCGCATCGCCGCTCAGAGGGTATCCAGCTGGCGCCGACCCTGTTGTTCGCGCGGGCACCAACGGTCTCTTCTACTACGCTGGCCTGGTCTTCGACCGCGAGGAGAACGGCGGCAGCGCGATCTTCGTCGCGCGCTTCATCGACAACAACAATCAGGAAGGTTCCGCCGGCGATCCGATCGACTATCTCAGTACCTCGATCGTGCAGCGCATCGGTCCCGCGCCTGTTGTGGTTGCCCTTCGACAGGCTCCGGGCAACCCCGATCAAAGTCGAGGGGTTGCGCCCCGCGATTCGCGCGGTGGCACGCGGACGCAGCCGCGAGCGACCAATCGTCCTGCCCGGCCGGAAGGACGCGCGGCACGCGTGCGCGCCGGCGTCGAACAGACTCCCGGCGTCGTACAACTCGTCGACAAGCCGTGGCTGGCGGTCGACATCCCGCGGACCGGCGCGCAGACCTGCTCGATCGGCGGCGGCACGACCGGCATTCCCCTACAGACCTTCCCGGGCGGCCGCGTCTACATCGTCTACTCGCTGTTCGACGGTCCCGGCGAGGAACGCGGCCGAATCATGTTCAGTTCATCGGCGGATTGCGGCAACACCTGGACGCCGGCGCGGGTGATCAGCCGCGTGCCGAGCGCCGACGTCAACGACGATGGCGTGGCCAACAGCACCGATGTGTCGCGGGTTCAGACCAGCTACAACCGGACGTGCGGGCAGACCGGCTACAACGCGAACGCCGACGTCAACAACGACTGCCGCGTCGACCTCCTCGATCTGACGATCGTCGGCCGCGGCGTCGGCCAGCCGGTGCCGGTCCAGCCGCGACTGTCCCAGGGCGCGACCGTCGCCATCGATCCGGTGAGCGGCGCCCTGCAGATCGCGTGGCGTCAGTTCAACGACGGCGTGCTGCCGGACGCGATCGTCACCGTGCGCGTGACCAACGGCACGACCATCTCGGCTCCGCGCGTCGTGGCGCCGGTGGTGCCCTTCGATCAAGGCACGTCGCTGACGTCGTTCCGCACCAACGGCTTTCCGGCGCTCGCGTTCGACGGTGCCGGCCGCGCCTACCTGACCTGGTCGGGACGTGGCTATGCCAACCGCGTGTCACCGGCCACCGACGACGACGCCCGCGTGGTGGTGTCGACGTCGACCAACGGGGCGGCTTGGACACTTCCACGTCAGGTCGACACGAGCGATCAGCCCGGCCATCAACTCATGCCGGCGATCACGTTCGCGCAAGGCAAGCTGCAGCTGATCTACTACGACCTGCGCGAGGATCAATCACAGCTCTTCCAGCGCTTCATCGACGAGCTGTCGATCCTGTCGGGTGCGCCGCCGCGTATCCGGCACACCGTCGACGTGCGTGCCGCCCAAGCCAATCCCGGCGACGCTCCGGTGTTCGCGGCGACGCGGCTCACCCAATACCAGTTCGGCGGCGTGCCGGGCACGCAGACGGTTCAACAGCTCGAGTTCAACCCGCCCAACCTGCCGCTGTTTCGCGCCGGCACCACGCCGTTCATGGGGGACTACGTCGACGTCACCGCCGACGCGCCGTTCGTGCGCAACGGAACGGCGTGGTCGTTCAACACTTCGGGGTCGGGAAACCCCGTCTTCCATGGCATCTGGACCGACAACCGGGACATCCGGCCGCCGGCCAACGGCGTGTGGACCGATTACACGCCGCCGAATCCGCCGTTCCCGCGTCCGTTGATGAGCACGTTCGATCCGAGCCAGCCGGTGCCAGCCTGCGTGGCCGGCCAGGCCGGTATGCGCAACCAGAACGTCTACACGGCACGGATCACCACCGGCCTGATCGTCGGCGCCTTGGGCAACACGCGGCGCCTGAGCGCGGTGCAGCGCTCGTTTCCGGTCTACGCCCAGAACAACAGCACCTCGGTGCGGAGCTACCGGTTGACGATCACCAACCAGCCGGTCGGCGGCCAGGCCTCGTTCCGCCAGTTCGACGTGCTGACGACTCTCGACGTCGAAGTCCCCCGTCGATCGACGGTTGCCCGCACGGTCTTCGTGCGCTCCAGCGATCCGCACGCCCACATCAACGTCAGCGTCGTCGAGATCACCGAGCCGAACGGGAGCGTGGTGCCGAATGGACAGGCCGGCACGATCGTGCTCAATCCCGATCCGACCAACCCGGATCTCGAGAACCCCGATCTCGAGAATCCCGACCTGGAGAACCCGGATCTCGAGAACGCCGAAGTCCAGAATCCCGATCTCGAGAACGCGACCGTGCGAAACCCGGATCTCGAGAACCCCGACCTCGAGAACCCGGCGATCGTCAATCCCGACCTCGAGAACACTCGTGTCGCCAATCCGTCGATTCTCAATCCGGATCTCGAGAACCCCGATCTCGAGAATCCCGACCTGGAGAATCCGGACCTCGAGAATCCCGATCTGGAAAACGCCGACTTGGTGAACGGCGCGCTGAGCGACACGACCTGGACGTTGACCAACAAGGGCAATACCGCGGCGTCGTTCACCATCAAGCTGGGGCTGTTGGCGCAGTTGCCGGCCGGCTTCAGGAGCCAGCTCCTTGCTCACAAGGTGTATCAGACACCGACGGTGCTCGGCTGCTCGCTGCTGAAGCAGACCCAGACGGTGCTGCTGGCGAACATTCCCAACCCGCGCTATGTCACGGCCGATCAGTTCGCGAATCCCGATCTCGAGAATCCTGATCTCGAGAACCTGACCGTGGCGCTGGCGCCCGGCGAAACGGCCCGCCTCACCTTGCGCGTGTTCGATCCGGATCGCAACGACGCGATCACGTTCCGCGCCGTTGACAACGTCACGCCGGTAGCGGTGGCGCAAGCGGTCGGCACGGTCGAGGCGCAGCAGGGGACGACGCAGCCGCCGGTCGCCGCCGTCTTGACGCCGGGCGCGCCGATTCCAGGCAGCACGGTTGGCGGCACCTACACGGCGACGCTGGGCTCGGCAATCCCCGGAACGTGGACGATCGCCGGCGGCTCGTTGCCGCCCGGCGTGACGCTCGATGGAACCACCGGCGTCATCTCCGGTACGCCAACGACGTCAGGCACCTACACCTTCACGGCCCAGTTCCGTTCGACCACCGGTCTGACGGATTACCGGACGATGACCGTCACCGTTGGCGGCGCCGGTGCGTCGGCGGATCTGTCGGCGACGAGCACCGCCACGATCGAGACCGTCAGCGGCACCATCCTGTACTCGATTACCGTATTCAACGCCGGACCCGCGGCCGCGATCGCGGTGCTCGACGACACACTGCCCGAAGGCACGACGTTCGTCAGCGCAACGCCCAGCCAGGGATCGTGCCGGCAGGCGAACGGCACCATGCAGTGCACGCTCGGCCCGATGGCCGGCGGCACGAGCGCGACCGTGCAGCTGCGCGTACGCCCGCGCGTCGCCGGAACGCACGTGAACCACGTGTCCGTGTCGACCACGACGGCCGATCCGAGCGCGGCGAACAACACCGTCGACACCGCGTCGATGACCGGACCGGTTGCACCCTGCACCACCGTGTGCTTCTCCGGTCCGACCAGTTTCCCTGCCGGTGTGCACGACGTAGACTTCGGCGCACTGACCGCCGACTTCAACGCCGACGGCCGCCCTGACCTCGTATTCGGGCCCATCGACATCAATACCGCCGGAATCATGCTCGGCAACGGCAGCGGCGGATTCGGAGCCGCCACGCCAATTGCGCTGCCCGGCAACCCGGAAGGCGCCGACGTCGCCGACTTCAACAACGACGGACACGTCGATCTCCTGGTCACGAACCACAGCGTGGCGCAGGCGTGGCTCCTGCTCGGCAATGGGGCAGGCGGATTCGCGGCACCGATCACCGTAGCTATTCCATTCGGCTCGGAGAATCCCGTCGGTGCAGACTTCAACCGCGACGGAAACGCCGACGTTGCCTTCGGCAACAGCAGCGGCGGCGCGCTCGTGGCGATCCTGCACGGCAACGGCAACGGCACGTTCCAGGCGCCGGTGCTGATCGGAACAACCATCGGCGATTCGAGCGTCATCACCGACGACTTCAATCGCGACGGCAACCCCGACCTGGCGCTGGCCTCGGACGACACGGTGACCATCCTGTTCGGGAACGGCCCGAGCGGGTTCCAGCCGGCAGTGACGTTCCCGTTAACAGCTGCGTCCGGCCTACTCAAAACCGGCGATCTCAACGGTGATACCTACCCCGACTTCATCGTTGGAACCGCGACGGGCCTGGGCGGAGACGGCACGCCCAGACTGCTAGCCAGCAACGGCACAGGCGGCTTCAACGCACCGGCGCCGGTGAACCTCAATTCGAGCGAGATCAGCGACTCCCTGGCGTTCG
>Ga0209382_10004526_pt1 | contig 18571 bp, 17 predicted proteins | sample SoiMetdeltSBSDD5_FD_187599 | JGI IMG/M metagenome (GOLD analysis project Ga0209382, IMG submission 187599) | Bulk soil microbial communities from a Populus tree surrounding site in Tennessee, USA - Soil MetaG P. deltoides SBSDD5 (SPAdes) (version 2) | ecosystem: Environmental > Terrestrial >...
GTGACCGGTCGGCTGGCCGGCATAAATCGGCGAGTTGGCGAACACGGCGCTGGCATAGGGAGCGAGTGCGTTGAGCACTCTCCAGCGAAGCCACGGCTCATGGCCGAAGTCGAAGCTCAATTGCAGTGAGGCAGTCTGTCGCATCATCCGAGCGCCGGCCGGTCCTCGAGTCGCGAGGTATTCGGCCATCCGCTCGTAACGCTTGGGCCGGAGGAGCAGCGGCGCATCTTCGATCGAATTGGCCGGATCGATGCCGGACGCCACCAGCTCGATCCCTTCCTCAACCGCAGCGGCACGCAACGGGAGCACCACCGACCGGAGCAGGGCCAGCAGACCGGTCGCCGAGGTGCAGGGTGGAGTGCTGTACTCCAGCTGTCCGCCCGGCTCGAAGGTGATTGCACCGCCTTCCGGGAGTGCGAAGCAGGGGGTTCCCTTGGCGGTGAAGCCCTCCTGCCAGCCCTGAGTGGCGCCAAAGCGGCGGAGGAAAGGCAGCGTGGAAATCACTCCATCGGCCTCGATTGGACACCGGCGGCCGGTGAGCGAGTCCAGCGGCAGGAACTCCACCTCGGCGCCTACCCGGCGAGCCGCGCCGGAGGCAATACCGGCGCCAAACGTAGTGGACTCGAGGTCGTCTCGAAGCAGCGACCGGGTCAGGATGGTCAAGCTCTGGCTCCAACTACCAGGGCGAAGAGGCACTCAGGGTCGGGTCTCCAGAACTGGATCCGCATCCCTGCGGCCGAGAAGAGCTCCGCCACGCTGGCACGATCGTGCTTACAGCTGATCTCGGTCCGGAGAGATTCGCCCCGATCGAAGTGCACCAGCCCGATTCCGGGCACCCGAACCTCCTGCTCCACGGCCGAGACCAGGTGCATCTCGATTCGATGGGTGACCGGTTCATAGAAGGCACGATGCTCGAAGGTGTCGGGATCGAACTCTGCTCCCAGCTCGTGGTTGAGTACCAGCAGCATGTTCCGGTTGAACGCCGCGGTGACCCCCTGCGAATCGTTGTAGGCCGCCTCGATCCGGGCCACACTCTTTCGGAGATCCACTCCCATGAGGAAGCGGTCCTCCGGTCTCATCGCGTACCGGATTCGGCTCAACAGCCGGATGGCGGCGGGCGGATAGAAATTTCCAATGGTGCCGCCCAGAAATGCGTAGAGGGCCGGGTGGAAGGCTATCGGAGGCGGACTGAATTCCTCGGCAATATCAGCCACCACCGGCTCGACGGTCAGACCGGAGTACTCGCGACGAAGGCGGCTTGCGGTCTCGGTGAGAAAGCTCGCGCTCACGTCGATAGGCACGTACAGGTTGGCGGTGCCCGCGGAGCGCATGGCGCTCAGGATGATCCGGCTCTTCTCGGCGCTGCCGGCCCCGAGCTCGATCAGAGAGCGGGTTCCGAGCTCGGCAATCAGCCGCGGCATCCACTCCTGGAGCAAGGCGCGCTCGGTTCGGGTGGGGTAGTACTCCGGCAGCCGGGTGATCTCCTCGAACAGCTCGGAGCCGCGATGATCGTAGAAATACTTGGGCGGCAGCTCCTTCTGAGGCGCGGCCAATCCGGCGGCGACCTCGGCCAGCATACGGGGATCCGGCCGCCGGTAGGCCGCGACGGAGCCACTAGTCCAGGGAGTGGTTGCGTTTTCAGCCATTGCGGGCACACCGGAAGCCGCTGAAAATCTGGCGGCGAATGGGGAAGTCCCAGTTGCGGAAAGTGTTGCGAACGGCACCCGGGCGGGTGGCCCAGGAGCCTCCCCGCAGGACCTTGTAAGCGCTCCCGAAGAACACCTCCGAGTACTCCTGGTATGGGAAGCTCTCGAAGCCAGGGTAGGGCTGGAAATCGCTCGAGGTCCATTCCCAGACGTCCCCCAGCATACCGTAGCACCCAATGGGAGAGACGTTCAGCGGATAAGCCCCGAGAGGGGCGGTCCCGAAGCTCAGTTGATCGAGGTTGGCGAGGTCCGGTGTCGGCAGCTCCTCGCCCCAGGGATAGGTCCGCTTGGAGCCGGTTGCCGGGTCCCAGGACGCCGCTGCTTCCCACTCCAACTCGGTGGGAAGGCGCTTGCCCGCAAAACGAGCATAGGCCTCAGCCTCGTAGTAGCACACATGAGAGACCGGGTGATCGGGCTCGACCGGACCGCTTCGATCCATGCTCCGGGCGATCCAAGTGCCGTCGAGCCGGGTCCAATACTTCGGTGCCTGGGCTCCGGATTCCTGAAGCCAGGCCCACCCGGCGTCGGACCAGTATTCCCGGGTGCGGTAACCGCCGGCCTCGATGAAGCGCTCGAACTCCCCGTTGGTCACCGGGTTCACATCGATCCAGAACGGCTCCAGGAGAGCCGGGTGGCGGCTACGTTCATTGTCGTAGGCAGCGGACCGGTCGTCGGATCCGATCTCCACCACGCCACCGGGAAAGAGCGTCATCGGGTGACTCTCACCGCCGGCCGTTCGAGCCGGTGGGATCTCGAACCGCCGGCTGGGCCGGTAGGGCGCTCCCTGTTTCAGCTGCAGGGTCTGGAGAATGGTCTCGTTGTGCTGGTATTCGTGCTGCAGCACCATCTGATATACGTACCCGTCGCGGAGCAACGGGTTGCTGGAATCGAGGTCCGCCTGGGACAAACGGTCGAGCACCCGCCGGCGGATCTCGGCCATGACTTCGCTGCAATGAACCAGGTCGGGCAGGGGAAGCGTGCCCCGCTCACTCCGGGGATGCTCGAACGGATTGAAGAGGCCGGGCATCTCCACGAACTCGATGGGACCATCGAGGTTGTGAGTCAGCCAGAGCTCCTCGAAGTGCGCGATGTGTCCGAGATCCCAGAGGATGGGACTCATCAGCGGATCGTGCTGAGTCCGCAGCTCCTCATCACTCAGGGGCTCCAGGAGCAGGAAGGTGCGAGCCCTTGCCTCCTCCAGACTCTTCGCGATGGCATAGCGATCAATTGGACGGGTGGTGGATATGGCGGTCATGGGTCGCGTACCCGTCCGGGTAGGTTGTTCATGAAGCTCTGCCTATGATATACGGCGGAATCCGCCGCTCCGCGAGCGCTGCTGCCCATGGAGTGGTAACGCGCTCCGGGGTAACCCGGTTCCGCTCCGTAACTTCGAGCGCAAGAACCGGGTAGTGCTCCCTGAGCGGCGATGCTAACATCATTGTGCACAATGGGGTTGCACGTCGGTGAGCTATTGCCAAAATCGCCTATGCTAAACCAGGACACAGTGATACAGGTTGCTGACGAGGCAAAGTGGGAGGCGGTCCTGACCCGGAACTCCCTCCAGGACGGGGAGTTCGTATACGCCGTCGCCTCGACCGGGATCTACTGCCGGCCTTCCTGTCCCTCCCGCCGCCCGTTGCGGGCCCGGGTCAGCTTCTTCGATACGCCGGACGGCGCCGAGGCCGCCGGATATCGCGCCTGCCGGCGTTGCGAGCCCCGGAACGGCCAGACCTCTGCCGCACGCCGGGTCCTCACGGTGCGGGAATACATCGACCGCCATCCGGACGAAAAAGTCACCCTGGAGCGGCTGGGCGAGATCGCGAAAATGAGTCCCTATCATCTTCAGCGCACCTTCAAGCGCCTGGTTGGGGTCAGCCCCAAGACCTACGCCAGTGCGCGCCGGCTGGAGCGGATGAAGTCGCGGCTTAAGAACGGCGATACGGTGAGCCGGGCGACCTACGAGGCCGGGTACGGTTCCGGCAGCCGGGCGTACGAGCACGCGCGGGCGCGACTGGGCATGACCCCAGGACGTTACCGGAAGGGCGGCCGCGGGATGCATATCAGGTACGCTGTGGTCCCAAACGCCCTGGGTCAGGTGCTGGTCGCGGCTACCGACCGGGGGCTTTGTGCGGTGATGCTGGGCGACGATGCATCTGGCCTGGAGGCCTCACTTCGGCAGGAGTATCCCGCGGCCGTCGTGGAAGCGACTGACGGCGAGCTGAAGGAGTACGCCAGCCAGGTGATGAATCAGATATCAGGAGGCGAGGAGAAGGCGCTCCCGCTGGATGTACAGGGCACCGCCTTCCAGTGGCAGGTGTGGGAGGCCTTGCGCCGCATTCCTCCCGGCGAGACCCGGTCCTATCAGGTCATCGCCCGCGAGCTCGGAAAGCCCGCCGCTGCTCGGGCAGTGGCTCGCGCCTGCGCCAGCAATCGCCTGGCACTGGTCATCCCTTGCCACCGGGCAGTTCGGGAGTCGGGCGAGCTGGGCGGCTACCGGTGGGGAGTCGAGCGGAAACGGCAGATCCTGCAGCAGGAGGAAAGGAGGGATAGCCTAAGCGGCAGGACTGTGCCAGCTTCTTAGGAGAACACTCTCGACGAGTACGCAATGCCGAGCCTGGACAATCTCATTCCCCGCTTCAAGGCGGTGGACCGCCAAACCCGGCTCCAGACCCTCCTCGATTACTCCAACAAGCTTCCGCCCTTACCTGCTCGGTTCGAGGCCGAGAAGGAGCTGGGCCACAACCGGGTCGATGAGTGCCAGACCACCGTATACCTCTTTGTCGAAGTAGATCAGGGACGGGTCCACCTCTATGCCGACATTCCCCGGGAAGCGCCAACGGTGCGAGGCTTTGTGTCGCTGCTGGCCCGCACCCTCGAGGGTGCGAGTCCGGATGCGGTCGCGCAGCTCCCGATGGACCTGCTCGACCAATTGGGACTCAGTGAGACGCTCGGCATGACCCGCACCCAGGGACTGACCGCTATCCTGCACCGCATCAAGAGCTCCGTGGCCGCGGCCACCGGTTGATGCTCGGCGTACTCGAGCTCACCGGGAGAGGAAGCGGATTCCTGCGCCGGAGGGAGGCGAGCTATCTCCCGGCGCGGGGCGACGTCCATGTGGGAGACCGGCTGATCCGCAGCTACGGACTTCGGACCGGAGATGAGATCGACGGCTCGACCCGCCCGGGCGGGAAAGGTAAAGGCCCGTCGCTCCAGACCATCACGACCATCCATGGGAAGCCGCCGGAGGAACTGCGCCAGCGGCCGGAGTTCAACCGCCTCACCGCGATGCACCCCAACGAACAGCTCCGGCTGGAGAGCAACGGAGCGGCCGGGCCCCAATCCGATTACACCAACCGGGTCATCGACCTCCTCTGTCCACTGGGCAAGGGGCAGCGGGCGCTGGTCGTCGCTCCGGCCAAGGCAGGCAAAACGATGGTGCTGCAGTCCATCGCCCAGGGGGTGAGCGCGAATTATCCCGCTGCCGACCTGTTCATTCTCCTGGTTGACGAGCGTCCCGAGGAGGTGTTCGAGATGGAGGCGGCAGGCGTAGGCGAGGTGATCGCCTCCAGCTTCGACAATCCCGCTCAGCAGCACGTCTCTCTCGCCGAGCTCACCCTCGAGCGGGCCCGGCGGCGGGTGGAGTTGGAACAGGACGTGGTGCTGATCGTGGATTCGCTCACCCGGCTGGCGCGAGCCTACAACACGGTGGAGAAGGGCACCGGCCGAACCCTGTCGGGGGGACTCGATGCCCAATCCCTGGAGAAACCCAAGCGCTTCCTGGGTAGCGCGCGGCGAATCGATCCGGCCCAGGGCGGCGGTTCGCTGACCATCATTGCCACCGCCCTGGTGGATACCGGTAGCAAGATGGACCAGGTGATCTTCGAGGAGTTCAAGGGAACCGGCAACAGCGAGCTGGTTCTGAGCCGGGAGCTGGCGGAACGGCGGATCTTCCCGGCGATCGATCTGGTAGCAAGCGCTACTCGGCGGGAGGAGCTCCTCCTGGACGGAGAGACTCTGACCGCATCACGAGTTCTGCGTCAGCGGCTCTCAGGTATGACCCCGATCAATGCCATGAACGACCTGCTCACCGACCTCAAGCGCAACCGCACCAACGCCGAGTTGGTTAAGTCCCTGGCTACAGTCTGATCAGTTCCTCACAGCCTCGGCGATAGCTGCGAGCCGGCTCTCGATGGCGTCTTTGGAGAGCCAGCGCCCGTGGAGCATGACGCCGGCCCGGCGCGACGTATTCCGGATATCGCTGAGGGGATTGCCCTCGAGTAAGACCAGGTCGGCCCGCTTCCCTTCCTCGATCGTCCCGCTCTCCGCCAGCGTTCCAAAGTAGATCGCCACATTGCGGGTCCCTGTCTCCAGGGCCTGATACGGCGTCAGCCCAGCTGCGACCACGGCCTCGAGCTCTCGGTGAATCGAGTAACCAGGCACGTTGTAGATCTGCGGTGCATCCGACCCCAGCAGAAGTCCCGCCCCTCCAGCGTGCAAGGCCCGGATCAGCTTGCGCCGGACTGCGAGGGTGCGCCTGGCCGACTCGGCCGACGAGCCGGTCTCGCTCAGAATGGAGCCCTTCTCCTGAGCCCACTCGGCCAGCATGTCAGGGGAGACAAATCGCATCTCCGGGCGGCGCGCCAGCGCCTCTGCACTGACTCCCGGAGCCAGGTTCTCCATCAGTGTCTGGGTCGGGACGTTCCACACCCCAGCCTCCTTGGTGGCCTTTACCAGTGAGGGGATCCGCGATTCGTCCAGGTGCTCGCCCAGATTGAGCCCGAAGAGCTGCGACTCTGACGAGCTGACCGGCGAATCGGCGCGAACCATCGCTTCGACGTAGCCGTCCAGATGGTCGATGCTGGCGTAAGGGACCTCGAGGGCTCGCTGCAACCCCACCTCCAGCGGGACGTGTCCCGCCAGGCGGAGGCCGGCTCGTTGCGCTGCCGCACTCAGCGAGTCGAACACCTCCCGCTTGATCCCGGGGTGGATCTTGATGAAGTCGTAGCCCGCTTCCTTTTGCTCGGCTACCCTGGTGAGGGCCGATTGCACCGTGGGCACGGTGTTTCCATTGAATGAGGGGCCCGAGGTATAGATCCAGGGGCTGATGACAGTGGGGTTGGCTGCCTGGGCCCGGAGCTGGAGATGACGCGGGTGGCCCAGCATTCCCCGAATGGTGGTGATGCCTCCCGACACATAGAGGAAGAGGGTCTGCTGCATCACGATGCTGCTCGCCTGGCCACCGGGGATATGGGCGTGCATCTCCGCCAGCCCGGGGATAAGGAACTTGCCCCGGCCGTCCACCCGTACTGCTCCCGCGGGAACGGTGACCTCTTTGGCAGGTCCGAGCTTTACAATCCGGTTGCCCTGAACCAGAACGGTGCTGTGGGGAAGCGAGCGCTCCCGATCCATTGGAATGACCGTGACGTCGACGAACGCCACGGTGCTGTCGGCAGAGCCACGGGCGGAGCAGAGGAGGAGAGCGAGGCAGATGCTGGGCAGCATTGCCGGCTCAGGTCCGCGCTGCTTCGGCTCGATTGGCCCGCTCGAATTCCTTCATGAACCGGACCAGCGCTTCAACAGCTTCACGGGGGCAGGCGTTGTAAATGCTGGCTCGCATGCCGCCGACCGAGCGGTGTCCCTTGAGCCCGTCGAGCCCCCGCTTGGTGGCCTCGTTGATGAACTTGGTTTCCAGCTCCTCAGTGGGAGCCCGGAAGCAGACGTTCATGAGCGAGCGGCTGTCCCGCTGGACGGTACCGCGGAAGAAATCGCTGCTGTCGAGATAGTCGTAGAGCAGACCGGCCTTCGACTCGTTGTGCTCCGCCATGGCAGAGAGACCACCCTGGGACTGGATCCACTTGAACACCTCGCCCATGAAGTAGATCCCGAAGGTAGGCGGAGTGTTGTAGAGCGAGTTCTCGGCGGCATGAGTGCGGTATTGCAGCATGGTGGGCAGGTTCTTGGCTCCGGCCTCGATCAGGTCGTCGCGAATGATCACCAGCACCACCCCGGACGGACCGAGGTTCTTCTGCGCGCCGGCGTAGATCAGCCCGTATTTCCGGATGTCGATAGGCCGGCTGTACATGTCGCTGGACGTGTCGGCGATGAGGGGAGCGCCGCCGGGAACCGGCGGCTCCGTCTTCCACTGGGTGCCGAAGATGGTGTTATTGGTCGTGATGTGGACGTAGACCGGACTGGGGGAGTACCGGATCTCGCTCGGCTGGGGGATGCGGTCGAAGTTGGTGCTCTCACTGGAGACCGCGATGTGCACCTTGCCGATGGGCTTGGCTTCCTTGACCGCCTTCTGGGACCATACGCCGGTGACCAGGTAATCAGCAGTGCGGTCGGGGCCGAGCAGATTCATCGGCACCATGGCAAACTGAAGTGACGCGCCGCCCTGCAGATAGAGAACCCGGTAGTTATCTGGAATGTCGGCCAGGCTGCGACAGGACTCCTCGGCCTCGGCGATGATCCGGTCGAAGACCTTGCCCCGGTGGCTGTGCTCCATGATGCCGATACCGCTTCCGGCGACATTCCAGATGGCCTCCTGAGCCTTGCGGAGTACGGCCTCGGGAAGGGCGGCGGGTCCGGCACTGAAGTTGAAGATGCGGTCAGTAGTCATAGTCGAGTCGGGGTCAGGGCTGCTTGCCGTTGATGGCGCTCAGTTCCGCGCTGATGATGTCCGGATTGCCATCGCGGATCCGAGCCAGGGCGCCGGCCTCCGGTTGTCCATCGAGGTGGATCCGCGCCAGGGTGGCCTGGGCGCCGTGATAGATGATGTTCTCGACCTCTTCCACGTTGATGGACGCTCCGGCGAGCACCCCAAACACGTGGGCCAGCACTCCCGGACGATTCCGATGTCGGATAGTGAGGACGTGGGTGGCGGAGGATCGGGCCAGCCGGTTTACCACGTTGGGAACCTCGCCGGTGGCCCGGAATGACTGAACGATGCGGATCACTTCATGAGCAATGGCAACCTGGGCCTGGTCTGTCGAGGCGCCCACGTGATGAGTGCCGTAAACTCCGGGGGTCTGGGCGACCGCTGAGGAGAATTCCCCCTTGCTCGCCGCGGGCTCGTGCTGAAATACGTCCAGGCCGGCCCGAATGCCCCGCTCGCGGATAGCCTGTACCAGGGCGGCTTCATCCACCACCGATCCGCGCGAGGTATTGATGAGATACGCGCCGGACTTCATGGCTGCCAGGAACTCCGCGTTCACCAGATGCTTCGTTTCCGCTGTAGCGGCCACATTGATAGTGATCACATCGGCGTGGCGGGCGACGTCGAGCGGGGTTTGGGCATAGACCAGATCCAGGCGGTCGGCATCGTCGTGGGTGAGATTGCGGGACCAGGCCACGACCCGCATGCCGAAGGCCCGGGCGCGGCGGGCGACTTCCCGCCCGATCTGCCCCAGTCCCACGATTCCCATCGTCCGGCCATGGAGGCCACGAGCCTTGGAGTACTCCGCCTTGTTCCACTTGCCCTGACGCAGATCCGCTACCTGGTCCGGAATCCGTCGGTCGCAGCTGAGGAGGAGGCCCATGACCAGCTCGGCCACCGCGATGGAGTTTTTCCCCGGGCAGTTGGAGACGAAAACGCCGAGGTCGGACGCGGCCTTGACGTCGATAGTGTCGATCCCCGCTCCGGCTCGAATCACCAGGGTCAAGGCGGTGCCGGCGCGAAGGGCATCGGCGCTCACCTTCTTGCTGCGGACGATGAGGATGTTGGGGTCTACCGTGCGGATCAAATCCGGCAGGCCCTCGGCTTTCACCTCGGGCTCCGAGATCACCGTGCAGCCCAACTCCTTGAGCCCGTCGATCCCGACCTTCTCGAACTTGTCGGCTATTAGGACCTTCATTCCAGCTCCGTAAGGCGTTATTCGCGAAGTCTAGGGTCTAGAGTCTAGAGTCGAGGCCATTGAGGTTCCAGTCCCTCGACCTTCTCAATCCAACTCATGCACAAACAACCCACTCCGAAGCTTGGGCTCGAACCAGGTGCTCTTGGGGGGCATGACGGCTCCCGCATCGGAGACAGCCATGAGCTGTTCCATCGTAGTGGGAAACAAGCTGAATGCGATGGCCATCTCACCCGAATCCACCCGGCGCTCCAGCTCCCCAGTGCCGCGGATACCGCCGACAAAATCGATTCGCTGGTCAGTCCGGGGATCGCCGATGCCCAGCACCGGGCCCAGGACCCGGTCCTGCAGCAGCGAGACATCGAGCGATCCGATGGGATCCCGGTGGTCGATGGACTTGCTCTCCAGATCGAGCCGGTACCACCGCCCCCCGAGGTAAATCCCGAAGCTCCTCGCCTGGCCTGGGGTGGGATCGTTGGTGGGAGTCAGCCGGCCAATTCGCCCCAGCTCCTCGAGCACCCGATCCGGGGTCTTTCCGGCCAGGTCTCGGACAACCCGGTTATACGGCATGATGGTCAGCTGATCCGCGGGGAACAAAACCGCAAGGAACCAGTTGTACTCCTCGTTGCCTCGATGCCGAGCATTGCCGGCCCGGCGCTCCTTCCCTGCCCGCCACGCACTAGCCGAGCGGTGATGGCCATCGGCCACGTACGCGTGGGGGACCGATCGAAACTGCTCCACAATTCTGCCGCCATCGGCGACTCGCCAGACCGTATGCCGGACCCCATCGGCACTGGTAAAGTCGTAGAGTGGCTTCGAACTCAGCAGCCACTCTATAGCCGAGGCGATCTCCTTTTGTGGCCGATAGGCCAGGAAGACAGGCTCGGCGTGGGCGTTGAGGGTGAGCACGTGGCGGGTGCGGTCGTCTTCCTTATCGGGCCGGGTCTTCTCGTGCTTGCGGATGACATCGGTCTCGTAGTCGTCGACGTGCACGCAGCCGACGATACCGGTCTGGATGCGCCCGTCCATGACCTGGCGGTACAGGTACAGACTGGGCTCCGGATCCCGGATCAGCACTTCTTCAGCGATCAACCGATCCAGCGCGCTCCGAGCCTGGCTGTAGATCCGGGGATCATGGGGATCAGTTCCTTCCGGCAGGTCGATGTCGGAGCGGCCGACGTGGAGGAAACTGTGAGGATTTCCCTGAGCCAGCTCGGCGGCCTCGCGCCGGTCCACCACGTCGTAGGGAACGGAAGCAACCCGAGACGCGAGCTCGGGAACCGGCCGCAAAGCACGGAAAGGCTGTAGTCGCACGACAATTTCAGAGTAAGAGAGGTTATCCACCCGGCGCCAGCAGCCGCTCGCACCGGCCGAGCAGGCCGTCTACTGCCAGGGCCAGCAATGCCGCCGGCAACGCCCCGGAAAGAATCATCCGGTTGTCCGACAGCGCCAGCCCCGAGGCAATGAGGTCCCCCAGCCCGCCCGCACCGATGAAGGCCGCCAGCGTGGCGGTGCCCACATTGATGACGGCCGCGGTCCGAATTCCGGCCATGATGACCGGTGCGGCCAGAGGCAGGCGGACATAGCGGAGGATCTGTCGCGGAGTCATTCCCAAGGCCCAGGCGGCCCCCACCGCCTCAGGCGCGGCGTCGCGCACCCCGGTGTACGTGTTCCGGAGAATTGGATATAGGGAGTAGAGGAACAGGGCAACGAGGGCCGGTATCACACCGATGCCGAGCAGCGGAATCATGAATGCGAGCAGGGCGATGCTGGGTAATGTCTGGAGCAGGCCGACTCCCCGAATGATCGGCTCGGCGGAGGCCCGCCCCCGCTCCAGCGCGAGACCGAGTGGCAGGGCGACGACGATAGCCCCGACCAGTGATACGACGACCAGCAGCAGATGGCGGAGGGTCATCCGGGCAATTCCCTCCCGCTCATCCCAGAGATACCCCAGTAACCCCGATGTCGCTCGCTGGGCGTCACGCTCCCGGGTAGTTGGGCCGGTGAGACCCAGGCTCAGCAGCGCAGCCGCCGCCACCCGGGCCACCGGGACGCCGTCGACCTCGATTCGACGGTTGTATTGACGCATGCTCTGCTCGGTCAGCAGTCCGCTCAACTCGGTCAGCGCCGCCACGCCGCCCGGGACGTCGCGTACAAAAGCAGCGCTGACCAGTGCCGCTGCCTCGTAGGGAGGAAAGAAGCGCCGGTCGTCTTCCAGCACCACCAGGTCGTAGCGGGCGATGAACCCATCGGTGGAGTAGCCGTCGATCACATCCACCTCGCCGGCCGCGAGCGCCTGGTATTTCACGGCCGGAAGCAGAGCACGCACCTCGCGAAACCGGATTCGATACGCCTTGGCAATACCGGGAAGACCATCGGGCCGTCCGATGAAGTCAGGGGTCAGGCCCGCCCGGAGTGAGCTCGAGACCCGGGCCAGATCACTGAGCGTCGCCAAGCCGTATTGTCGCGCCGTTTCGCGCCGCACCGCTATGGCGTAGGTGTTCTGAAAACCCAGAGGCGGCAGCCAGCGAGCTCCATACCGGCGGCGGAACTCGGTGGCCACCTGGCGATACACCTGTCGCGGGTCGCTGCTGGGTTGCCCGCCGAGTATCGCCAGCAAACCAGTGCCGGTGTACTCGGGATAGGCGTCGATGCGATTGGTTCGGAGCGCCTGGAAGGCGATCTCGGTGGCGCCGAGCCCGGGACGCCGCTCCACCTGAAAGCCGCGGGCCTCCAGGAGCTGGGCAAACATCTCTGCCAGAAGGTACGACTCGCCGAACGGCTTGGAGGCAATAACGACGGGTCGCGGCCCGCCCGCCAGAAACAGAGTGAGCAGAAAGATTGTGGTCACATCTGGAGCACCTGAGCTCGCTGCAGCAGCCGGCTCACGTACTCGGTGGCCGGTGCGTCGCGCAGCTCACGGGGTGGGGCCGACTGCTCTATCCGGCCCTGTCGCAGCACAACGACACGATCGGCCAGGAGGAAGGCCTCGTGCAGATCGTGGGTCACCAGTACCGCCGTGACACCGAGCTCTCGCCGGATGGCCCGGAAGGTGGCCTGAACATCAGCCCGGGTAATGGCGTCCAGGGCCCCAAACGGCTCGTCGAGGAGTACCACGTCCGGTTTGGCCGCAAGAGCGCGGGCCACCGCCACTCGCTGGCGCTGTCCTCCCGAGAGCTCGCTCGGCCACCGATCGGCGAAGGTCGCCGGTTCGAGACCCACCAGCTGGAGCGACTTCGCTGCCAGCTCGCGCGCGCCGGTGACTTCCCTGAGCCAGGGCACCAGCTCCACGTTGCGCTGCACTGTCCAGTGAGGAAGCAGCCCTCCATCCTGCGGTACATAGCCGATCCGGCGCCGCAGCCGAATGGCATCGAGCTGAGCCACATCGGTGCCATCGACCAGAACCCGGCCCTCATCGGGATCGACCAGCCGATTGAAACACCGAAGCAAAGTCGTCTTGCCGGATCCACTCTCGCCCACCAGCGCTACACATTCTCCGCGGACAACTGCGAGTGAAACCCGATCCAGCGCCACTGTCGTGCTGTAGCGTTTGGTTACGTTCTCTGCGCGAAGGAGGATGTCGGGGCCCTGAACTACCGCAAGCTTTGGCAGCACGCTTCCCTACTTTCGTGGCAAACTACCAGACCATTCGCTTACAGCGCCGAGCTCAACCAGAGGATCTCTTCTCTGCCTGGGAGGCAAGCTGCAGAATTGCGCAGGCTGAATTCGAGCTCGCCACCAATCCAAGTTATTGTGTCGCGGCATCCCCATCAGCATGAGTCACACGCATTGCACCATCGGCCCGACTGCCAGCGCGACATGAAGGAAAGTGCATCGGACGCGAGCGCGAAAGTTGCGTGCCTTCCGGATCTCTCACTCCGCTGTTTCGCTCGAACCTCGGCGCCGAATGGGGTGTGCATGTATCGTATCGAGCTCTCACCCGGCGAAGAAACCGTCTTTCGATCGATCGAAGAGCTGGCAGTCGCCATCAAGCGAGGAGTGATCACTTCTCGCGCGCACATCTGGCACAACGCATCGAGTCGATGGCTGCCGATCCAGTTTCATCCCCACTACAAGGTGGCCGTCTCGATGGAGCTCAGCCAGGCGGCACTGGTGGCCGGTCCCCCGGTCAAGCAGCTCTCTTCACTGAAACTGCAGCAGCCCGCCAACACGGAGCCTCCGGCATCAGCATTCGTCCCGTCGGCCGAGGCCACCGCCCGGCAGGCGCCCGCTACCAAAAAGAAATCGGGCTCGGACCAGCCGAAGTCCAAGCGAAGCCGCCGGCAGGGCCAGCCTCGCCGCCAGCTCCGAATTGCACTGGTGGGCGCACTCCTCATCGGCGGAGCCCAATGGGTGCTTTCCGCTCCATTGTTCTCTCGCTCCGAGATGCCGGCAATCATAAAGGCCCAACGGCACCTGATCGCTGTCCCCACCGAAGCGACGAATCGGGTCAGCCTGCCCAATAGCGCTGCGATGGTGCCGGTGCTTCCCGGCCCCCAGGCCACCACGGCGCCGGTCAACCTCCAGGGGCTGACCGAACCGACCCACGGTCGTCCGACTGCCCCCAGTTTCGGCGGAACCGGCGCCACGGTCGAGAGCGGGTCCGCATCCATCGAACCGGCTCCGGATTCTATCGATGTGACGGTCCCGCAAATACCCAGTGCCGATTCGCTGCGGTCGAGGATGGTGGATTCCCCCAGCAGCAAGGCCATTCGGCCCGCTAGACGTTAGACACCCGTGTGACTCATCCCACAGCAACCGTCTCCTAAACGACTGATAATCCAGCGGCGTAACCCCTTGTTTATCAACAACTTATGTTGATAAACCTGTGGATAACGACGTTGGCTTGTGGAAAAACTCCGTCAGACCAATCTGCCAGGGGGCCAGGATGGCGAGAGCGATATGGAGCGGCTCCATCAGCTTCGGGATGGTCAGCATCCCGGTCAAGCTGTTCGGGGCGACAGAGAGCAAAGACATATCGTTCCATCTCTTGCACGCGAAGGACGGGACCCGTCTCCAGCAACGCCGCTGGTGCCCCACCGATGAGGTCGACGTACCCTGGAACGAGGTTGCCCGGGGCTACGAGTACGCCAAGGGCCAATATGTGGTCCTTACCGACGAGGACTTCGAGCGGCTTCCGCTGCCCAGCAAGCACACCATCGAGTTGAGTGCGTTCGTGGAGGAAAAGGAGATCGACCCGGTCTTCTACGAGCGGAGCTATTACTTGGAGCCCACCGACCGGGGCGAGAAGGCTTACGCTCTACTGATCAAGGCGCTGGAGAAGCGCGGCCTCACCGCCATTGCCACGATCACGATCCGCAAGAAGGAGCAGCTCTGCGCCCTCCGCTCCCACGATGGCACCATCATGCTGGAGACGCTCTACTATCCGGACGAGATCCGGCAGGAGCGGGGAATGGATTTGAGCGCTGTGAAGATCACCGACCGGGAGCTGGAGATGGCGTTCACGCTGATCGACATCTTCCGCAAGCCGTTCGATCCCAGTGAGTACCACGATCACTACCGGGAGGCGTTGGCCGAGCTGATCGAGGCGAAGCTGGAAGGCAAAGAGGTGGTCTCCGCGCCGCCCGCCCGGGAGACTCGGGTCATCGACCTGGCCGACGCGCTCAAGCGGAGCGTCGAGGCGGCCAAGAAGCAAGCCGCCAAGCCCAAGCCGCCGGCCCGCGCCCGTACCCGGGCGTCACGTCCGGCTAAACGACCGCGGAAGGTGGGATGAGCCAGGTCAGCAGCCCGGTCGACAGCGTGCTCGAGCAGCTCGACGCACGCGAAACCAAAATGGTGTTGGCCATCGACGGAGCCGAGCTTCCAGTCACCAATCTGGACAAGGCCCTCTGGCCTGCTGCGGGCCGCAACCGAGCGCTCACCAAGCGCGACCTACTTCGTTACCTCACCCGGGTCTCCCCCTGGCTGCTTCCCCACCTCCGGGGGCGGCCGATGTTCACGACCCGCTATCCTGACGGCATCGCCGGCAAGAGTTTCTACCAGAAGCATTGGGAGAACCGGCCTCCGTTTGCCCGCACCGTCAGCATCTACTCCAGCCACAACGAGGGGGACGGCAGCTATCTCATCTGCGAGAATCTGCCAACTCTCTTGTTCCTGGCTCAGATGGGCGGCCTGGAGCTGCATCCCTGGTTCTCTCGGGTCGACACCGCGCCGGATGCGCGGGGTCGGAGCAAGAAGTTCACCGGCTCCGAGGCGAATCTGGAGCGGTCGGTGCTCAACTACCCCGATTTCGTCGTTTTTGACCTGGACCCCTACCTGTACTCGGGCCGGGAGGCCAAGGGCGAGGAGCCGGAGCTGCATCGCAAAGCATTCAAGCAGACCCGCGATCTGGCGCTCCGGCTGAGAGACCTGCTCGGCTCGCTGGAGCTCCAAGTCTTTGTAAAGACCTCGGGCCGCACCGGGCTGCACCTTTATCTCCCTATCGTGAGGAAGTTCGACTACGACGCCGCCCGAAGCATCGCCGAGACGATCGGCCGCTACGCCCTGCAGCAGTGGCCAACCGAAGTCACTCTGGAATGGGCCGTGGTGCGGCGGACGGGCAAGATCTTCTTCGATTACAACCAGAACAGTCGCGGCAAGTCGCTCTCTTCCATCCTGTGTCCTCGACGCCATCCCCTTGGCACCGTCTCCATGCCGGTCCAATGGGATGAGCTGGAGAGGATCTATCCTACGGATTTCACGTTGCGGACCGTACCGGGCATCCTGGAACAGCAGGGAGACCCCTGGGCCGACATTCTGACATCCAAGCAGGATCTCGGCGCCATGCTGGAGCAGCGGAGCGCCGGATGACCCGTGCCCTCAAGGCGTTGGCCAAGACTGCCCCGGGCGCACTGCGCTACCGGACCCAGCCATCCTGGATCCCTCCCATGCTGGCCACTTTGACCGAGGCTTTGCCCACCCAGGGCAAGTGGGTATACGAGCCTAAGCTCGACGGTGTACGTGCCCTCATCTATGGGACGGGTGGCGCGGTGCGAATCTTTTCCCGCAACCGAAAGCCGCTGAACGGCGCCTATCCGGAGCTGGTGGAGGCGCTGGAGACCGCGATGCGAGGTGATGCGGTGCTGGACGGCGAAATTGTGGCGTTCGACGAGCGAGGTGAGACCAGCTTCGCGCGGCTGCAGCAGCGGATGCAGCTGCGGGATCCGGTGCGAGCCCGACGGAGCCAGGTCCCCATTTATCTGTACCTGTTCGACTGCCTCTTCTACGAGGGAGTCGATCTCACCGGGCTGCCGCTGGTGGATCGCAAGGCGGTGCTGCGTGACGTGGTCTGGTTCGACGACTCAATCCGATTCACTCCTCATCGCACTACCGGGTCAGCGGCGATGCTGCGGGACGCGTGCGCTCGGGGCGCGGAAGGCATTCTAGCCAAGCGGGCCGATTCCAGGTACGTGAGCGCGCGGTCGACCGACTGGCTCAAGCTGAAATGCGTCCGGCAGCAGGAGTTTGTGATTGGGGGCTACACGGCGCCCCAAGGCTCCCGCGAACGTCTGGGTGCCCTGCTGGTGGGGTACTACGATGGAAAGGCGCTCCGCTATGCCGGCAAGGTCGGGACCGGATACGACCGAAGGACGCTGGAACATCTTCACCAGCGGCTGGCACCTCTGCATCGGTCGGCTTCACCCTTCTCCGAAGGGCCCGCTCCAGCCGGCGATATTCAGTGGGTCACCCCCAAGCTCGTCGGACAGATCGGCTTCTCCGAATGGACTTCGGCCGGACTACTGCGCCATCCCCGGTTTCTCGGACTCCGCGACGACAAGGCCGCCCGGGAGGTTCGCCGGGAAGACTAGCCTCGCAAGCCGCTGAAAGCCCCTCATTTTTCCAGCCACCAGCTCCCCGCTGAGCCTTCAAGTCTTTAGCTGACAACAAGATAACTATAGGCACCGAACTGCACGGATCTTGCCCGTGAGGGGGATGCGCTTGCCCGACCATTCCCTTTGGAGCCGACATGTCCCTCATCGAAAGACTGCTCTCCCGAGCTGTGATCGTCGCTGTTGTCCTGGGCATCAGCGCCATTCCCGCTCAGGCTCAGGGCAAATCCAAGCACCAGGAATACGTCGTCACTCATGAGCGGGCCCTGAGCGTGAGCCGCATGGTGCTGATCCGTCAGGGCTACACCGTGGTCCGGGTCCAGCGGGTCGGTCCCACTCACGTGATCTACTATCGCCGCGGCAACATGGGCCGGGGTAAAGGCAAGGGCCCCATGCAGCGGATGGTGATCCGCACCGTCCGCGATCGGGTGCTGTTTGAAGAGACCGAGCCGTCGGTGCTGATCGACATCGATGTCAAGCTGAAGCTCTAGAGGTGATCACCCGTTCCTCACACTCAATTGGAGGCTCAATGCGTGGCACCGCGTGGGTAGCTCGCGTGTTGTTGGTGGGTGGTACGCTGCTGGCATCGGCCCAACCCGTGCTGGCGCAGCGGATCAGCATCACCCCCAACATCGGCGTGTACGTTCCGACCACTGAGCTGGTGAAGGCCGCCAGCGGGGAAGAGTTCAAGCAGGAGATGAGTTTCACGGTGGGCGGCCGGCTCGGTGTCCAGCTGAGCAATCGCCTGGGCCTGGAGTTCACTGGGGCTTATGCGCCGAGTGACCTGAAGGTGACGGCGACCGGGTTTGGCGACCAGAGCGAGGACGCCAATGTGTTCACCGGAAGCGGCCGGATCAGCTACCATGTCATTCCGACCAGCAGCCCGCTCAGCTTTATGGTGACTGGTGGCGTGGGCGTGGTGAATCGGAGCGGCGCCTTCTATGCCGATGTCGAGAACAAGACAGACATAGGCGGCACCGTGGGTGCCACAGCCGGATTCCGGCTGGGTAGTTTGGTCCGGCTCCAGGTGAGCGCCGAGGACTACATCTACAAGCCGCGCGCTGAAATCCCCGGCTTCGGCCCCTCGGATGAGGTGAAGACCCAGAACGATATTCACCTTTCGTTCGGGGTGGGGATTCCGCTCCTCGGTTTGGGGACCCTCGGCAAGTAACAGCCGGGCTGGCTA
>Ga0209382_10004527_pt1 | contig 18566 bp, 16 predicted proteins | sample SoiMetdeltSBSDD5_FD_187599 | JGI IMG/M metagenome (GOLD analysis project Ga0209382, IMG submission 187599) | Bulk soil microbial communities from a Populus tree surrounding site in Tennessee, USA - Soil MetaG P. deltoides SBSDD5 (SPAdes) (version 2) | ecosystem: Environmental > Terrestrial >...
AAACGTCATCAGTCCTTTGTTCAGCGGGTCCATGGGATCGTCCTTGAAGTACTGGTCCATCATGAACCGCATGTACTTCACGCCTGCGTGGATGTTGGCGTCGACTTTGGTAATGTCGCCGACGTTCAACTCCTTGCCGGTCGGCGGCATGACCTGCATCACGCCGATCGCACCCACCGGGCTTTTGACGTCCTGGTCCAGTGTCGATTCCTGGTATCCCTGCGCCGCCATCAGCAGGTAGTCGATGTTGTACTCGGCGCCGTATTTCTTGAACAGTTCGGCCACCGCCTGTAGTTTCTGGCGCTCGGTATCAGCTGCAGCGTTCTTCGCGTACTTGACGCTGTCCAGATAACGGCGTTCGATGGTGTTGCGGAAGGCGTCGCCCTTGGGGTGCTTTCCGAGCCACGTGTTGACGGTCTCTCGGAGCTTGGGGTTCTCCTTGCGAAACGCGACGGCCAGGCTGCCTCCGGACCGCACGGCGATGCCGGAGTGCACCGTGATGCTGGTGAATACCTTGCTCCAGAACTCGGCCAGGTAGTCGTCCACTACGGTAATCGGGACGAGGCCGGCGTTGACCATCTCGAGCACGTCGTCGTCCTCGAGCACGTCGGGGGCCTCGTCGATCACCACCGCCGGCTTGCCGCGCGCCTTCAGTTGCTCGTTCAGGCGGACGAGGCTCTCCTCATAAATGCTGCCCTTGCGGACGAACACCTCCTGGCCGGCGAGATCGTCCACGCTCGCGATCGGCGGCGCGCCTGGCCCGGTGACCACGACTTCATTTACGTTGGTGCGCGTCGGCACCGAGAAGGCGGCGAGCTTCTCCAGCTCGGGCCTGACCGTGACCATGGCCGCGACCATGTCGACCTTGCCGCTCGCGAGGGCGGGGTACAGCTGATTGCGCGTCATCGGGACGATCACGACGTGCACCTTGAGGTTGCCAGTCTTGAGGTCCGCGTTCAGATCGTTCTCGAACAGCTTCAGCGACTCATTGGTGAGCCCGCGTTCCTGCCCCTTGTCGATGAAGTAGTGCGTGCGGTTGAACGTCACGGCCACGCGAATCGCGCGCCGCTTGACCATCGCATCGAAGTCTCCGGTGAACGGCTGGTCCATCACGAGCCGCACGCTGTCCGGGAGCGCGTCATACGGCGAGGCCGTTTGCGGGATTGCCGCGTCAGCCGCCGACGGTGTTGCCACCGCCGTCGCTAGCGGCGCGGCCTCCTGCTGACCAGAGCAGGCCGTGGTCGCCGCGAGAAGCAGGGCAACCACTCCCCGATAAACGCCAGACTGCAGGCGTACGGTGTTCATGTTGTGTTCTTTCAGCGCATCCGCGCGTAGCTGTCCCTGGCCGCGTTCGTGTGACGTCCGTGCCGTTCGGCCGACAAATCCCTCGGCTCAGTGACATACGGATTCACGTGGCGCAATCGAGCGCGGAAGAGATCTCAAGCCCCTGAATCACTCATCCTCTCCCCTAATCGCAGGCGAAGGATGTCCCACTTTGAACAGCGTCGCGGCCGTAGTCCGGGTACTTCAACCGCATGGTCACTCCTTCGTGTCCTAGGGAAGGCAACCCTGTCGACCTCTTTGAGAGGTATGGTTGCCGTGTATCACAGTCCTATCACAATGCGCCATCAAGTTGCGGGGATGGCGCCGCAGGTCAACCTTGATGCACCGCGTTTCTTTTGAAACGGCGACAGTCAATGGGTTGACTCGGTCACTCAACTCGTCAGCCAGCGCGCGAATGTGAGCCACGCGGTCGTCCCTCTTATGAACAAGCGCACGATCTAGGAGGTCAGAATGAAGAAGCCTCCCCGGAGAAAGCGGGTGCACGCGGCCGCGTGTCATCCGGTCATAGAGCAGACAGGCCGCCACAGTGCTGTCAACCCTACTCGAGTGAGACGCGTGTCGCTTCACCCGCTGCTCGCATGAATCCCGAAAGAAGATAGCGATAGTCGAGTCCAACAACCCGGAAAGCGTGCAGCACTGGGGCGAGTTCGACGGATTGGGGATGCTACGGCAGCTGGGGCCCTGCCATCGCGTCCTAGTCTTCCCGTCCCTATGGCGTCGGTGTGCTCGGCGTGAACCCGCAGCGTTCGATGAGTCCGACGAACGCCGATTCCGTTCGGAACGCGTCCCATCTCGCATCCATAGGCAGCCAGATCAGATGGACGTCCCGCACCGTATATGCGTGTTCGAGCCACTCCAACGCTCGTTCGCGTTGTTCAAGTCCGGCGCATATGAGAGCGAACGCATAGGGCGGAACATAGCGATCATGAGCAACCGTCTCCAAGGTGCTCAGTACCTCTGCTGCCTCATTGCGGCGCCCCGACATCGCCAGGATGTACCCGCGCAGCGAGATCATCTTGCTGTTGCCGCTCGCGAACGTCTCCGCGTCCTTCAACGCTTCGAGCGCCAGTTCCATGTTGCCCAAGCGCTCATGAGCCCAGGCGAGCTGGAAGTAACCAATCCAAAACGCCGGTCCCACGACCGTCGCGTGTCGCGCAAACTCGAGGCCCGCCGAGTAGTCTCGCGCCAATAGCGCGATATGCGCTGAGAGCGCGTGATGCATCGGTTGAAGCGGATCGAGCTCTCGGGCACGTCGCATCGCTGCGCCCGCCTCGGTATGGCGACCGGCGGTGCCGAGCAGAACGCCCAGCATGCAGTACGCGTGTGCGTTGTTTGGATCCAGAACGAGTGCCTTTCTGTAGGCCGCTTCCGCCCCGGGCCAGTTCCAGTCGAGCCAGTAGTGCACCATTCCCTGCGACGTTCGAGACTCGGCGATGTCAGGACCGCTGCTGACCGCATGTGCAGCGGCATCCCGAGCTCTCGGCCATGCATCGAGCGGCCGTGCGTCCGCGTTGATCGGGCTCGCCGAAAAGGCGTCTGCCAGTCCGGACCATGCGAGCGAGTACTCCGAGTCGAGCTCGGTCGCGCGTGCGAAGTGTTCCACGGCGCGACGATTCGTAGGAGGCGTCAATTGATTCCAGAGGTGACGTCCCCGAAGGTACAGATCGTACGCCTCGGGACTTCGTGATTGGCGGCGCCCGAGCGCGGTCAGGCGTTCCGGTGACAACCGCAGCCGGATCGGTTCCGCGATCGCCTTGCTCAATTCGCGTTGGAATTCGAGCATGCTGCCCGGCTCGCTGTCGAACGACGCGGACCAGGTCTGTACCTGGTCGCGCACACGGATCAACTTTGCCGTGACGCGCCATCGCTTTTCCTCGGCGCGGATTGAGCCCTCAATCACATACGTGGCGCCGAGCTCGCGACCGATTTCCGCAAGCGACTTCGTCGTGCGCTTATAGCCCATCACCGACGTGCGGCCGATCACGCTGAGGTGCGCAGGATCGATCTGTCCCAGGGCCGTCGTCGCTTCTTCGGTGAAGCCGTCGGCGATGTAGTCGTGCTCTGGCGTTCCGCCAAGATTTTCGAATGGCAGTACGGCCAGCGTTACGGCACGCGACGCAGAAGGAGCGGCCGCCGCTTGGACCGCTTCGACTTCTGCGATGAAGCGATACCCCTTTCCTGACACGGTTTCGACGAACACCGGCGCCTCTGGAGTGTCGCCGAGAACCTGCCGGATTTTTCGAATGGCGGTGTTGACGCCCATGTCCGCGTCGACGAACACGTCTGTGCCCCATAGCCGCTCGACGATATCGCTTCGGGAAACGAGCTCGCGTCGACGTTGCACGAGGAGGATCAACAGGTCCATCGGGCGACGCTCGAGGTGAACCGGTTGGCCGCCACGACGCAGCGAGTATCCGGCGACGTCGAGCTCGAAGTCGCCGAACCGGAAGGTCTGGGGCACATCAGGCGGCTGCATCGTGGGAGAGGTCCGAGATGGTGGGTTCTCTCACCTGGCCGTTCACATCTTCAGAAGAACTTCAGCAAAGCTTCAGCCGCACTCCATGGCCCGCAGGGCCGTCGGCCGCCATTATGGCCCATACACACTGCAGGTGCCGTCGTGACGGCGGCTCGCGACCGAAGGAGGGGCTCATGAGACTCGCAATCTTGAAGCGAAGTGGCGTGGCTGGTGTCAGCAGTGTCATCCTGGCTGGTGTGCTCGCCGTAGGTCTGGCGCAGAACGCCAGCGCAAAGGGTCCGCCCAACGCCGAGGTGAGAACACTCGAAGGCACCTGGTGGGTCCAGGTCACGGCTCTTGCCGACTGCGTGTCCCACGTGCCGCTCATGTCGTTCACGGCCCTGCTCACATTCGCGAAAGGGGGAACGATGACAGGGACAACGACCAACCCCGCGTTCGCGATTGGACAGCGCAGCCCCGATCATGGCGTGTGGTTCCGGAACCGCGCGGCTCACACGTACAGAGCCTCGAGCGTGGCACTACTCTTCTTCGGGACGGCGCCAAACTTTCCCGCCACTCCGGGGTTCCAGGCCGGCTCCCACCGGCTCAGCCAAGCAATCGACGTCACCGATCCCGACCATTTCACCAGCGACGCTGTCAGCGAGTTCTTCGACGTCGGCGGCAACAAGTACCGGGAAGGCTGTGCGACCGCTGTCGGGCAGCGGTTCGAATAGTGTTCGAGCCGGTATCGAGTCGGCAATTCAACAACTGACAGTTCATTGTGGAGTGGTGTCGAAAATGACAAGTCAGACGCTAATCGGCGCGCTTCTCGTCTTGATGACAGGTTTCGGCATTCCGGCGCTCGGCGCGCAGAGCGCTCGTGACGAAGCCGAGATCCGGGACCTGCAGGCACGGCAAGAGGAGGCCTGGAATCGGCATGATGCAAGAGCATACGCCGCGTTGTTCACAGACGACGGCGACGTTGTGAATGTCGTGGGCTGGTGGTGGAAGGGCCGAGATGAGATCGAGAGGAACCTCACCGCTGCCTACGCCGTGGTGTTCCGTGACAGCACACTGAAAATCGACGATGTGCAGGTCAGGTTTCTTGATCGTGATGTTGCAGTCGCCCACGTCCGCTGGTCGATGGAGGGTTCGAAGACACCGCCCGGGATTCCGGAACCCCGACGGGGGATTCAGATTCAGGTCCTGCAGAAACGCGATCGCGCGTGGCGGATTGCGGCGTTCCAAAACACGAGCAGCCTTCCCGAAACGCCGTTTCCAACGGCAGCCGCCGCCGACCCACGTTCGAGACAGCCGTGAAAGAGGAGATTTGAGTCGAACCTGTAGACCGGCCGAGGAGGGCGAGACACGTGGGCGTCCATGTCCCCCGCGAAAGCCGGCTCTCGGGTGGCGGTGTACGTTCCGACCATCGGTATGCCACGCGGATATACTGGAAAGCCCGTAAGTGATCGCGGCACGTCGGAGGACTTATTACAATCGTGGCCATCTGGATCAACTTGTGGCCGTGAGTGATGGATTCCAAAGACGGAGAGATGTCCGAGTGGTTGAGGGAGCACGCTTGGAAAACAATTCCGGCGACGCTCAGTGAGCGACACCGAAACGCCTCAACGCGCAAATTGATTCAACCACTTCCCACCTTGAAATGGTCCTCGAAGTGAGCCCGTAACCGTCGGTGTTTGTCGGTGCTTTCGAGGCGACCTTACACAGTTTCTACACAACTCGAAGGTGCGTTCAGCCGACCTGCGGACTCGAGAGTGGAGCAGAACATTCGGCCTCGGGCTACGCGACCGCATTCCGGCGCGCAGCTTCACGGAACCACAATGCACTCATCTTCGGCGTACGTTTCTGCGTCTTGAAGTCCACATGGACTAAGCCGAAGCGCGTCCCGAAGCCGTAAGTCCACTCGAAATTTTCCATCGCACTCCAGTAGAAGTTGCCTTTCAGCGGAATTCCTTCGGACGTGGCCCGCTGATTCCACATCATCGCATTTCGGAGATACATCAACCGATCCGATTCGTAGACCTGGCCGTCAGCGGCGACGACGTCGCTCGCCGCACACTCGTTCTCGGTGATGTAGATCTCTTTGGGCTTCCAGAGCGAATGGAGCAGCCGCGGTGACCAGTACTGAGACTCCGGTGCGAGCCGGTGCCACGACGAGAACATCTTCGGGTGCGAGTCGTTCCACGGCACCTCGCGGTATCGGGCGACACGCGATCGCCACCTGAAGGTGCTCGTCCAGGCGTCGTTTGATGCGAGCAAGCAACGGTACGGCAGCCTCCGCATTCACGAGGATCTGCTCGAGCAGCAGGAGCGCGTGAGCCGCAAGCGTGTCATTCGGCTGATGCAGGAAGTTGCTCCATTTGGTTCTGACGATCGACAACTGCGATTACCTAAGCGCCGAACGGTGAAGGACGATGTGCCATTCGGTACAGGCAAGGTGTGGGGGAGGCTGCTAGCCTGACCTGTTCCGGGTACATCGATCATTCGACAAGACCAGGAAGCTGGGACAGATCGAGCGTTGAAATAGCACAACGGGCCGCACACGTACCCACCGGGCGCGGCCCAGCACGGCAAAGGAACAACTCATGACGTCCACCCGTAGCCCAAGCATCATCGCCGCGCGCACCCAGACCATTCTCCTCGCGGGCGCCCTATCCCTGTGGTCCATGCCGGTGTTCGCCCAGGCCCGACCTGAACGCCTTTCTGACAAGGCCGTCAAGACGCTGATCGAGCAGGTCGATGAGGGGCGAGACAAGTTCGAAGGCAATCTCGATGGCCAGTTCAAGGCATCGACGCTGCGGGGACCGGGCGGCGGCGAGACCAAGGTCGCCGGCGCCCTCCAGGACTATCAAGACAACACCCAGAAGCTCAAGGATCGATTCACCCCCGACTACTCCGCCAGCGCCGAGGTCACTACCGTCCTCAAACAGTCCACGGCCATCGACGCGTTCATGCAGGGCGCGCCGAGTGCCATGAAGGGCCGCAGCGAGTGGGATCAGCAGTCGACGAACCTCAAGCGCCTGGCGGAATCCTACGGCACCACGTTTCCCTTTCCCGATGGAGCCACGCCCAGCAGAGTGAACGATAAGGAGACCGCGGCCACCGCCACGGCGATCGCCACAGCAGCGGATCGCTTCAAGGACGACCTCGACAAGGACAAGACCCTTCCTAAGGCTGACAAGGACGCCGCCAAGAAAGACGTCGAGCTGCTGATCAAGCAGGCCGATGCGGTGAAGTCCCGCACGACCGATGGCAAGCCGGCGACAGGTGAAGTGCGGCAGCTCGTCGAACAGGTGGCCACGCTTCAGACGTTTGTCGGCGCGCACCCGATCCCCACCCTGACGAATTGGCAGGCCGTGGAGACCTCGCTCGGTAAACTTCAGCAGGCCTTCGGTCTGACGCCGTAACAGGTGCACCCATACACGCGATGCCGCGCGAGGAGAACAGGGCCGTGACACGGACGATATCTGGACGCGCTTCATGGAGCACGTGGTCGTCCGCGTCGCCGGCCGATGAAGTTGAGGCTGCTGCTCCAGCCGGTCATGGGACACCGTTCGCTGGCACCTTCGTTCGTACGCTCAACTACGGCAGCGCAACGATCAATGCGGAGCGGGTCGGCAGTGAACGAACGCCTACGATCGCGTTGGTGGACCTGCGAACAGAGAAAACGTTTGTGATCGGTCGCACCCGCGTCATGGGCATCTTCGACCTGTACAAACCTTTTCAACACGAATGCGGAGCAGGCAGTCACCACCGGCTCGGGCCCCTCGTGGCTGAGGCCGACGACGATCACCGGTCCCCGCATCCTGCGGATCGGTGCGCACCTGGAATGGTGACAAGGTAGCCCCTGTTACTTTTGACACCCGCGCTCTGTCAGATAGGCCAGTTCCGCGTGGTCAGCACGGAGACTACGTTGTGTCTCGAGGACTGATGCTCGAAATCCTGACAGAGATCGATCGGCTGGTCGTTGACCTCGCCACACGATTGGCAACGGCTCGATCCGAGGCGCTTGAGAACGCGATCGAGGAAGGCCTCGCCCGCACCGCCACAGCGCTCGGGCTCGATCACGCCTTCCTCTGGCAGGAGGAATTGGCGTCAATACCATCCGTGGCGTCGAAGCTGGAGACCGGCGAGGGCTTCTCGTACACGCGTGTCGGCGAGATTCCTGACTCGGCCGATCGCAAGACGTTGCTCCGAAGTGGGCTGCACTCGGCTGCGTTTGTCCCAGTCGTCACCGCCGCTGCGCCTGAAGGGTCACGTGCCCTGGTGCTGGGCTCGGAAACCCCAACTCAATGGCCCTCCGCTTTTCTCGCGCAGATGCGACTCCTGGCTGGAGTCTTCGGCCAGGCTCTCGCACGCGCGAGTACGTCCAACGCACTGCAACGCGCGCTCGGGGAGCTTCGCGAACTGCGGGTGGAACTCGTTGACAGTCGTCCGCCTGCCGGGGTTCGGCACGGCTCGCGTTCGAAGTCGAAATGCCGCGACGTCCAGCGCGCGATGGCGCAAGTGGAGCAGGTCGCATCAATGCCCTCGACTGTCCTGCTGCTCGGCGAGACGGGCGTGGGGAAAGAGGTGTTCGCGGACGCGATTCATGCACTCAGCCCGCGCCACAAGCGCCAGATGATCCGCGTGAACTGCTCGGCGATTCCGAGCGGGCTTATCGAAAGTGAGTTGTTCGGTCGTGAGCGAGGCGCGTATACGGGCGCGACCACGCGGCAGATGGGACGCTTCGAGGCTGCCAACCGGTCCACGCTCTTTCTCGACGAGATCGGAGAGCTGTCGCCAGAGATGCAGGTCAAACTGCTGCGCGTCCTCGAGAGCCGGGTGATCGAACGGCTCGGAAGCACGACGTCCATCGCGGTCGATGTCCGTATCATCGCGGCCACCAACCGAAATCTCGAAAGCGCCATTCATGCGGGCACGTTCCGCGAAGACCTCTTCTATCGCCTCAACGTCTTCCCCATCGTCCTGCCTCCGCTTCGGAAGCGGGTTGAAGACATCCCCGTCCTCGCGTGGCAGTTCATCGACGAGTTCTCCGAGAAGTGCGGCAAGCGAATCGACGCGCTCTCCAAGCGATCGATCGAAGAACTGCTGCGATATCCATGGCCGGGAAACATTCGTGAGCTGCGCAACGTGATCGAACGGTCCGTGATTCGCACCACTGGAGCGACACTGGTTCTCTCGATGCCGGACGCCGTCACCGATCCTAAGCCGCGCGATGTCCTCGCAGCCGGTCACGAACGCGGAGTGGCTGCGAGGCGGCTCGGTGCCACTGGATCCGTCTAGCAGGATTGACGCTCTTGCCCAGCGTTGGTCAATCCGTCTAGATGGCTAGACGAAGCATAGATCACTGGCGGACGCTCCTGAAGATCAACGAGTTTGAACGGCCACCGCAATCGAGTTGCCGCACTGTTCACCAGACTCGCTTCACCTGAACGTCGACGATGTGTTCGGCGGTTGTGAACGGCTCGGTCGTCGTGTCGCGCGAGCGGTTCCAGATGTAGAGCGCGGCGAATCGCCAATTGAAGCTGTGACGATACGTGAGCCCCGCACGAATGCGCTGGCGGTTCGCAAAACGCTCCGTGGGATCTGAAATTGGAATGAACCACTCCCAATCCGTCAGCGCGACTACTGCACCATCGTCGCCGAGGTTCGGACGGTTCAGCGGCCACAGCAGTTCGACGCGATTCCGGAAACGGATCGTCGACTCCGAGGGATCGTCGTTCGAGTAGAAGAAGTTTCGTGATTCAACTCGGACGAGGTCCCGGATGACCAGCCGGCGCTTTGGAAGCGTTTCATTGAGCAGAAGATGGCGCTGGCGCGTAAACAGATGAAACCGAACGCCGCCTCGAACCGTTAGCTCCGTCGTGTCCAGATCGTCAGTCTGCTTGGTCCGTCCAAGCGTCACTTCACCGATCAAATCGATTGTCGTCGAAACCGGGTATTCGATGGACGGCGTGATGTCGAGATTACTCCATCCAGGTTCTTCAGGTGGCGCGAACACGAGGGCCTTCGGCTCGAAGTCGACCTCGTATGTGACTCCCGATCGTTTCACCCAATCGAAAGTGATGTTGGCCCACACCTGGCCGTTCGTTTGAGCCGATCCGTTCGTGGCCGTCAGAAGGGTACCGAAGCCGACCATTATGACGAGGGGTCTTCGAGCGACCGCGAGCATCTTCGCGGTTATTGCAGATCGTCTCAAAGCGATTGTGCGCAGCGGAAGCCGAGATGGTTCGTCCCGGTGCTGATTTCACCTTTGCCGCGCGTGCCGACCATATAGCGTGAGCAGAACTGATCCGTGCAGAGAAACGATCCGCCGCGATGGACACGTTTCTTCACGCCGGGTTCTGCGGGATCGAACGAGTCGGTCGGGCCTTGCGGGTTGCGAGCGACGCCGCCGATCGCCGCCAGCTGACCGTAGTAGTCAGGGCGATACCAATCGCTCACCCACTCCCACACGTTGCCGGCAGCGTCATGGAGCCCGTACCCGTTGGCGGGGAATTGCGCCACTGGCGCGATCCCGGGGAACGCATCGGCACCCGAATCGTGATCGGGAAAATGACCTTGATGGCTGTTGGCCATCCACTGGGTTCCGTTCTTGAATGCATTGCCCCAAGGGAACACCTGTCCCGTGAGTCCACCGCGCGCCGCAAATTCCCACTCCGCTTCCGTCGGCAGGCGCTTGCCCGCCCACCGCGCATATGCGAGCGCGTCTTCATACGCCACGTGAATGACCGGCCATCGTTCCTTCCCCGTGATTGAACTCGCCGGGCCGGACGGATGGCGCCAGTCGGCGCCGGGCAGGTACGACCACCACGCGTACTCGTTGTTCAACGGTACGGGGTGACTCGGGGGCGAAAACATCACCGACCCGGGGACGAGCACCTCGGGCTTCGCGCCAGGAAAGTCTTCCGCGCGCGGCACGCCTGCGGGACTGTGGTGCAGAAGCACCGACGGCATGTCCTCCTTCAGGTAGAGCGACGCAAGGACGGACTTGATCGTGCGGGAGTCGTCGGACGGATGCAATTCGAACGTGTCTTCATCGGCATTCATGTAGTCGAGGCCCACGAGCTGGAGTCCGTGCCAGGCTTGCGCTGATTGGTTTCTTCAACGATCTTGTCCAGGTAGTTCCTTCCCCGGTGGTGGCCCACGTGGATGTCCGAGAGCTGCATGTACCAAACGGAACCGACGACCGCGAGCGCGAATAGCAGCAGGACACCGACCAGCGGCACAGTGTTCATGACGCGTCAGCGCCTAAGCCGTGGCCGGCTGTCCGATCATTTTCTCGATCGAGATCGGCAATGACCGGATCCGCGTGCCCGTCGCGTGATAGACCGCATTGGCAATTGCCGCCGCCATTCCAGTGATGGCCAGTTCCCCGACGCCCTTTGTTCCAAGAGGAGTCATCGAGTCAGGTTCTCCGACGAAGAGCACGTCCACATCACGCACGTCGGCGTTCACCGCCACGACGTATTCGGCCAGCGACGTGGTCACCAGGCGTCCGGTGCGATCTGACACCGTCTCCTCCAGCAGCGCCATGCCGATTCCCATCGCGATGCCGCCGATGATCTGACTGCGGGCCGTCTTCGGGTTGAGGATCCGGCCGGCATCGACGGCCGACACAACTCGAGCGACGCGGATCGTTCCGAGGTCTGGTTCGACGTGGACCTCGACGAAGTGCGCGGCATATGCACCGGCGTGTGCCCGGGTGCCTGTTGACGGCGTGGTATAGGGGATGAAGCGACCGGCCTGGACGATCATGGTGGCTGATGACGTCTCGCCCGGCGGCGCACTCTCGCCCTCGACCGTCAGCTCGTCCAGACCGTGCCGCGTGAGAATGTCGGCGTAGGTTTCGAAGCGCGCAGGCTCGTCCGTGATCTGGATACCTCCATCGCGAACGGTAATGCCTTCCAAACGGCACCCCTTGAGCGGCGACCCCTGGTCTTCCCTGACAAGATTCACGAAGGCGCGGACCAGACTGACGCATGTGGCGTGTACGGCGTTGCCGAGCGCGCCGGTCAACCCAGATCCACCTTGCTGCGGGGCCCTCGGCATGGCGCTATCACCCAGACCGAACCGCACGCGATCGATCGGCACGCCAAGACAATCAGCCGCGAGCATCGTCATCACGGTGTAGGGGCCGGGCCCGATATCGGTCGCGCCGCTGCGCACGAAGGCCGTTCCATCTCGCCGTATGGATGCGATGGCTTTGCATGGGGGTTGATACGCGCCCAGCGCTCCTCGTGCTATGCCGTATCCGACGAGGTGCCCCCCATTGCGCATCGACCGAGGCTCTGGATTGCGCGCCGACCATCCGAAGCGCTCGGCGCCCTGTCGATAGCAGTCGAGCAGCGCGTTGCTCGACCACGGCAGGCCGGAGTCCGGATGCACGTGCGCGTGATTCTTCACACGCAACTCGATGGGATCGATCCTCAAGGCATAGGAGAGCTCGTCGATGGCCGACTCCAGGGCGAACGAGCCTTCGGCTTCGCCAGGTGCACGCATCCAGCCCGGTGTCGGAATGCTCTGGCGAATCTGAGTCGCGCGTGTCGACACATTGGGGCATGCGTACGCGTGGGGAGTCCCGTAGGTGATCAGATTGATCAACTCGCCTTCCATGCCGATCGAGGATCTGGAGACGTGTTCAATGGCGGCGAGCTGTCCATCGCGGCTGGCACCGATCGACAACTGCTGAATCGTGTTTGGCCGATGGCCTACCGAGGTGAACATCTGGGCGCGCGTCAGCACCAGCTTCACAGGTCGCTTCGTGATCCGGGCGGCGAGAGCCGCGAGCGGCACATGCGGCCAGACGCGCAGCCCTGCGCCGAAGCCACCACCGACGAACGGCACGAGTACACGCACGCCGGCTGGATCGATGCTGAATGTGGCAGCAAGCGCATCGCGCGCGCCGTGAGGATTCTGCGTGGTGTCATGGACCGTCAGCGCATCGCCGTCCCAGACCGCCACCGTCGCAAACAGGCCGATCGGATTGTTCGTGTTCTCCGCAGTCGTGTAGGTCTCGTTCACTTGCACGTCTGCTGCCGCGAGTGCTCCGCGCACGTTCCCGCGATCGTAGTCGGGCGTCCATGGATGGAACACGGGTGAGGTTCGCGGGTCATCGAAGGAGAGAAACGGCGTGTCACGCTCATACGCAACTTCGATGAGCGTCGCCGCCGCATTCGCCTGCTCCCTGGTCTCCGCGACGACCATTGCCACGTGCTGGCCATAGTGCAGCACGGCGTCGCTTTGGAACGGTGGCAACGGCTGCGGGCCGATCGCGGTGACTGGCGCAAGCGCCAGCGGGGGCGTGTTGAGGTGTGTGATGACGGCCAGAACGCCAGGGGCGCGCTCGGCAGCGTCCACCGCGATGTCACGGATGCGCCCACTGATGATCGTGCTTTGCACCAGAGCCGCGTGCGCGAGGCCGGGAAGGGTGACGTCGATCGGGTAGGTGGCGGCACCCGTCACCTTGAGACGCCCGTCAACCCGATCCAGTGGGGTGCCGACGACATCAACGGTGGTTGTCGTGCTCATGCGTTCCCGTCTCTCGCGGTGGCAAATGCGCGCACGATGGTGCGCTTTGCCAACTCGATCTTGAAGTGGTTGCGTTCTCGGGCGACCGCCCCCGCTAATGCGATCTCGGCTGCGTCGCGAAACGCCTGGTCAGTGGCTATGCGGCCGGTGAGGATCTGCTCGGCTTCCACCGCGCGCCATGGTTGGGTCGCGATTCCGCCCAACCCCAATCGCGCCGCTCGAATCGTGTCGCCGTCGAGATCGAGGACGACGGCCGCTGATGCCAGCGCGAACTCGTAGCTCGCACGATCTCTCACCTTGAGATAGTGCGACCGTCGTGCCGCGGGCAGGCTTGGAATGACGACGTGAGTGATCAGCTCGCCGTGCGCCAGCGCCACTTCGACGTGTGGCGTGTCGCCAGGAGCGTGGTGGAACTTGGCAAACGGAATCGAACGCGTCGTCCCATCGGCGCGCAGCGTGTGAATCTCGGCATCGATGACAATCATCGCCACGCACATGTCGGACGGATGGGTGGCAATGCAATGTTCGCTGACTCCCAGCACCGCGTGCCCGCGGTTGAAGCCGTCGAGCGCATCGCAGCCCGACCCAGGCTGTCTGCGGTTGCACGCCGCATGCACATCTCTGAAATAGGAGCAACGCGTCCGCTGCAGGATGTTGCCCGCGACAGTCGCCATGTTGCGGATCTGCGTGGTGGCGCCCGAGAGGATCGCTTCCGACAGTACCGGGTAGCGGTCACGTACGACCGGGTGCCACGCCAGTTGACTGTTGGTAACCGTGGCGCCCACCGTGATCGCGTCATCGGACACGTCGATGCTAGACAGTCCGAGACGTCGGATATCTGCAACGGCAGTTGGTGTCAGCACCTCGACCTTCATCAGGTCGACCAGAGTTGTTCCACCAGCCAGAAACATTGCGCCAGCGTTGGCGGCCACGGCTGCAGCCGCATCCGTCGCATGCGTCACTCGTTCAAATGTGAAGGCGTTCATTGAGCACCTGCCTCACGGCGGCGACGATGTTCGGATACGCGGCGCAGCGGCACAAATTGCCGCTCATGCGCTCGCGAATTTCTTCGTCGCTCAATGTCGCGCTATTGACCGTGTGTCGAACGTCGGGCGTGACGTGACTGGGTACACCTGCGTGCACCTCCCGAACAGCACAGACGGCCGAGAGGATCTGCCCAGGTGTGCAGTAGCCGCACTGAAACCCATCGCAGTGCAGGAAGGCTGCCTGCATCGGATGAAGCTCGTCGCCTGTGGCGAGCCCTTCAATGGTGACGACGTGCTGGCCCTCGCACGCTGCGGCAAGCGTCAGGCACGACAGAACACGTTGGCCGTCGACGATGACTGTGCAGGCCCCGCACGCGCCCTGGTCGCACCCTTTCTTGGTGCCAGTGAGACCGAGCACGTCGCGGAGAGCGTCGAGCAAGGTCACTCGCGAGTCCAGCGAGAGTTCGTGGAGCGTGTCGTTGACGCGGATACTCGTCGTCACGTCGAGTACCTCCTGTTCTGGCGTTCAGCGATCGCGATCCTAATGTATTCAAGCAAGCTTCGCCGATCGCGTTCCCGCGCTCCGCGCGTCGCCAACCTCGACAGTCTTGGCGAGCGCCTTTCCCAGGAAGGGCGGGAAGCCGTTAGCCACGCACCACCTCAGTGCGTCGCGGGCTTCTGTGCATTCCTCGTGCGATTGCCCGGTCTTCGGTCACCCAACACAGGAGGGCGAGTGAATTGCCGGTCACGGTCTATCAGCACAGCCGCACTGGCGGAGCCCGCAATAGCAAGGATGACGGCAATCGACAGCACAAACCGATAACCTGTGACGAACGATCGTTGGATCGCTTCGCGGGCCTTGTTGTCGGTCGTTTCGGCTGCACCTAGATTTCGACGTTGCGCATCGACTGCAGCACGGACTTCCGGAGAGAGATTGAGGCTACCTAACTGTCGATCGAGCGCGCGATTGAACGCCAAGTAGAGTACCGCTCCCAGGACTGCGATCGCGAGCACGCCCGCCACCCGCGAGACCGCATTGTTGATTCCCGACGCAATACCAGCGCGGTCCGCGGAGACAGAGTTCATCACGGTTGTGGTGAGAGGTGCCACGCTAATGGCCATGCCAAGACCGGCCACCACCACAGCAGGAAAGAAGGTGCTCCAGTACGATCCCCCAATCGTCGGCCGTGCAAACAGGGCGAAGCCGGCCGCCGCCACCAACGGTCCGAGAATTAGCGGTCCTCTCGCCCCGTGACGATCGATGAGCCCGCCGGACCAGCGCGACATCAGAAACATCAACACGATGAATGGGAGGAGCGCCGCGCCAGCTTGAGTGGGCGAGTAACCCTGCACCTGGATCAGGTTTAGAGGAAAGAAAAAGAGCACTCCACTGAGCGCGGCGTACAGGAAGAGTGTCAGCAAATTGGCTCCGGTGAAGCTACGTGAGCGAAACAGTGCCAGCGGAAGCATCGGAGCCGCCGAACGAGACTCGAGAAAGATAAACGCCGTCAACAGGACGAGTCCTACGACTGCGGCCAGCGGAAGAGACTCAATCAGGCCAAAGACCAGTGAGCCGAGACCGGCGGTCGTGAGAGCGATGCCACGCCAGTCGAGTCGGTCAGTGGTCGGAGCGACACCTGTTTCTGGAACGCGCCAGATTGTGATCGCGATGACGATGATGGCGAGTGGGAGATTGATGAAGAAGATCCAACGCCACGAGAGTTGTTGAACGAGCCAACCGCCGAGAACAGGACCGAGGGCCGCCGTAATCGCGGTGAACCCGGACCACGTCCCTATGGCGCGACCCCGTTCGCCCTCTGAAAACGACGCGCTTACGAGTGACAGACTGCCAGGAACCAGCAGCGCAGCGCCCACACCCTGCACGGCGCGAGCGGCAATGAGCTCACCAATGGTGCTGGAGAGACCGCACCATCCTGATGCGGCCGCAAAGGTGAACACACCACCAGCAAAGACTTTGCGTCGGCCGAGGCGGTCCCCCAGCGAACCGCCGGACAGGAGCAGCGCTGCTAACGTGAGTGCGTACGATTCGACCACCCACTGAATGTCGGCCAACGTGGCGTCGAAAGCCGACTGCAGCGCTGGAAGTGCGACGTTCACGACGGTGCTGTCAATGAATGCCAGGCTCGATCCGAGAATGGCCGCCGCCAACACCCAGCGGCCCTGGCCGGCATCGGCGCGAGCGGCGCCGCCTGTCAGGATCGCGGCCTCATCGCATGGAGGTTTGGCGATAACGGCCATGATCTGATGAGAGGGGTGACGCAGTCTAATGTGAAGGCGCCGCGATCATAATCGACGCGGAGGTGGCTGGTGGGCCGAGTGATTTGACGAATCGGCTAAATTAGCGAGACCGCGATGCCGTTTCAGAAGAGCGATCATTGTGACGGCAGTCGATTCTTCAATCCCACCGGACCCGCCGGACAGCCATTCTCAGCCATTCCGCGGATGCTGCTCGAGAGACGAACCCCGTGGCCTTCGAGGATTGACGAACCTGCTCGGCTGCCAGCGCGACTGGATGGCGTGAGGGCGCTCGTCACGTTCATCGGTCACGCCACCTTTCTGATCCAGACGGCAGCAGGAAACATCCTCACGGACCCAATGTATTCTCAGCGTGCGGGTCCTCTGAGTATTCTCGGACCGCGCCGAGTTCGGCAGCCGGCCGTGCAGTTCTATGACCTGCCGCCGATCTCGACGGTGTTGCTCAGTCACAACCACTACGATCATTGCGATCGACGTACGCTCGGCAGGCTCGCAGAACGCTTCGATCCTCTCGTCGTGACGCCGTTGGGAAACGGCGCGCTTGTACGATCATGCGGGATTCGGAGGGTCGAGGAGCTCGATTGGTGGCAGGAAGCGAAGACCTCCGCACTGCCGATCAGACTGACCCCGGCGCAGCATTTCTCCGCGCGGAATCCGCTGGATCGAAACCGCGCTTTATGGGGCGGATTCGCGCTGAGGACGGGCGCCGCGTGCATATTCTTCGCAGGCGACAGTGCCTACGCCTCCTTCTTCCGCGACGTCCGAGAGCGGCTCGGCCCGATCGATTTGGCACTTCTGCCGATCGGTGCCTACGAGCCGCGTTGGTTCATGCAGCCCGTACATATGAATCCGGCGGAAGCGGTACAGGCACACATGGATCTCGAAGCATTGGAGAGCATCGGCATGCATTTCGGCACGTTCCAGATGACCACCGAGGGCATCGACGAACCATTGCGCGCGCTCGAAGAAGCCTGCCGGGCGAGAAACATTCCGCAATCGCGATTCCGGACGCTTGGGTTCGGCGAATCCGTACGGGTGGGGTAAGGACTCCCTAATTCGGGTTCGTCAGGCAGTGGGGACCGTTCCGCCGTCGATCACGTACTCGGTGCCAGTGATGGAACCCGCTCGCGAAGAGGCCACGAACGCGATCAGATCTGCGATCTCTCGCGGCTTGGCAGGTCGTCCAAGCGGAATGCCGCCGAGCGACCGCATGATGATCTGCTTGCCGCCCTCGTAGTCGGTGCCCGCCTCTTTCGCCAGCCGCTCGGCCAGCGCGACGGCCGCCTCCGTTTCAACCCAGCCGGGCGAAACGCGAACCACCCGGATGCCATGGGGGCTCACTTCCTTCGAGAGCGCCTTGCTATAGGTGGACAGCGCCGCCTTCGCGGCGGCATACGCCGTGGTGGATTCCGGGAGCGGGAGCTCGTGCTGGATCGAGGTGACGTGCACGATGACGCCTGCACGTTGCGCGAGCATCGACGGCAGCAGTGCGCGATCGAGGCGGACGGCGGGCATCAGGTTCAAATCCAGCTCCTTCGCCCACGCCTCGTCATCGAGCGCGGCGAATCCGCCCGCCGGGGCGTTCGACCCGCCGAGGACATTCACGAGGATGTCGATCCCGCCGAGGCGGTCGAGGACACCCTGCGCGACGGTCGCGCAGCCCGCAGCGGTCGTAATGTCCGCGGCGATGTAGTGCACCCCAGCATGTGCGTCAGCGGGGATCGCGCGTGCCGTCGCGACAACTGCCGCACCAGCGTTTCGCAGCACATCGACGACGGCCGCGCCGATGCCCTTCGTGCCGGCGGTGACGAGCGCGCGGCGACCGGTCAGTTCGAGATCGAAGCTCACGGCCCGATCTCGAGCCAAGCAATCTTGTCGCCCTCGAGGGTGAAGTGATACTGGAGATCGACGGGGCTGCCCGGGAAGTCTCCCGTCACTCGACCCGTCAC
>Ga0209382_10004529_pt1 | contig 18563 bp, 16 predicted proteins | sample SoiMetdeltSBSDD5_FD_187599 | JGI IMG/M metagenome (GOLD analysis project Ga0209382, IMG submission 187599) | Bulk soil microbial communities from a Populus tree surrounding site in Tennessee, USA - Soil MetaG P. deltoides SBSDD5 (SPAdes) (version 2) | ecosystem: Environmental > Terrestrial >...
AAAGGTCGTGCTCGTGGGGAACACGGCCAGCGAGTGCGGCTTCACGCCGCAGTTCGCCGGCCTCGAGCGCCTCTACGACGCGCGCCGCGGGGACGGCTTCGTGATCCTCGGCTTTCCCGCCAACGACTTCGCCGGTCAGGAGCCGCGCTCGAACGACCGGATCGCTGAGTTCTGCCGGGCGAACTTCGGCGTGTCGTTCCCGATGTTCGCCAAGCAGCGAGTGACGGGCGACGGCGCGCACGCGCTCTTCAAGGCGCTGGGCGAGCCGGACTGGAACTTCAACAAGTACCTGCTCGACCGCCGTGGCCGGCTCGTCGAGCGCTTCGGCGCCGGCACCGAACCGGACGACGCCGGGCTCACCGGCCGGATCGACTCACTGCTGTAGAGCTCAGCGGCCTGCCTCCCACTCGATCGGGTCGCCCGAGGAGGGCACGGCGGCGCCCAGCTCCGCCAGCACGCCGGCGAGGGCCTCGCGGCGCACCGCGCCGTAGCTCAGCACATGGGCCAGCACGCCGCCGTAGGTGAAGGACTGGGGGGGCTCGCAGAGGGCGTCCACGAACGCGTCGTCCCAGGCGCCGCGGTCGCGGATCCGCCGGGCGATGCGAGCGAAGTCGCGCGCGGCGCGCTCGTGGCGGCGAAGCAGGTCCCCCGCGCCGTCGAGCGGCGGCGTGGGCAGGCCATCGATGGCCGCCACCCACACCTCGAGCGTGAACACGAGGCGCTCCGCCATGCGCGCCGCGCTGGCCTCCTCACCCTCGAACCACACCGCGACGAAGCCCGGACGCAGTGGCCGCTCGAGCTCCTCCCGCGGCAGCCCGGCGGCCACCTCGAGCAGCTCGCGCACGCGGTCGAGGTGATGGGCCACCATCCGCTCGGTGAGGTCGCGGCGGGCCACGGGCTCGCCTCCGCCGGGGATCAGCAGGCCGGCGGGCGGGTGGAAGTGGATGCCGTTGGGCGCGTCGAGCTCCGGTGGCCGACCCGAGTCGGCGAAGTCGCTCGGCGCCACCCCGTGCCCGCGCGTGAACGCCCTCGAGAAGGCGGCCAGTGAGCCGTACCCCGCCGCGCCGGCCGCCTCGGTCGGGGTGGCGGCGCCCGTGAGCAGCTGCCAGGCCGCTCGCTCGAGCAGGATGCGGCGCCGGAGCGCCACCGGCGACTCGCCGGTGGCCGCGGCAAGCAGCCGGTCGAGGTGATCGCGGGAGAAGTGCGCGCGCCGGGCGAGCGCGGGGCCGCTCGTGCCCGGCTCGTCGAGCGAGTCGAGCACGAGGTCGATCAGCTCACGGAGGCGGTCGGCCACGCCCCACATCCTCGCGAGCCCGGCGCTTGATCGCTTTCGACATCCCGCTGGACGGCGCGGCCGCGGTGCGCCACGGTCCGCTTCATGCCGAGCTGGTCAGACTTCGAAGCCGCCGCCCCCGAGCTCGCCGCGCGCGTGCGCGAGCGCCTCGACGCCCACACCCACAAGACGCTCGCCACCGTGCGCCGCGACGGCTCGCCGCGCATCTCCGGCACCGAGACCGAGCTGCGTGCCGGGGAGCTGTGGATCGGGTCGATGTGGGAGGCGAGGAAGGCCCGCGACCTCCAGCGCGACCCGCGCTTCGCCCTCCACAGCGGCTCGGCGGACCCGCCCGGCTGGAAGGGCGACGCCAAGCTCGCTGGGGTGGCGGAGGAGATCACCGACCCCGACCGCGTCAAGGAGATCAACGGCGAGAAGGCGCCGCCCGGGCCCTCTCATCTGTTCCGCCTGGAGCTGCTGGAGGTCTCCACCGTTGGCCTCGACCCGAGCCGCAAGGCGCTCCAGATCGAGGTCTGGACCCCGGAGGGCGGCGTGCGCACGATCAGGCGCACGTGAGCGACCGGCTGCGCGCCGTGGTCGATGAGCTCGGCATCGAGCCCGGCGACCGCGTGCTCGAGATCGGCTGCGGTCACGGCGTGGCCGCGACGTTCGTGTGCGAGCGGCTCGGCGGCGGCCGCCTGACCGCGATCGACCGCTCGCCCAAGATGATCGCCGCGGCGGCGCGCCGCAGCGCCGCTCACGTGGAGAGCGGCACCGCCGAGTTCCTCGTCGGAAGCCTCGAGGAGATCGACCTCGGGGAGCGCCGCTTCGAGGTCGTGTTCACCGTGCGCGTAGGGCTCTTTCACCGCGAGCCCGAGCGCGCGCACGAGCTGGCCCGGCGCTGGCTCGCGCCTGGCGGGACCATCACCGCGTGCTTCGACGAGCCGCGGCCGGCTGAGCCGCGTGCTACGCCGGGGCGGCCGGGCCTGGCCCGCCCGAGTTCTCGGCGTTCGCGCGCCAGCCGCCGTATGCCATCGCCGCGGCGGCGATGAGTGCCAGGAAGATCCCGGACTTGCGGCTGAAGTCCACGGCGTCTCCGGCGCCGGCCGGCACGTCGGGCGCGGGGATGTCGATCACGCGGAAGAGCACGAGCAGCGCCGCGAGCCCCCCGGCGGCCAGCAGCAGCATCGGCCCGGGGAAGTCGTCGGGCATCGAGCCGGTCATACGGGCGCCCACGACTCCCAGCGTGATCACGGCCAGCAGGAACAGCAGGATGTCGATGAACTCGAGGGTCTCCCAGGCGTTGCCGCTCTCGCTGGCCGAGAAGCCGTCCACGTTCACGTCAACGCCGTACCAGGGCAGGAACATCAGGATCAGCAGGGCGGCGGCGCCCACTCCCGCGATCAGCTCGCCCGTCGTCAGCCTCTGAGTGTCCACGCCGCGAATGTACCTCCGGCGTCGGAGCGAAGCCGACCCTGAGAGCGCCTACGAGCCCCAGGAGTCGAGGTAGTCGCGCTGGTCGGCGCTCAGCGCGTCGATCTCAACCCCGAGCGACTCGAGCTTGAGCCGGGCGATCTCCTCGTCGATCGCCTGCGGAACGTCGAGCACGCGCTTCTGGAGCTGCGGGCCGTGCAGGGCGAGGTGCTCGACCGCTAGCGCGAGGTTGGCGAAGCTCATGTCCATCGCCGCGGCCGGGTGGCCCTGGCCCGCGGCCAGGTTGACCACGCGCCCGCTGGCGAGCAGGTTGAGGCGGCGGCCGTCGGCCAGCTCGTACTGCTCCACGAGCGGCAGCACCTCCCGCACGCCGCCGGCGGCCACCTCGCGCAGTCCGTCGAGGTCGATCTCCACGTCGAAGTGGCCCGCGTTGGCCAGCACGGCGCCGTCGCGCATGCGCTCGAAGTGCTCTCGCCGCACCACGCCGCGCGACCCGGTAACGGTCACGAACAGGTCGCCGCGCTCGGCGGCGGCGAGCGCCGTGGTGACTTCGAAGCCGTCCATGCGCGCCTCGAGCGCCCGCAGCGGGTCGACCTCGCACACGATCACGGCCACGCCGGCACCGCGGGCGCGCTGGGCGATCCCTCTGCCGGTCGCGCCGTAGCCGAACAGCACGAGCGTGCGGCCGGCGAGCAGCATGTTGGTGGCGCGCAGGATGCCGTCGAGTGCCGACTGGCCGGTGCCGTAACGGTCGTTGAAGGTGCGCTCGGTGCGGGACTCGTTTACGGCGATCACCGGGCAGCCGAGCTTGCCCTCGGCCTCGAGCCGCCGCAGCCGCAAGAGGCCGGTGGTGGTCTCCTCGGCGCCGCCGCGCGGGGGCCGCTCCCAGCGGTGCATGAGCATCAGGAGGTCGGCGCCGTCGTCGAGCGTGATGTCCGGCCCCCACTCCGCCAGCGCGGCCACGTGCCTCGCGTAGCGCTCGGCGTCCTCGCCGCGCCGCGCGAGCACCGGCACGCCGGCCTCCACGAGCGCGGCGGCCACGTCGTCCTGGGTGCTGAGCGGGTTGGCCGAGCAGAGCGCGGTCTCGGCGCCGCCTGCCGCGAGCGTCCGCACGAGGTTGGCCGTCTCGGCGGTCACGTGCAGGCAGGCCGCCACCTTCAGCCCGGCGAGGGGCGAGGCGCCGGCGAAGCGCTCGCGGATCGAACGCAGCACCGGCATCTGGCCCTCCGCCCAGTCGACCCGCGCCCGCCCGGCCGGGGCGAGCGCGGAGTCTGTGACGTCGGGCTCGAGGGGCGAGGCGGTCTCCCTAGTAGCGGTAATGGTCCGACTTGTAGGGCCCCTCGACCGACACGCCGATGTAGGCGGCCTGCTCGGGGCTCAGCTCGGTGAGGCGGGCGCCGAGCGAGGCGAGGTGCAGCCGGGCGACCTTCTCGTCGAGGTGCTTGGGCAGCACGTAGACCTTCTTCTCGTACTGGTCGTTCTTCGTGAACAGCTCGACCTGGGCGATCGTCTGGTTCGTGAACGAGTTGGACATCACGAAGCTCGGGTGACCGGTGGCGTTCCCGAGGTTCAGCAGGCGGCCCTCCGAGAGCACGATGATCGAGTGGCCGTCGGCGAAGCGCCACTCGTCGACCTGCGGCTTGATGTTCACGCGCTCCACGCCCTCGTAGCGCTCGAGGCCGGCCATGTCGATCTCGTTGTCGAAGTGGCCGATGTTGCCCACGATCGCCTGGTGCTTCATTCGCCCCATGTGGTCGGCGGTGATGATGTCGCGGTTGCCGGTGGCGGTCACGAAGATGTCCACCTCGCCCACCACGTCGTCGAGGCGCACCACCTGGAAGCCGTCCATCGACGCCTGCAGCGCGCAGATCGGATCGATCTCGGCGATCAGCACCCGCGCGCCCTGGCCGCGCAGCGACTGGGCGCAGCCCTTGCCGACGTCGCCATAGCCGCAGATCAGCGCGGACTTGCCGGCGATCATCACGTCGGTGCCGCGGTTGATGCCGTCGATCAGCGAGTGGCGGCAGCCGTAGAGGTTGTCGAACTTCGACTTCGTGACCGAGTCGTTCACGTTGATCGCCGGGAACAGCAGCGTGCCCGCGTGCTGCATCTCGTACAGGCGATGCACGCCCGTGGTCGTCTCCTCGGTCACGCCCTTGAGGCCCTCGCCCATGCGCGTCCACTTCTGGGGGTCCTCCCCGAGCGTGCGCTGGAGCAGCGTGAGCACGACGCGGAACTCCTCCGAGTCGGCGCCGGCGGGATCCGGCACGGCGCCCGCCTTCTCGAACTCGGCGCCCTTGTGCACGAGCAGCGTGGCGTCGCCGCCGTCGTCGAGGATCATGTTGGGGCCACCCTCGCCGGGCCAGGTGAGCGCCTGCTCGGTGCACCACCAGTACTCCTCGAGCGTCTCGCCCTTCCAGGCGAACACGGGGATGCCGGCCTCGGCGATCGCGGCGGCGGCGTGATCCTGGGTCGAGAAGATGTTGCAGGACGCCCAGCGCACCTCGGCGCCGAGCGCAACGAGCGTCTCGATCAGCACGGCCGTCTGTACCGTCATGTGCAGCGAGCCGGTGATGCGCGCGCCCTTCAGCGGCTGGCTCTGCCCGTACTCCTCGCGCATCGCCATCAGGCCGGGCATCTCGTGCTCGGCAAGGGTGATCTCCTTGCGGCCGAAGTCGGCAAGCGAGATGTCGGCGACCTTGAAGTCCTGGGTCGTGGTGGGCGTGGCGTGGGTGACGGTCATGCGGCGCTGGTCTCCGTGATCCTCGGGGTCGTCGGTGTGATGGCGAGGAGGCGCTCGTGCTTCTCCTGCTCCCAGGAGAGCCAGCCCGCGGCATCGACCTCCGCCGGCCTCTCGGCCCGCTCCTCCATCCAGCGCTCGACGGCCGAGCGCAGGGCGAGGTCGGAGCCGAGCCGCTTGGCGAAGGCCACGTCCGAGAGCGCGCAGTCGAACCTGGTGAGCAGCTCGCGCAGCGTGCGCAGGCGCTGCAGCTCGCCAGGCCCGAAGATGCGGTAGCCCTTGGGCGTGCGGGGCGGCTCGATCAGGCCGGCGCTCTCGATATAGCGCAGCATTCGAGCCGACCAGCCGGTCGTCTCAGCGGCCTCGTTGATGGTGAGCCCCTCCATCGCGCGGCAAACCTTACCACAATCGTGTCAAGGTTTGCCGCGGAGCTCCTGCTTGAGCCTGTCGATCGCCTCCACCGCCGCCGGGTTGACGCCCTCCAGGGCGGCGAGGTAGACGCTCACGAGATCGCCCAGGAGCACCTGCGAGAGCACCCGCTCGAGCCGGCTCTCGCCGCGCGCGCCCACCACGAGCGCCGGCGCCCCGGCGCGCCGCACCTCGTCGGCCATCAACTCGATGCGCCGGCCCACGCGCGGGTGCTGGTCGGCATCCTCGAGGAAGACGGCGACGAGCGGCGCCAGCCCGGCGCCGCTCGCCCAGCCGCAGATCTCGTTGTGGTTCGCCTCCGGAAGTTCGCTCCAGACGGCCGGCTGCTTGGCGTTCTCGTTCAGCTGGCTGTGCCAGCGGCGCGCCACGGCCACGGTGGCGCCGGCGCCGTGCACCACCGGCAGCCGTCCTTGGAGCTCGCGGGCGATCCGCTTGGGGAGGACGCCATCCGGCGCATCGGGGCCCCACTCCTCCACCAGCCGCTCGAGCAGGGCGGTGGACATGTCGATCTCGGCGTGGAGCGCGGGCGCGGCGCCACAGGCCGCCGCGCACTCGAGCGCCCCGATCGTGCCGTAGAGCACGGCCGCGCGGGGCTGCATTCCGGCGGGCACCCCGATGACCGGCACGTCATCGGCGCGCGCGGCGTCGGCGAGCGCGCCTCCGGTCGTGAGCACCGCCCGGCGTGCGCCGGCGGCGCCGGCGGCCTCGAAGCAGGCGAGCGTCTCCTCCGTCTCGCCCGAGTAGCTCGAACAGAGAACGAACGACTCGGGCGAGGTCCACGACTCGAGGGCGTAGCCGCGCACCACCGAGATCGGCCGGGTGGCGCGGTCCCCGAGCGCCGCGACCGCGAGGTCGCCGCCAATCGCCGAGCCACCCATGCCGCAGATCACCAGACCGCCGGGGCTGTCCCCCGGTCGCATCCCGGCCGACTGCGCGCGCCAGAGCGCGTCGCCCAGCTGGAGCGGCTGAGAGAGCACGTCGCCGAGCATTCCCTGCGGGTCGACCGCCTCGACCTGCGCGCGGTCGAGGCTCACGTGACGGTCTCCCGTGCCTCGATCACGGTGTCCGGATCCACACGCACTTCGGCGCTCACGTACGCATCCTCCCCGATCAGCGCGCCCGCGCCAACGATCGCGCCCGGCTCGATGCGCGCCCGCTCGCCCACGCGCACGCGCTCGGCCAGCACCGCCTCGATCACCCGGGCGTCGGCCCCGACGTGCACGCGGTCGTGAAGCACCGAGCGCTCCACACGCGCGTCCGTGCCCACGCTGCAGTGACGCCCGAGCACGCTCTGCGGCCCCACGTGGGCGCCGGCGAGCACGCAGTTCTCGTGAACGAGCGAGCCCGTCTCGTCGCGCGGCGGCAGGGTCGACGCCACGCGGCCCGCGAGCAGGTCCCAGGTGGCCTCGAGATAGCGCTCCGGGGTCCCGATGTCGATCCAGTAGCCGGCGGAGGGGAAGCCGTAGAGCCCCTCCCCCACGAGCGACGGGAACACCTCGCGCTCGAACGACACGGGGCGGCCCGCGGGGACCGAGGTGTCGACCACCTCGCGCTCCACCACGTAGGCACCGGCGTTGATGCGGTTGGTGGGCGCCGGGCCGGCGCTCTTCTCGAGGAACGCCTCCACGCTGCCGTCGGCCCGCGTGGGCACCACGCCGTAGCTCGCCGTGTCCTCCACCGGGTAGAGCGCGAGCGTCACGCGCGCACCGCTCTTCTCGTGCGCCGCCAGCTCGGCGGTGAGGTCCATGTCGGTGAGCACGTCGCCGTTCAGGACGAAGAGACGCTCGTCGAGAAGGTCCGCGTCGAGCGCGAGGCGTACGGGCCCCGCCGTGCCGAGCGGCTCCTCCTCCACCACGTACCGGAGGCGCATGCCGTCGTAGATGTCACCGAGCACGTGCTTCACGTCATCCGACATGAAGCCGCACGACAGGATCACCTCGTCGACCCCGTGGGAATGCACCCAGTCCAGCATGAACGAGAGGAAGGGCCGGCCCGCCAGCGGCATCACCGGCTTGGGGGTTGTGTAGGTGAGCGGGCGAAGCCGGGTGCCCTCGCCGCCGGCGAGGACGAGCGCCTGCATCAGCGCCCGATCCCCTCGTAGGTGAAGCCGGCCTCGAGGAGCGCCTCGCGGTCGAGGAAGTTTCGGCCGTCGATCACGATCGGCGCCCGCATCCGGCGCTTGACCTCCCCCGCCCAGTCGAGCTCGCGGAACTCCGGCCACTCCGTCACGAGCACCACGGCGTCGGCGCCGTCCACAGCGTCGAGGGCGGAGTCCGCCACCGTCGCCCCGGCCAGAAGGCCGTCGGCCTTGGTGGCCGCCACCGGGTCGTAGACGCGCACGCTCGCGCCCTCCCCGGCGAGGCGCCCGGAGAGCACGAGGCTGGTGGCCTCCCGGATGTCGTCGGTGTTCGGCTTGAACGCCACCCCCAGCAGAGCCACCTGCTTGCCGACCAGCGAGCCGAGGTGCTTCTGGAGCTTGCTGACCGTGCGCCGCTTCTGCAGCTCGTTGACCTCGATCACCGAGGTGAGCAGCTGGAAGTGGTAGCCGCTGTTGCCGGCGAGCTGCTTGAGCGCCTGGGTGTCCTTCGGGAAGCAGTTCGACACCGCGATGGCGCTGCTGGTCACGAAACTGTGGGCACCGGGCACCTCGAGCGAGAACACCGGGCCGGCGTACGGAGACCTGCTCACCCTCGCGACCCGGACACGCACCGATCCGTCGCCCTCCCGGCGGTAGCCGGTGGGCGCGATGCGCTTGGCCTGCCGCGCGATGCTGCCGAGGACGCGACCTCGCTCGCGCTCCGGCACGAGGGCGATCGCCCGCTCCACCTGATCGGCCCCGCTGATCCGCAGCCAGTGGGTGTCCTTCGTCGACTTGCCCGTCCGACCCACCCGGCGGGAGGTGACGATTCCGAGCTCACCCAGCAGACGCTGGACACCGTCCGCGAGCTCGTCGCTGATCGTGCCGAACTCGATCACGACACTCGGTCCACCGCCCACGCGCGACCACGAGCCGTCGCCCTCGAAGAGGCCCGACAGCAGGGCCCACTTGTCGTCGTCCGGGCGGTCCCAGATCAGGTCGGGAAGGCGCTGGTCGTAGCTCGTCCGGCCCAGGCCGAGAACACGCGTCCACCAGGCCGCGGCCAGCCGCGAGCTGACCGTGACCTTACGGGCGGTGCCGGGTGACGATGCCCGCGCCACGATCCCCTGGCGGCTCCAGTACACGGCCACCTCGGTCACGAGATGCTCCTCGTCACGGAGGTGGAAATGCCAGAAGATGCGCTCCTCGTTCGAGCAGCCCTCGGCGATGTAGAGGCCGACGATGCGCCAGAAGGCCGGCGAGAGCTCGAGCTCGTTGCGGATCCGGTTGCCGCTCTTCGAGGTGGCCGGGGTGGCGCCGGTGAGGTCCACGTCGGCGAGGCAGGCCTCGTCGATCCGGAGGCTGCCGGTCCGCCGGACCTCGCTGGTGCGCGCGCCGACGAGCGCGTGCCTCGTGAACACCTCGCGGCGTTCCTCGAGCGGAAGGCGCACGAGCCCTGCGATCTCCTTCGCCTGCGGCCGCACGATCAGCTTCTGCGGCGAGAGGCCGGCGGCGTCCGCGGCCGAGAGGATCGACGCCATCCGGGCGGCGTCGGCCGCCTGCTCGCGCTTCATCGCAAGCGGCAGCCAGTCGCTCGTCGTGAGCCGATCCGCGAGTACGCGCTCAAGCGGAGCGCCGTCGGCGTCGGTCACGAGGAACGGGTGATCCGGCGTGGCTCGCACCCGGCGCCCCATCTTCGTCCGCACCTCGATGAGGTCGCCCTCGTAGGCCCGGCGGGTCACGCACAGCACCGGGAGAAAGACCGGCTCCCGCTGCTCCGGAAGGAACGAGAGCACCTCGAGCGAGCTGGGCGTGAGCACACCCTCCTCGACCTGCTCCTCGCCGTCCTCCTCGAGACGACTCCACAGCTCCGCGAAGGTGAGCAGCGCCGGACGCCCGTGATGGCGGGCCAGGACGGTCTCCTCGCCTGGCAGGCATGAGCCGCCGAATCCGACGCCCGCCTGCAGGAACTTCGGGCCGATGCGGTCGTCGAGGCCCATCCCGCGGGCCACCTCGGTCACGTCCGCGCCGAGCTCCTCCGAGACGTTGGCGATCTCGTTGATGAACGAGATCTTGGTCGCGAGGAAGGCGTTCGAGGCGAGCTTGATCATCTCGGCGCTCGCTACGTCGGTGCGCACGATCGGGGCGTCGAGGCGGTCGTAGAGCGCCTGCACGCGGTCGGCGAACTCGGCCGAGGCGGCGTCGGCCCCGATCACCACGCGATCTGGCTTCATGAAGTCGACGACCGCGCTGCCCTCCTTGAGGAACTCTGGGTTCGACACGTACACGGTGCCGGGGCGGCGGCGCCGGATCGAGCGGCCGGTGCCCACAGGCACGGTGCTCTTCATCACGAGCGCGTGATCGGTCGAGTCGCCGAGCTCGGCGAGCACCGCCTCGACGCGCGAGAGGTCGGCGTCGCCCGAGTAGGTCGGCGGGGTGTCGACGCACACGAACAGCAGCCGCGCGCGCTCGAGTGTCTCCGCCATGTCGGTCGTGAAGTGGAGCCGCTCGGCGTTCTTCGTCACGAGCTCAGGCAGGCCCGGCTCGTGGATCGGAACCTCGCCGCGGCGCAGCGACTCGACCTTGTCGGGGAGGATGTCGCGCGCCCACACCTCGTGCCCGAGCTCGGCGAAGCAGGCGGCCGTGACCAGACCGACCCAGCCGACGCCGATTACGCCAATCGGTTCCTTCTCGGGGCTCACGCGGACGAGCAGGCTAGCTCAGCAGCAGGGCCGGGTGGAGCGGGCGATCGCGAGCATCTGCTTCTCACTGAGCGTTTGGAGCAGCGTGTTCGAGACCCAGTAGGCCGCCTTGGGCGTGTGCCAGGCCACCAGGCGCAGCCGGTCTCCCGCGTAGTGAAGCTCGTACTCCTGCCCGCGGAGCTTCCTCGTCTCGTGGGGGCCGCCGAGGATCGGCGGGTCCTGCCAGGTGGTGCCCTGAAGGCCGTAGTACTCGCCATTCGCGTTCGTGCGCCGCATCACCATGCGGTAGGCGCCGTAGCGCTTGCCGCCCGGGGCCATCACCTTGTAGACGCGGGGGGCGTCCGCGAACTCGGACGAGTTGAGCAGGAGCGTCGGGTAGAGCACGGGCAGCGAGCCGCCGGCCCCGGCCTGGACCGCCTGCAGGCCCTGGTCCGCGCCGAGCCCGCTCGCGTCGTAGAGGCCGAGCGCGGCCGGGCCGGAGCGGTTGCGGCGCTGCTGCTTGCGGCGCTTCGTCTGCGGCTCCGGCTTCTCCTCCTCGCCGCCGCGCGGACCGGGCGTGTCCTCGACGTTCAGGAACTGCTGCACCAGCTTCTTCACCTGCTCGTTGGTGGCCTCCACGTAACTGGGCCCGATCTGGCCCTCGAAGTGGATCTCCTGCACCGGCAGGCCGGCCGTGCCCACCGCGAGCTTGAGCAACCGCAGCACCTCGGCCGAAGAGCGCAGCGCGCTGTCCGTGGAGGTGTTGCGACCGAAGATCCGAAGCAGTCGCACGCGCTGCTCGAACAGCTGCGAGGTGGTGATCTGCTGCTTGGCCTGGCGCAGGAAGTCCTGCTGGCGTGCCGAGCGCACGAGGTCCGTGTCGGTGTGGCGGAAGCGCACGTACTGAAGCGCCTTGCGCGCGCACAGGCGCTGGTAGCCGGCGTCGATGTCGATGAAGGTGTACTCGGCGCTGTCGTTGTAGTAGTCGTGGTCGATGTCGGCGTACACGCAGCCGATCGCGTTCACGGCGCGCCAGAAGCCGCGGAAGCTCACGTTGATCACGTGGTTGATCGGAAGGCCGGTGAGCTGCTTGACCGTCCGCAGCGCGAGCTCGGGCCCGCCGGCCTGGTAGGCGGCGTTGATCTTGTCGGTGCCGTAGCCGGGGATCTCGACCTTGAGGTCGCGCGGCAGCGACATCACCGCGATCGCCTCCTTCTCCGGGTCGAGGCGGACCAGCATGATCGTGTCCGAGCGCGCGCCGGCCGCGCCCTCCACGTTCTCCCGCGGGCGCCGGTCCGAGCCGAGGATCATCAGCGTCTGGGGGTCGCCGGGGTCGGTCTCGGCCAGGTCGCGCTTGCCGAGCTTGAGCTCCGGTCCGAGCTTGAGCGCGTCCACGACCTTGTCGATCTCGTTGAAGCCGGCGACGGCCGTTGCGCCGGCGCTCGCGAAGATCACGAGCAGCCCGCCGAGCAGCAGGCGCTTCCAGAGTCCGGGGCGGGGTATGTCGTCGAACACGAGTGCTTAGGCGATTCGGAGCCGGCGGTCATCCTCGCCGTCGGCGGGCAGGCGAGCCGGGAGAAGTGTGACGAACTCCACGAGCGCCTCCCGATACTGGCCCAGCGACCGGACCGAAATCCACTCCTCGGGGCCATGATGGCCGCCCCCGATTGGGCCGAACTCGACGGCGGGCACGCCGGCCTCGAGGAACGAGATCGCGTCCGAGGCGCCGTCGCGCCCCACCGACAGCCGTTCGCTCTTCGGGGCCGCCACACGCGAGATCGCCTCGCCGAGCGTCTGCACGAACGGGTTGTCGCGCTCGACGATGGCAGGCCTGCGATGGAAGGTCTTGACCACGCTGGTGTCAGGAAGGTTCGCGATCGCCTCCTGGATCTCCTCCGGGTCCTGGCCCGGCAGGTAGCGCACGTCCACGTCGATGGTGCACAGGTCGGGCACCTTGTTGAGGGCGTCGCCGCCCCAGATCCGGCCGAGGTTGATCGACGGCCGGTCGAACAGCTCGGACGACTCGCGCGTGAACGCGAGGCTCTCGATCTGGCGCAACACGTCGAAGGCCTTGAGCACGGCGTTGTCGCCGAGCCATGGCGTCGATCCGTGCGCCGCGATGCCCGTGACCTCCAGACGCAGGGCCAGCACGCCCTTGGCCTGGATGCCGATCAGCAGGTCCGTAGGCTCGCCCGTGATCGCGAAGTCGCCCAGGTATCCCTGTTCCACCAGGTAGTCCGAGCCGCGCTGTTCGGACTCCTCCGACTCCTCGTCGGAGACGCAGACGAAGTGCACCCGTACGCGGTCCTGCAGCGCCAGGTCGCGCAGCGCGCACATCATCCCGGCCAGGCCGGCCTTCATGTCGTAGGCGCCGCGGCCGAAGAGCCGGTCCCCCTCCACGCGCGGCACGAACTGCTCGGCGCGTCCCGGCACCACGTCGAGGTGGCCGTGGAGCACGATCGTGGGGCCGGTTTGGGGGCCGACGGTGGCGGCCAGCAGCGGCCGGCCGTTGTGCGTCGTGCCTCTCACCTCCACGTCCCGCGCCTCGAGCCAGCCCTTGACGAAGGCGGCGGCGCTCTGCATGCCCTCCAGGGTGGACGTGTCGTAGGTGATCAGGCGTTCGGTGAGAACGCGTTCATCCATCCCCGCGAGGAGGATACTCGCGCGCCCGCTGCGCGCGCGTGACCTCCCCCCTCACCCAGCAGCCGGCGATGTGGTCGTTCACCAGTCCGCAGGCCTGCATGGTCGCGTAGGCGGTGGTGGGTCCGACGAAGCGGAAGCCGCGCCGCTTGAGCTCCTTGGAGAGCGCGGTCGACTCAGGGGTGAGCGCCGGCACGTCCTCGTGGGCGCGCGGGGCGCGCCGCCTGAGCGGCGGCGCGAACGACCACACCAGCTCGGCCAGCGGGAGCTCGAGCGCCGCGGCGGCCCGCGCGTTGGCGATCGCCGCCTCGATCTTGCCGCGGTGACGGATGATGCCGGCGTCGGCGAGCAGGCGCGCGACGTCCCGATCGCCGAAGCGGGCCACCGCGTCGATCTCGAAGTCCGCGAACGCCGCGCGGAAGCTCTCGCGCTTGCGCAGGACGGTGAGCCAGGAGAGGCCGGACTGGAAGCCCTCGAGCACCATCCGCTCGTAGAGGCCGCGGTCGTCGGTAACCGGGCGACCCCACTCCTCGTCGTGGTAGCGCTCGTAGTCGGGCGTGGACGCACCCCAGGAGCAGCGCCGGCGCCCGTCCGAGCCGCGGGCGAGGCTCAACGGCTTTCGGCGGGCTCGGTCGGCGCGTCCAGCTCGCGTCCGGACGCCGTGCGCGCCGGGACCACGCGCGAAAGCAGGTAGAGCGGGCGCTTGAGCGACTCCTCGTGCACGCGCGCGAGGTAGCGCCCGATGATGCCGACGGTGATGAGCTGGATGCCGCCCAGGAACAGCAGCGCCAGCAGCACGAACGACTGGGTGGACACGTCGACGACGCCGAACAGCGTGAGCAGCGCCACCAACACGCCGCCGAGCGCGCTCACGATGGCCGTGAACGTGCCGGCGATCGTGGCCAGCGAGAGCGGCACGTCCGAGTACGCCGTGAGCGCCTCGATCGCCAGCCGGAAGAGCTGCGGGTAGGAGGCGCCGCGGCCGTGCGAGCGGCCCGCTCGCCGGTACTCGATCGGCACCTGCTCGAAGCCGACCCAGGCGACCATGCCGCGCAGGAAGCGGCGCCGCTCGGGCATGCGCTGGACGGCCTCAACCACCCGCCGCGACATCAGCCTGAAGTCCCCGGCCTGGCCCTGGAAGGGCACCCGAGCGAGGCGCTCCATCATCCGGTAGAAGGTGGTGGCGAGGCTGCGCTTGACCGCGCTCTCGTCGCGCCCGATGCGCCGGGCGTAGACCACGTCGGCCTGCTGGCGAAGGGCCTCCTCGAGCATCTGGGGGATCAGCTCCGGGGGGTCCTGGAGATCCGCGTGGATCAGCACGACCCAGTCCCCGCGCGACTGGTCGATGCCCGCCGACATCGCGATCTCCATCCCGAAGTTGCGCGACAGCTGCACAAGCGTCACGCCCTCCTCGGCGCGCGTCCAGCCCTCCACGATCTCGACCGAGCGGTCGGCCGAGCCGTCGTCCACGTACACGAGCTCGTGCGAGATCCCGGCCAGCGCCTTGCGCAGCCGAGCGTGGAGCTCGGGCAGGCTCTCCTCCTCGTTGAAGACCGGCACGACCACTGACAGCTTGGGGTGCATCCGCCCCTATCTCACCACGACGGTCGGCTGGGGGGCGGCCGGCTCGCGCTCGCGCGGGCGCTCGTAGCGGCGTGCAAGGCGGCGGCCGAGCCTGCGTCCGGGTCGCTCGACCAGCACGTACGAGATCCACGCGATCGCGAGCGTGATGGCCACGGCGGCGACGAGGAGCGTGAGGAAGTCCGCCCTGGTGCCCTCGCGGTCGAAGCCGAGCGTGAACAGGCAGAAGTGCAGCACCATCACGTGGTAGAGGTAGATCGAGTAGCTGATGTCGGCGAGCCTGCGCGAGAGCGGGTTGGCGAGCGGGTAGCGCAGCCAGCGCGGGCCGAGCGACACGCTCACCGCGAACACCCCGAGCATCGCCGGCACGAGCACGCGCAGCCAGGCGTCCTCGGTGAAGCGCGTGCCGGCCACCACAAGCGGGTTGCGCGAGTCGGTGAGCGAACTGCCCACCACGTACCAGAGCAGCACGAGCAGCGCGCCCGAGGCGAGCGTTACGGCGACCACCGGCCGCACCCGGGTGCCGCGGCCGCGCAGCTTGACGAAGCACCAGGCGGCGGTCATGCCGGCGGCGCAGTCGGCCAGGAAGAGCGGCGCCTGGTGCCAGATCAGATAGCGGTTGGTCGGGTCGAGCGCGTGCTTGAAGTACTGGTCGCCGGGGTCGAGCGCGAGCGTCCAGCCGGCCGCCAGCGCGGCGGCGATGCCGAAGCCGAGGAAGGGGCGCCTGAGCCAGAAGCCCGCCACGAGCGGGAGCAGCGCGTAGAAGACCATGTCGATCGCGAGCGTCCAGACCGGGCCGTTCAGACCGAAGCCCGGTACGAAGGAGCCGTAGGCCACCGACGCCTCCATGTGGAGGAAGAACACGTGCGTGAGCACCGTGCCGGCGTCGACCGGCGGGAACGGCGGGTGAAGGTCCGGGCGCAGGAGCGGCGCGGCGATCGCCAGCACGACCAGGCTCACGTAGAACGCGGGCGCCAGCCGCGCGACGCGCCGGATGGCGTACGAGCGCAGATCGCCCATGCCGCCGTGGAGCACCACCGGCAGGAAAAGGACGAAGCCGCTCACGAAGAAGAGCACGTCGAGCGCGAGGAAGGTGGACACGAGCAGCGCCTTCGGAACCTCCGCCGAGGGGACATACTGCGCGAAGAAGGCCACGTGCAGGACGACGATCGTCAGGATCGCGTAGGCCCGGAAGCCGTCGAAAGTGTCCACGTACACCGGGGCGGAGCGGCGCCACTCGTCCACGTGCCGATGGTATTCGGGTGATCCCGGCTCTACCCTCACCGCCCGTGCACGTTCTCGTGCTCACCGATCGCGACTGGACGCACCCGCAGGGGGGCGGCACCGGCACGAACCTGTACGGGCAGGTCGAGCGCTGGCTCGCCTGGGGACACCGGGTGTCGGTGATCGCGTGCGGCTACGACGGCTGCCTGCCCCACGAGCGCCACGGCGCGCTCGAGATCCACCGGGTCGGCGGACGCTCGACGGTCTTCCCGCGCGCGATCTGGAAGCAGTGGCGCGGCCTCGTGCCCGACGCCGACGTGGTGCTCGAGGTGGTGAACGGGATCAGCTTCCTGACCCCGATCTGGCTGCGAACGCCGCGGGTCACGCTCGTGCACCACGTGCATCGCGACCACTACGTGCGCGAGTGGGGCCGCAAGGGCGCGCTGGCCGCGTTCCTGCTCGAGACGGTCCCGCTTCGCTTCCTCTACCGGGGCTCGCGCTTCCTCACGATCTCGCAGGCCGCGGCGCTGGACCTCGAGGCGCTCGGCATCCCGCGCGAGTCGATCGCGATGAACTACATCGGGGTGGACCTGGCGGCCTACTCGCCCGGCGGCGAGCGGGCGCCGGAGCCCACGCTCCTCTACCTGGGCCGCTTCAAGCGCTACAAGCGGATCGAGGTGCTGCTGGACGTGCTCGAGCACGTGCCCGAGGCGCGTCTCGAGATGGCCGGCGACGGCGACCACCGCGAGGCGATCGAGGCCGAGATCGAGGCGCGCGGGCTGGGCGAGCGGGTGCGCCTGCACGGCCACGTGAGCGAGGAGAAGAAGCTCGAGCTGCTGCGCAGCTCGTGGGTGAACCTCACCGCGTCGTCGGCCGAGGGCTGGTGCCTCACCGTGATGGAGGCGGCCGCCTGCGGCACCCCGAGCGCCGCGCTGGCGGTGGGCGGGCTGCCCGAGTCGATCGTCGACGAGGAGACCGGCCTGCTGGCCCTCGAGCCCGAGGAGCTGGCGGAGAGGACCCGCTTGCTCGTGCGCGACCGCGAGCTGCGCGAGCGCCTGGGTGCGCGGGCGCTCGAGCGCGCTCAGGAGTTCACGTGGGACCGGACCGCGCGCGACAACCTGGCGGTGCTCGAGTCCGAGGTCGAGGCGGCCCGCGACCGGCCCGGCCTGATCGAGGGACTGCGGCAATCCGACACCGGCCGCGCGGCCGGCCTGGCGGCGGCGGTGATCACGAGCAACGTGATCGCCCTCGCCTTCACGATCGTCTTCGCGCGAGTGCTCGGCGCCGGCGGCTACGGCTCGCTGGCCGCCCTGGTTTCGGCGTTCATCATCCTGATGGTCCCCGGCTCGGCGCTCCAGATCGCCGCCGCGCGGGAGGTGTCACGCGCGGTCGCGTCCGGCGACCCGCGCGCCGGCGCGGGAGTCAAGCGATGGCTCACGCGGCTTCTGGCCGCGACGGTGGTGGTGGCGCTCGCGGCGATCCCGCTCCGGCACGTGCTGGGCGCGGTGATCAACGTCGACGAGGTGTGGGCCGCGGCCGGCGTGCCGCTCACGGCGATGCTGTGGATGGTGCTCTCGGTGGAGCGCGGCGCCCTCCAGGGCTTCGAGCGCTACAAGATGGTTGGCTTCTCGATCATCGGCGAGTCCAGCACGCGGCTCGTGTTCGGTCTCGCCCTCGTGGCCGCCGGGCTCGACGTGACCGGCGCCTTCCTCGGCAGCGCGCTCTCGATCGGCACCATGGCGCTCGCGCTCGCTCCCTCCCTGATGCGGCGGCTGCCCCACCGCGACCCCGACGGCGACGAGCCGCGGCTGCGCGACCTGCTCGGCGACGCCTGGGTGCCCGTGCTGGGCCTGACGCTCCTGTTCGCCCTCCAGGAGGTCCACGTGATCGTGGTCAAGCACGAGGCCACCGAGGACGCCGCCGGCTCCTACGCGGTGGCGGCCGTGGCGGCCAAGGCGATCATCTGGGTGGCGGTCGGGCTCGGCCTCTACCTGCTGCCCGAGGCCGCCCGCCGGGCCAAGCTGGGAGGCGACGCGCGGCCGGTGCTCACGCGCACGCTCGCGCTGATCGCCGCCGCGGCGATCCCGATGGTGCTGATCTACGCGCTGGCCGCCGAGCCGCTGCTCCGCACGGTGTTCGGCGAGGACCTGACCGAGGCCGCCGGCGCGCTGCCCTGGCTCGGCCTGGCCATGGCGCTGCTCGCCTGTGCCTACCTGTCGGTCCAGTACCTGCTGGCGCTCGGCCGGGCGAGCTTCCTGTGGGTGCTCGGGCCCGCGGCGCTCGCGGAGGTGCTGATGCTGCTGGGGATCGGAGCGAACCTCACCGAGATCGCGCTGGCGCTGTCGGCGCTGCAGCTGGCCTGCGCGGCCGGGGTGCTCGCGATGTCGTTCCGGCAGGCGAGCGCGCGGCCGGGCAAGCGGGGCTTCCTGACGGCCTAGCGCCGAGCGAACGTCCCGGACTGGTCGCTATAGGGGGGGCTCAGGG
>Ga0209382_10004530_pt1 | contig 18562 bp, 16 predicted proteins | sample SoiMetdeltSBSDD5_FD_187599 | JGI IMG/M metagenome (GOLD analysis project Ga0209382, IMG submission 187599) | Bulk soil microbial communities from a Populus tree surrounding site in Tennessee, USA - Soil MetaG P. deltoides SBSDD5 (SPAdes) (version 2) | ecosystem: Environmental > Terrestrial >...
CATGAAAGCCGTCGACATTTCGGCGCTCGACGTGCGCGGGCTGACCGACATCACCGACACGATGATCGTCGCGAGCGGCACCTCCGACCGTCACGTGCGTTCGATCGCCGACCGTGTCCTGCAACGCTGCAAGGAGGCCGGCTTCCGGCCTTTCGGCATGGAGGGCGAGCGCGACGGGGAATGGGTGCTGCTTGATCTTAACGACGTCGTGCTGCACGTCATGCTGCCGCGGGTGCGTCACTTCTACGCGCTGGAGAAGCTCTGGTCGGCCGGCGCCGTCGCCGCCTGAGAACCGAATGCTGCTTCACCTGGTCGCCGCCGGCACGCGCATGCCGGGCTGGGTGAACGCCGGATACCGGGACTATGCAGACCGCCTGCAGGGGGCGGATTACCGCATGGCACTGACCGAGATTGCGCTCGGCAAGCGCTCTGGCGACGATGTCGCGCGCGCGGTTGCCGCCGAGGGTGAGCGTATGCTCGCGGCCACGGGTACCGGTGCCTGCCTCGTTGCGCTGCAGGTGCACGGCGAGGCGTGGAGCACCGCGCGGCTCGCGCGCTGGCTCGACGACCGCTCGCGCGAAGGCGACCCGCTGGCCTTCTGCATCGGCGGTCCCGACGGGCTCGCCGCGGCCGTGGACGCAAAAGCGCGGCTGCGCTGGTCGTTGTCGCCGCTTACGCTGCCACATGGCCTCGCGCGGGTCGTTGCCGCCGAGGCCCTCTACCGTGCCGTGAGCCTCATCAAGGGGTTGCCGTATCACCGGGCTTGAGGGCCGGTCGGCGCGCAGCGTCGGGCTCGTCGGCCGATCGACCGGCCGGTATCCTTCGCGGATGCCCAAGCCATTGATCTTTCTGGCTTCCGCGTCTCCGAGACGCAGTGAGCTGTTGCGTCAGATCGGCATCGACCACGAGGTACGCGCCGTCGAGGTCGACGAGACACGCCGCTCGCGGGAGTCGGCTACGGCCTATGTTTCCCGCCTCGCCGAGACCAAGGCGCGGGCCCTCTGGGATGATCTCCCCGAGGCTGAGCGGCGTCCGGTGCTGGGCGCCGACACGACGGTGACTCTCGACGGCGAGATCTTTGGCAAGCCGGACGGTGCAGCCTCGGCACGCGCGATGCTGGGCCGCCTCTCGGGCCGTACGCACGAGGTGCACACCGCGGTGGCGCTGGTGTGCACTCACGGTGTCGAGCTGCGTTTGTGCTCCAGTGCGGTGCGTTTCCGCCGGCTGACGGACGCGGAGCTCGACTGGTACTGCGCGAGCGACGAGTCCGTCGACAAGGCCGGCGGCTACGCGATCCAGGGCCGTGCGGCGGTCTTCGTCAGTCATCTGGCGGGCAGCTATTCGGGTGTGATGGGCCTGCCGCTGTGCGAGACCTGGGAACTGCTCGCTCCGATACTCGCCGCCCGGGACGGGCCGGTGCCGTGAGCACGGAGATCGTGATCAACGTGAGCCCGCGCGAGACGCGCGCGGCGCTGCTGGAGAACGGCGTGCTTCAGGAACTGTTCGTCGAGCGCGCGAGCCGGCGCGGTCTGACGGGCAATCTTTACAAGGGACGTGTATCGCGGGTTCTGCCCGGAATGCAGGCAGCGTTCATCGACATCGGTCTCGAGCGCACGGCGTTCCTGCACGCGTCCGACATCGTCCAGCCCGACGATGCCGAGAACGGCGACGCCGTGCCGCGCACCGACAGCATCCGGGAGCTGGTGAGCGAGGGCGCCGACATCCTGGTCCAGGTGCTCAAGGATCCGCTCGGCACCAAGGGTGCGCGGCTCACCACTTTCGTCACGATTCCGTCGCGCTATCTGGTCTTCATGCCGTTCGGCCACGGTGTCGGTGTGTCGGCCCGCATCGAAAACGAGGACGAGCGGCAGCGGTTGCGAGAGGCCGTGCAATCGGCCGTCGTCGAGGGCGAGGCGGGAGGCTACATCGTGCGCACGGCGGCGGAGGGCGCCGCTCCCGAGGCGCTGCGCGCCGACATGCTGTTCCTGCGCCGCTTGTGGGAGGTGCTGGACGCAAACGCGCGCAGCGCGCGCGCGGGAGCGCTGGTGCACGAGGATCTCGCGCTGCCGCTGCGCCTGATGCGGGATCTCGTTGGCGAAGGCGTCGACCGGGTGCTGGTCGACCACGACGCCACCTGCGACCGGATGCGCGAGTTTGCCACCACGTTCATGCCCGCCCTCGGTGCGCGCGTCGAGCGTTACGCAGGCAGCCGCCCGATCTTCGATCTGCACGCGGTCGACGAGGAGATCCAGCGTTCGCTCGATCGCAAGGTGCCGCTCAAGTCTGGCGGCTACCTGATCATCGACCAGACGGAGGCGCTGACCACCATCGACGTCAACACCGGCGCCTACGTCGGGCATCGCAACCTGGAGGAAACCATCTACCGCACCAACCTCGAGGCGGCGGTCGCGATCGCGCGCCAGTTGCGGCTGCGAAACCTCGGCGGCATCGTCATCATCGACTTCATCGACATGCAGGAGGAAGAGCACCGGCGGCAGGTGCTGCAGGCGCTCGAGAAGGCGCTCGCCACCGACCATGCCCGTACCAACGTGTCGACCGTCTCGCCGCTGGGTCTGGTCGAGATGACGCGCAAGCGCACGCGCGAGAGCCTCGCACACCAGCTCTGCGCTCCCTGTGCCGCCTGTGAAGGTCGCGGCTACGTCAAGACCCCGGAAACCGTGTGCTACGAGATCTTCCGGGAGATACTGCGGCAGGCTGGCCAGTTCGACTTCCAGGAGCTGCTCGTGCTCGCTCACCAGGACGTGATCGAACGCCTGCTCGACGAGGAGTCGGCGGCGCTGGGTGAGCTCGAGGTGCTGACGGGCAAGCCGATCCGGTTGCAGACCGAGGCGCTGTACCTGATCGACCAGTACGACGTGGTCCTGATGTGAACGCGGACGCGCTCACCGATCCGGTCGACTCCACGTGTCCCGCCGGCGTCGGGAAGCGGCGCTTGCTGCGGAGCCTCGGCTACCTGTTCGCGGGGCTGCTGATCGCGATCGCACTCCTGCTACTGCTGCTTCGTATCGTGCTCGCCGGCATGCCCGAGCGCGCCCACCGCGTGAAGGCCTGGGTGGAACGGCAGACGCAGCTGCGGCTCGAGTTCTCGAGCCTGGACGCTCGCCTGCGCTGGTACGGCCCGGAGCTCGTACTCTACGACCTTCGCATCCTCGACCGAGAAGACCGGCAGCCGATGCTCGCAATGCGCGAAGGAAGTGTCGCGCTCGATCTCTGGAACGTACTGCGCGCCGGCGAGTTCGTTGCCGGGCGCGTGAGCTTCGTCGGCCCGACAGTGACGGTGATGCGCCTCGAGGACGGCAGCATCCGTCTGCTGGGCCTGGGCGAGCGGCCTGCTGACCGTCCACCGTTCGACTTTGACCGGCTCCCCGCCGGTCATGTCCAGATCGCCGACGCCACGGTGCATATGCGCGACCTCAAGACCCGCGCGAAGCCCTGGACCGTGCGCGATCTCGATGTCGTGCTGCGCCGGGACCGGGATCGCGTCGTCGCCCGCGGCTCCGCCCGGCTGCCGGAGTCGCTCGGCAAGCGCATAGGTTTCGAAGCCGAGCTCGAGGGAACGCTTGCCGAGCCGCGCGACCTGGCCGGTCGCGTCGATCTCGAAGTCGACCGGCTGGTGCTGCCGGGCCTGGCGGAGCTTCTGCCGAGCGGGCTCGCACGGCCGCTGGCCGGCACCGGTCGCGTCAACGCGCGGGTCGCATTTGGCGCGCGGCGGCTGCGGGAGCTGCGTCTCGATCTCGAGCTGCGCGAGCTCGCGCTCGGCACACCCGCGCGCAACGTCCCCGAGCTCGAGGTACTGGAGCTGACACCGCCGCGTCGCGCACCGGGCAGCTCGCCTCTCAGCATGCCCGAGGTCGAGAAGCGCTGGCGCCGCCAGCCGGTCACCTTGCCACCGGCGGCCAGGTACGAGCTCCTCACCGGACACCTCGCGCTTCGCGGTCTCGACGACGGGTGGGCATTCGAGCTGCGCGACCTGCGCGCCGTGCGGGAGATGCAGACGCGGTCTGCTCCACCCGCCCGGCTGCAGGGTGAGTTTCACGGACGGGCCGGCACGCGCCATTCGCTCAAGCTGCAGGGCGAGGCGCTGCGTCTCGACGATCTGTGGCCGCTCGCGCTGGCCGTCGCACCGCGCGCCGCAGACCGATGGCTGGGCCTCGCCCCGCGGGGCGAGATCCGCAGGCTTACGCTCGAGCTGGACCGGCCGCGCGCCGGGGCGATTCCTGTCTTCGAAGTCGACGCCGACGTCGCAAACCTCGGAGCCGCGGCCAGCGGCGTGTGGCCGGGGCTCGAGGGCCTGACCGCAACCGTTACGGGGAGCGACGAGCGCGGCCGGATCGACTTGCGTTCGCCGTCCCTGGACTTCGAATGGCCGCGGATCTTCGTCGCCGCACCCGGCCCGATCGCGGTGACCGGCGAGGTCGAGTGGCGTCGCGAAGGACGCACCTGGATCGCAGCCGCGAAGAAGGTCTCGCTCGAGCACGCTCAGGGTCGCGCGCACGGCGCGTTCGAGTTCCGGTACGCGGGCCGGAGGAAGTCGCCCGAGCTGCGCGTGGACGGAACCGTAGAGCGAGCGGATGCGGCGCTCGTGCGCGCACTGCTTCCCTACGGGCGGCTTAGACCCAAGTCGATCGCATGGCTCGCGCCTGCCTTCGTGCGAGGCACCGCCACGGACGGCGTCGTGCACATCGCAGGCCCGCTCAAGCGCTTCCCGTTCCGCGACGGCGGCGGCGAGATGCGGATAGCGTTCGACGCGCGCGACATCACGCTCGACTATTTTGCCGGCTTTACGCCGCTGCGCGCCGCCGCGGGACGAGTGCTCTTCGAGAACGGCGGTCTGCGCGCGGAGCTCGGTTCGGGGCGCGTCGGCGGGCTGTCGGTACGCCGCGGCGCGGTTGAGATCGCCGACCTGAAGGCGCCGGTGATCGATATCGACGCCAGCGGCGATGGCGACCTCGGGGAAGCGCTCGGCCTGCTGCAGAAGAGTCCGCTCGGCCCCACCTTCGGCCGCCAGTTCATGCAGCTCGCGGGGAGTGGGGATACGGCGTTCGATTTGAGGCTGCATCTCACCCCGCGTGATCCGGCCGAGCGCGATTACGAGGTGCGGGCACGCCTCGACCAGGCCACCGTCTCACTGCCGCTGCTGCGCGTCCCTGCGCAACAGGTGAGCGGTGAGCTCGTGGTCGCGCGGCGCGATATACGATCGAGCGATCTGCGCGGCACCTTCCTCCGTGGCCCGTTCTCGATCACGGTCGCGCCCGGCGACCCGTCGGCACCGGAGCTCGACTCGGTCGTCGTCGAGGGCAGCGGTCGCGCGGCCGGTGCGGAGCTTCCGGCCTTCATCGGGCTGCCCGCCGGAATCCGGATGTCGGGCAACCTGGACTGGACGCTCGCGCTTGGCTCGCAGCGGCAGCGCCAGGGCGAACCCTGGCCGACCCAGCTCGAAGTCTCGAGTGATCTGCGCGGGCTCGCGATCGAGGCTCCGCCGCCGTTCGCAAAGGCCCCGGACGACCCGCGGCGAACCGGCCTCACGCTCGACTACTCCCCGGGGGGCGCAACCGAGGTGGACGTCCGCTCCGGCGCGGCGCACGCGCGGCTCGCGTTCCGCGACCGCGCCGGCAAGACGGACTTCGAGCGCGGCGCACTGCGCTTCGACGATCGAGCGCTGTCGCTGCCCGCGACTCGCGGGCTGCAGATCCACGGCGACTGGCCGGACTTCGATCTGGGACGGTGGCTCGCGCTCGGTGGCGACTCGCCCGCACGACGAACGCTTTCGGACTGGCTGGGTCCGGTTAACGTGCGCCTGGCGCGAGCGCGGCTCTACGGCTACGAGCTGCGCGACGTCGCCGCGGTTCTCGCGGCATCCGACCGGCACTGGCAGGTGGACCTGACCGGGCCGCAGGCTGCGGGCCGGGTTACCGTTCCATTCGATCTCAAGAGCGGTGCGCCGGTCGTGCTCGATATGCAGCGCCTGCACCTCGCATCCGGCGCGGCCGCGACGCCGACGCGCGCTGAGCCCGCCGATCCGCGCCGCATGCCGGCGCTGACGGTGTCCGCGGAGGAATTCGTCTGGCAGGGGCGGCGGTTCGGCCGGGTGCGCGCCGAGATCGTGCGCGAACCGCAGGGACTCCGCATGCAGAAGTTCACCACGCATTCGCCGGCTCTCGACATCGCGGGCACCGGGCACTGGTTCGCCGAGGGCGGCGGCTCGCGCAGCGAACTCGACCTCGAGGCCACCAGCGCCGATCTGCGCGAGGCCTCGGTCGCGCTCGGGTATCGCGATGCGATCGAGGCGCAGCGCGCCTCGATCGCCGCACACCTCACCTGGCCGGGAGGGCCGACCGCGGATGCGGTGCAGCTCATGGACGGCCGCGTGCACGTCGAGCTCGAGGACGGACAGCTCCGCAACGTCGAGCCTGGCGCAGCCGGGCGGGTGTTGGGCCTCATGAGCGTCGTCGAGCTTCCGCGACGGCTCGCGCTCGATTTCCGCGACGTCACCGACGAGGGCCTGGCCTTCGATTCCGTCCGCGGCGACTTCGAGGTGCGCGACGGCGACGCGTTTACGAAGAACCTGCTGCTCACTGGCACGGCGGTAGACATCGGTGTCGCGGGCCGGACCGGGCTCGCGAGCCAGGACTACGACCAGACCGTGATCGTGAGCGGCAACCCGGGCGGCCCGCTGGCGGTCGCGGGTGCGCTCGCCGCGGGCCCGGTCGTGGGCGCCGGTGTCCTGGTGCTCTCGCAACTCTTCAAGGGCCAGCTCAAGGGACTGACGCGCGCGTACTACCGTGTCACCGGGCCGTGGGCGGCGCCGGTGGTGGAACGCATCTCGGCGCCGGAGCCGTCGGCCCCGGCGGCGCAGGAGGCCGCTGCGGCGCTAACCCAATGACCGTCGTAGCCGCCATCCAGATGACCACGGGTGCGGACGTCGCGCGAAATCTCGCCGACGCCTGGCGGTTGCTGCGCGAGGCGCGCGCAAAGGACGCCGAGATCGCGGCATTGCCCGAGAACTTCGCGCTCATGGGTCACACCGAGCAGGAAAAGCTCGCGGTCGCGGAGCAGCCGGGCGATGGGCCGATCCAGCGCTTCCTCGCGCAGGCCGCGCGCGAGTTCCGCATGTGGCTGGTTGCGGGCACGATCCCGATCGCGACCGGGGATCCCTCGCAGGTCGCGGCTACCTGCCTGGTCCTCGACGCCACCGGCCGCACTGCGGCGCGCTACGACAAGATCCATCTCTTCGACGTCAGCATCCCGGGTCGCGACGAACGCTACATGGAGTCGGGAACGGTGCGGCGTGGCAGCGAACCCGTGTGCGTCGACACGCCCGCCGGCCGACTGGGGCTCGCAGTCTGCTACGACGTGCGGTTTCCGGAGCTCTTCCGCCAGCTCGGACGCGCAGGCGCCGACTGGTTCTGCCTGCCGTCCGCCTTTACAGCGCCCACAGGGCGTGCGCACTGGGAAGTGCTGCTGCGGGCGCGCGCCATCGAGAACCTGGCCTGCATGGTGGCGCCGGCGCAGTCCGGATTTCACGAAAACGGCCGTGAAACCTATGGCGACACGATGATTGTCGACTGCTGGGGGCGGGTGCAGAGCCGCCTGCCACGCGGCACCGGAGTCGTGATCGGGCGAATCGACCTCGTGCGTCAGCGCGAGGTCAGGCAGAATTTCCCCGTTCTGACCCACCGACAGCACGCCTGAGGCAGTCAATGAGCCACCCGATCCCGCCGGCGATGTTTGCGCCGAGCCAGTTGCCGTCCGCCATCGGCGCACACGCCGACCCACTCGAGCACGCCCGGAGCGCGATCCTGGTGCCGGCCGCGCTCGACGAAAACCGCGTCGCCAGCATTCTCGGCGAGGTGATGGGGCATGCGGTCGACTACTCGGACGTCTATTTTCAGGCGGTGCGCGAGGAGTCCTGGTCCCTCGAGGATGGCATCGTCAAGGACGGCGCGCACAGCATCGACCGTGGTGTCGGCGTGCGCGCGCTCGCGGGTGAGCGCACGGGGTTTGCCTACTCGGACGAGGTCGTGTTGCCTGCACTGCTCGAATCCGCGCGTGCTGCGCGTGCGATCGCCCGCAGCGGCTCGACCGGCGCACTTCAAGCCTGGCATGCGGGCGGCGGGCGCGACTTGTATCTGCCCCTCGATCCGATCGACACGCTCGATGACCGCGACAAGGTGTGCCTGCTGGAGGAGATCGACCGCGAGGCGCGCGCACTCGATCCGCGCATCAGCCAGGTCATGGCGAGCCTGTCCGCGTCGCACGAAACGATCATGGTGCTCGCGAGCGACGGCACGCTTGCGGCCGACGTGCGACCCCTGGTGAGACTCAACGTGTCAGTGATCATCGAGCACGAGGGACGGCGCGAGCAGGGATATGCGGGCGGCGGCGGCCGGTTCGCGTACACCGAGTTCCGCACCGGCGAGCGCTGGCGCGCGCTGGTGCGCGAGGCCGTGCGCACCGCGCAGGTCAATCTCGAGGCCGTGCCGGCGCCTGCGGGCACGATGACGGTGGTGCTGGGGCCGGGCTGGCCCGGCGTCCTGCTGCACGAGGCGGTCGGGCACGGGCTCGAGGGCGATTTCAACCGCAAGGGGACCTCGGCGTTCAGCGGCCGGATCGGCCAGCGGGTGGCGGCGCCGGAATGCACGGTCGTCGACGACGGGACGCTTCCCAATCGCCGTGGCTCGCTCAATATCGACGACGAGGGAACACCCACGCAGTACACGACGCTGATCGAGAACGGCGTGCTGCGCGGCTATCTCCAGGACAAGCTCAACGCGCGGCTGATGGGCGTCGCCCCGACGGGCAACGGCCGCCGCGAGTCGTTCGCGCACCTGACGCTGCCGCGGATGACGAACACCTACATGCTGCCGGGGCCTCATTCACCGGAGGAGATCGTGGGCTCCGTCGCAAAGGGCCTGTACTGTCGTCACTTTGGCGGCGGCCAGGTGGACATCACCTCGGGGAAGTTCGTGTTCTCTGCAAGCGAGGCGTATCTGATCGAGAACGGTCGCATCACGCATCCCGTCAAGGGTGCGACGCTGATCGGCAACGGCCCGGACGTGATGACGCGGATCTCGATGGTGGGCAACGACCTGCGCCTCGACGACGGCGTCGGCACCTGCGGCAAGGACGGTCAGGACGTGCCGGTCGGCGTGGGTCAGCCGACTCTGCGTGTCGACGGACTCACGGTGGGCGGCACCGGGTGAGAAACAGCGCGATGCGCCCGATGTGGATCCCGAACGCGCTCTACGAGGCCCTGCCGATGGTGTACATCGCCGCCGGTGTGCTTCTGTTTCTCTGCGCGTTCTTCATCGAAGCCGGGCCGCGTGCGTTGCTGCTCGTGCTCGGCGCTCTCTGCATGACGGCGGGTCTCGTCGTGTGGATGCGGCGTCGGGACTACCGGGCCACCCAGGAGGAGTATCAGCGCCCGCCGCTCGACTGATTCACTGTCCGAGCGAATCCGCGCCGTCGAACCGCTGGTAGATCAGCTCATGGACGCCGATCTTGACCACGTCGCCCTCGGCAAGCTTCGAGCGCCTGATGCGCCGGCCGCGCACGAAAATGCCATTGGTGCTGTTCAGGTCCTCGATCGAGCTGCCGTCGCGCGTCGTGACGATCTGGGCGTGATGCCGGCTCACGAACTTGCTGTCGATCTGCAGGTCGTTGTCCGTGGTGCGACCGATCACGAACCGTCCCGGCGCGAGCAGCGCCTCGCTGACCACGGCGCCCTGAAGCGCGAGTACCACCCGGCCGACGGGCGGCTGCATGTGCGTGGCGGTGTCGTCCTCCCCGGCGCGCTTTGACATCGTGGTCGCGGCGTATTCGACCCACTGCAGCTCCGCGATCGCCGCCTGCAGGTCCTCGAGGCCGATCGCGCCGTGGTCCTGCGCAAACCCGGCGAGCAGCGCCGTATCGCAGAGCGTATTGATGAGCCGCGGGATACCGCCGGAGTAGCGGTAGATGACCGGATAGGTCTCAGGCGCGAACAGCGCGCGGCCGTTGGACCCGGCGACCTGTAGCCGATGGTCGATGTAATTCACGGTGTCCTGCTCGGACAGCGCCGAGAGGTGGAAGCGCAGGCGAACGCGTTGCCGCAGCTGCATCAGCTCGGGCGAGTCGATCTTGGCGTTTAGCTCGGGCTGGCCCGCGAGAATGATGCGGAGCACCTTCTCCTTGGTCGTCTCCACGCCCGACAGCAACCTAACCTCCTCCAGCACCTTGTTGCTCAGGTTCTGCGCCTCGTCGACGATCAGCAGCACCTTGCGGCCGTTTGCGTACTGCTCGATCAGGAATGAGTTGAGGGTCGTGATCAGCTCGGCCTTCTTCATCTTGAATGGGCTGAAACCGAACTGCGCCAGCATGGTCTGCAGGAACTCGATCGGCGACACCTGCGTCTGGTTGAGCTGCGCGACGACGACATCCTTGTCGATTTCCTTCAGGAAGGTCTCGATCAGGGTGGTCTTCCCGGAGCCGATCTCGCCCGTGATGATCACGAAGCCATCCGTGAACCAGATGGTTGACTCCATGTACGCCTTGGCACGGGAGTGAACCGGGCTTGGATAGAGAAAGGCCGGATCCGGGCTGAGCCGGAAAGGCAGTTCCTTCAGTTGGAAATGTTCGAGATACATCCGGGTCTCCCGGGCGCAACTATAAGGGCCCGGCGCGTCACCGCAAAAAAACCCGTCAGGTCGGTCGTAGGACGGTGACGGACAGCACGTCCGGTCAGGGTCGCAGGCGCCGCTGTACCCGCCGGAGCAGCCGGTCGCGGTCCCGGGCCGTAACGGCTACGAGCGTGCAATGGCCCAGCTTGCGGCCGGTCCGCGGAGTCTTGCCGTAGGCGTGCAGATGTACACCCGGCAGGGCGAGCACTGCGTCACGGTCCGGCATCGTCCCGATGAGGTTGACCATCGCCGCATGGCCGAGCGCCCGTGTGTCGCCCAGCGGCCAGCCGAGGATCGCCCGCAGATGGTTCTCGAACTGCGAGGTCGCCGCGCCCTCGATGGTCCAATGCCCTGAGTTGTGCACGCGCGGCGCCATCTCGTTCGCCACCAGCTGTCCGCGCTCGACGAAGAACTCGATCGTGAGCACGCCCGCGTACCCGAAATGATCGAACAGCCGCCCCAGGTGACGCTCCGCCGCGCGCTGCAGCGCCGGCCGTTTGAAGGGTGCGCGTGTCTCGCGGAGGATGCCATCGCCGTGGATGTTTTCCGCGAGCGGATAGGCGCGGGTCTCGCCCGCCGTACTCCGTGCGCCCAGGATCGATACCTCGCGATCGAAGCGTACGAACCCCTCGAGGATGAGGGGCACGCCGCCGAGGGCCGCGAACGCGGGCGCCAGGTCGGCTGCGCGGCGCAGGCACCGCTGGCCGCGGCCGTCGTATCCCAGGCGGCGCGTCTTGAGCATCGCGGGCAGGCCGATCGCAGCCACCGCGATCTCGAGCTCGCGCAGCGTGTCGACTGCTCGATAGGCGGGTGTGACGATGCCGAGCCTGCCGAAGAGCTCCTTCTCGTACAGTCGGTCCTGCGACACGCGCAGTGCCTCGACCGGCGGATGACAGGGTACCGACGCCGGTATCCGTGCAAGCGCAGTGACCGGTATGTTCTCGAATTCATAGGTAACGACGTCGCAGCCCGCCGCGAGGCGCGCGATACAAGCCGCATCATCGAACGCGCCCGTGACGATCGGTGCAATCTGCCCGCCGGGTGAATCCGCGCTGCTGTCCAGGAAGCGGAAGTCGAGCGCCAGCGGATAGCCTGCCAGCGCCAGCATGCGCCCAAGCTGGCCGGCGCCGATGACGCCGACTCTCATATGCCAGCGGGCTTGCGTGGATCCGGTGCGGCGAGCACCTGCTCGGTCTGGGCGGCGCGATAAGTGTCGAGCGCGGTGCGCACGTCGGGGTGTCCGTGCGCGAGGATCGCCGCGGCGAGCAGTGCCGCGTTGACCGCGCCGGCGGGACCGATCGCCAGCGTACCGACCGGTATCCCGGTCGGCATCTGCACGATCGAGAGCAGCGAGTCGAGACCGCTCAGCGTCTTCGACTGCACAGGCACGCCGAGCACCGGCAGCGAGGTCTTTGAGGCGGTCATGCCGGGCAGGTGAGCGGCGCCGCCGGCGCCCGCGATGATGACTTCGAGCCCGCGATCGCGCGCGGTGGCCGCGTACTCGAACAGCAGGTCGGGCGTGCGATGTGCCGAGACCACTCGCACCTCGAACGGCACGCCGAGGCGCTCGAGCGTGTCGGCCGCGGACTTGAGCGTTTCCCAGTCCGACGACGAACCCATGATGATGCCGACCAGTGCCTTCACCGCGGCATTGTACATAAACGGGCCTAAAGCCAGCGTTTCGAGCGCATGCGCAGCGCGTGGTGCCGCCTGCATGCGCGATCAGGCGGACATCCAAATCAGCAACAAGCGCGCACTTCGCGTCAGTCCGCCCCTCGGCCCGGATCCAGCAGTTCGCGCAGTCGCCGGAAAAGCCTGCGCGCGGCCGCGGGCGGGCGCGCCGAGTCCCGTTCCGCGCGTGCCTGTCTCACCAGCGAGCGCAGCTCGTCGACGGGCGCGTCGAGGTGCGACGACTGCAGCTCCTGCCACACAGCAGCGTCGTCGGCGAGCAACCGGTCGCGCCATTGCTCGATGTGGCGCTCGCTGCGCAGGCGCGCTCGATCAGCGTCTCGGCGCCGCTCCAGAGCGGCGCGAATCGGCTCGGCGTCGACTTTGCGCATAAGCTTGCCGATGAACTGTCGCTGCCGCACACCGGCGCCGCGGCTCGTGATGTCGCGTGCGGCGACGATCGCGTCGTGCAGCGTCTCGGGCAGATCGAGCGCATCGAGCTCTGCCGGAGGAAGCTCGATCAGCGCCTCGCCGAGCGACTGGAGATCGAGCGCCTCGCGTTTACGGGCGCTCTTGCTGGGCGCCTCGTCGGGATCGTGGTCGGGTGGGCGCACCCGCGAAATGCTAGCACGCAGGGGTTGCGCGGCGGGCACTGCTAGAATGGCTGCCGCACCCTCGTGGATCCCGACGCATGAACGACCTGCAAACACCCGCGCCGCCCGCCCGTGGCCCGGACCTGCTCGCGCTGGTCGATGTCGCGCTGCGTGAAGCGAAGGCACGGGGCGCGGACCAGGCGGAAGCGGCCGTCAGCGTGGATATCGGTCTCTCGGTGTCGGTGCGGCTGGGTGAGGTCGAGACCGTCGAGTACCAGCGCGACCGCGGAATGGGCGTGACCGTGTATTTTGGAACGCGGAAGGGTGCGGCGAGCACCGCCGACCTGACCGAGGACGCGCTCCGTGAGACCGTCGCCAAGGCCTGCAGCATCGCGCGCTTCACCGCAGAGGACCCCTGTGCGGGACTCGCCGATCCCGACACGCTCGCGAACGACATCCCGGATCTCGACCTGTCGCATCCATGGGCGGTCGATCCCGAGGCGGCGGTCGAGCTTGCGCGCGCCTGCGAGTCGGCCGCGATGGCCGTCGACAAGCGCATCACGAACTCCGACGGCGCGGGCGTCAGCAGTCACACTGGCGTGCGCGCCTACGGAAACTCGCACGGCTTCATGGCCGCCTACCCGGGGTCGCTGCACGGCATCAGCTGCGCGGTGATCGGCGTCGACGGCGATGAGATGCAGCGCGACTACTGGTACAGCAGCACGCGCGACTGGCGCGAGCTCGAGCCCGCCGAGAGCATCGGGCGCCGAAGCGGCGAACGCGCCGTTGCACGGCTTGGGGCGTGCAAGCTCGCCACGACGCGCGCACCGGTGCTCTATTCGCCCGACGTCGCGCGCGGGCTGATCGGGCATTTCACCGGCGCGATCCGCGGCGGCAGCCAGTACCGGCGCGCATCGTTCCTGCTCGACGCGGCGGGGCAACAGGTCTTTCCGGACTGGTTCGCACTCCACGAGCATCCACACCTGGCGAAGGCGCTCGGCAGCGCGCCATTCGACAACGAGGGAGTGGCGACGCGCGATCGCGAGCTCGTCGCGAACGGCGTGCTCGAAGGTTACGTGCTGAGCACCTACTCGGCGCGCAAGCTGGGGCTGCGCACGACGGGCAACGCGGGTGGCACACATAACCTGACCGTGCGCGGGCGCGAGCGTGACCTTGACGGCATGCTCGCGCTCATGGAGCGCGGCTTGCTCGTGACCGAGCTCATGGGGCAGGGCGTCAATGGCGTGACCGGCGATTATTCGCGTGGGGCCACGGGATTCTGGGTCGAGGGTGGTCGCATTGCGTATCCCGTCCACGAGGTCACGATCGCAGGCAACCTCAAAGACCTGTATCGCCGTATCGTCGACGTCGGCAACGACGTCGATTTTCGCGGCGGCACCCGCACTGGGTCGATTCTGATCGAGGAGATGACGATCGCGGGCGACTGACGCCGGTGCTATCTTGAACAAAGCAGTCGACGGGAGCTGGCGAGATGCGGTCCGCTGCAGATGACTCCGCCGTGAGGACGGTGGAGGCCGGAATCAGCTATGTCACACCTGATTCACGGATCAATCGTCGCTTCGTCGCACCCGGCGTCGAGTGCAACACCGGCAGGTATCAGACACACCGCGTGACGATCCGCGACGGGCGCCCGGTCAGGGACCGGTTCAGCCTGGATGTAAACGGTTTCGCCCTGACCGAGCATCGCAGCGCGGTGCGCGACTTCTTCGACCGGGACGAGGTCGAGCGGATCTACCCTGGCGAAGTCGAGAAGGCAGTCAGGGCACTGACCGGCGCGAGCCGCGTTGCGCTCATGAGCTGGATGATCCGCACCTCCGGTGATCTGGCCGGGCATCAACACCAGAGCGTCGGCTACACCCACAAGGGCGGCGTCCAGCCGCCGGCCGGCGAGGCGCACGTCGACTTCACGCCACGCCGTGCGGAACTGATGGCGCGCGATCTCTACGAGAAGACCTTTCCGGACGGCAAAGGCTACTCGCGCTTCATCGCCTCCAGCCTCTGGCGCGCGTTCTCGGATCCGCCGCAGGACTGGCCCCTTGCTGTGTGCGACGCGCAGAGCGTCCGCGCCGACGAGGGGGTTCCGAACACGCTGCACATCGTGGATCGTATTCCCGAGCGTGAGGCCATGATGCGCGAGATGCCGGGCGAGGAGTCCCTGGTCGCGGCCGCGATCTTCCATTACAACCCGGATCACCGGTGGTGGTATTTCTCGAACATGACGCGGGACGAAGTCGTGCTCCTGAAGTTCCACGACAGCGAGCCGGGCAAGGCCCTGCGTACGCCGCACACCGCGTTTCGCGATCCGACCTTCCCGGACGCCAGGCCCCGGGACAGCATCGAATTCCGCAGCTTCGCGTTCTTCGAGTGAGCCGCTCGCGTCGGCCGGGACGCCGGGTTTCGCGACGGGCTTTCCTTGGGTAGCTCAGCCGGCGTAAGCGCGGCGCACGGTCGCGATGTCGATCTTCTTCATCTGGAACATGGCCTGGGTCGCGCGCGCCGCCTTTGCCGCATCCGGATCGGTCGCCATGTCGATCAGCTCCTTGGGCACCACCTGCCAGGAGACGCCGAACTTGTCCTTGAGCCAGCCGCAAGGCTGCTCCTGTCCACCAGCGGTGAGCTTGCTCCAGTAATGATCCACCTCTTCCTGGTCATCGCAGTAGATCTGGAGGGAAATGGCCTCGTTGAACTTGAAGATGGGGCCGCCATTCAGGGCCGTGAAGGGCAAGCCATCGAGCTCGAATGCTACGGTCATCACCGAGCCCGGCGGCTTGTGATGGTGTTCCTTCCCTACCTCGGTATAGCGCGCAATCTGCGTGATTTTCGAGTTCTTGAAGATGCCGGTGTAGAACTTCGCCGCGGCTTCGGCCTGGTCGTCGAACCAGAGACAAGGGCTGATTCTCTGCGACACCTTCATGGGCTGCTCCTGTTTGGGCTGAGGCCACGGCCGAGCCGTGACAGGGTTGTCGATGCCCATAGTCGATCGGGCGACATTGGAATCGACATGACCTTGACCAGCAGGTTCCCAAAGGTGGCCGGAGGAGGGTCGTTCCGGCTACAGCCCTAGACCATAGACATAAAAAGCGGTGTCGCGCACCCAGCCTTCGGACTCGTAGAGGCGCTGCGCGGCCACATTGTCCGTCGCCGTGGACAGCTCCAGCGCGCCCGCGCCGACCGCCCGACCGTAGCCCGCTGCCGCCCTGAGCAGTTTCCGCGCGGCGCCCGAGCGGCGCGCCAACGGAGCAACGAACAGGTCGTAGAGAACGAAGGTGCGGGCGAGTGTCAGCGACGAGAACAGAGGATAGAGCTGCGTGAATCCGATGGCCGCTCCCTCGTCGTCATGCGCAATGAATATCACTGACTGCTGGTGCTGAAAGCGCTGCAGCAGGAACTCGCGCGCCGCGGACGGGTCGGTTTCTCGCTTGTAGAACTGTCGATAAGCGTCGAAGAGCGGTACCAGTGCGTCGAGGTCGCCGATGCCCGCCTGCCTGACTTTGGTCATTCGGATCTCCTGCATGTCCAGCACTTGATTTGGCTTGCCGACGATCCGGAAGTCAACGCAAGGCCGGCAAGAGATCAGCCATCGCTCCTGCCTATCCGGGCAGCGCGTTTCAGGTCGGCCAGCAGCGTCGCACGGAGCCGCGCGCGGGATGTCTCATCCGGGGCGCGGAGAATGGCCGATGGGTGATAGGTTGCGACGATCGGGGTGCCCGACGGCACCTGCAGCTCCCTAACCCGCGCCTCGGCGATCGCGAGCCGCCTGCCGAGGACCGCGGCCAGTGCCGTCGCACCGAGGGTGACGATGACGTCCGGGTCGACCTGCGCAAGCTCGCGCGCGAGCCAGTCGTGGCAAGCGGCGACATGGCGCTGCAATGGAGTCTTGTGGATCCGGCGCTTGCCGCGCAGCTGGAAGTAGAAGTGCTTGACGGCATTGGTGATGTAGACCTGCGCCGCCGGTAATCCGGCCTCCCCGAGCAGGCTACGGAGCAGCAGTCCGGCCGGACCGACGAAAGGGCGGCCCGCGAGATCCTCGTCGTTGCCCGGCTGCTCGCCCACCAGCATGACGCGCGCACCGCTGGCGCCTTCCCCGGCTACGCCCTGGGTTGCCTCTTCCCATAGCTCACATCTGCGGCACGCGTCGATCTCCCCGGTTGATGGGAGATCGCCGCCACGCGCGCGCGTCGTCTTCCTTGGCATGGCCAGGCACCGTTACGCAAGATCAAGAGAACAGTATGCCGACGGGCGCGTCCCGGCTAAGCCCTTGTCCCGCAAGGGCCGGAGCCTTACACGCCGAGTGGAGGAATTCCGACACGGCCCTTCTATAAAATCTGACCCCATGCTCCCTTCCCGTTTCCATCCGGCCGTCCAGGCCTGGTTCGACGCGACCTTTCGAACCGCGACGGCGGCGCAAGCCGAAGCCTGGCCCGCGATCGCAAGCGGCCGGCACGCGCTGATCGCCGCCCCGACCGGATCGGGCAAGACACTGGCGGCCTTTCTGGCGGCAATCGATGCGCTGGTGCACGAGGGCGTCGAGGGCCGGCTCGAGGATGCGACGCGCGTGGTGTATGTGTCCCCTCTCAAGGCGCTGTCGAACGACATCCAGCGCAATCTCGAGCAGCCGCTGGCCGGGATCGGTGCGCAACTCACGCGGCTCGGCATGCCGGCATTCGAGATCCGCGCCCAGGTTCGCACCGGCGACACCTCGCAGACCGAGCGCGCGGCGATGCGGCGGGTGGCGCCGCATATTCTCGTGACCACACCGGAGTCACTGTACCTGCTGCTCACGAGCGAGTCTGGTCGCAGGATGCTCTCGACCGCGCGCACGGTGATCGTTGACGAGATCCATGCGGTCGCGGGCACCAAGCGCGGCGCGCACCTGGCGTTGTCCCTGGAGCGGCTCGACGCCTTGGCGCCGCAGCCCATGCAACGTATCGGGCTGTCGGCGACGCAGAAGCCGATCGAGGAGATCGCGCGCTTCCTGACCGGCGCGCGGCCCGGCGTCGCCTGCGAGATCGTCGACAGCGGTCATGTGCGCGAGCGCGACCTTGGCCTGGTCATGCCGGGCGCCCCGCTCGAAGCGGTGATGTCGGGGGAGGTCTGGTCGACCGTGTACGACCAGCTCGCCAGCCTCGTCTTGCAGCATCACACCACGCTCATCTTTGCGAATACGCGGCGCATGGTCGAGCGGGTGACGCGGCACCTCGCCGAGCGCATCGGTGAGGAGAACGTCGCGGCTCACCATGGCAGTCTCGCGAAGGAGCAGCGCTTCGACGCCGAGCAGCGTCTCAAGGCAGGACGGCTCAAGGGGATGGTCGCCACGGCCTCGCTCGAGCTCGGCATCGACATCGGCGACGTCGAGCTGGTCTGTCAGCTCGGATCGCCGCGCTCGATCTCGGTGTTTCTGCAGCGCGTCGGCCGCGCCAACCACTCGGTCGGCGGCGTACCGAAGGGCCGGTTGTTCCCGTCGAGCCGCGACGAGCTGGTGGAATCGGTGGCGCTGCTCGACGCGGTGCGGCGGGGCGAGCTCGATCGGCTCGGCGTCCCCGCGCACCCGCTCGACGTGCTGTCGCAGCAGATCGTCGCCGAGGTGGCGGCGCGCGAATA
>Ga0209382_10004531_pt1 | contig 18561 bp, 14 predicted proteins | sample SoiMetdeltSBSDD5_FD_187599 | JGI IMG/M metagenome (GOLD analysis project Ga0209382, IMG submission 187599) | Bulk soil microbial communities from a Populus tree surrounding site in Tennessee, USA - Soil MetaG P. deltoides SBSDD5 (SPAdes) (version 2) | ecosystem: Environmental > Terrestrial >...
TCGCGATCATGTCTCTGCTCAAGAAATCCTACGGCGAGGACTTCGCCTGTTAGGGGAAACGTGGCCGGTTGCGGCGTGCGTGCCTAACGAAGCCGTCGCTTTGTAAGCGACGGAGTGGTCACTGACTTTATCAGCCTTGGGTGAGAAACGAACCACGGGATGCCCGGCGGTGGTAAGGGCGCGCCGGGCGACCACGCGACTGCCTGGGGAGCACCAACCCACCGAGGTCTGGGGGCTCTGGTGCAAGTACTCGGAAGGAGTTGGTCCGAAAAAGGGTGGTGGTTCAAGGCGGGGAGATGAAGCGGGAACGCGAAGCACGCGAACTGAGGCGAAGCAGGCGAACCCGGATCGGGCTGGCCGACTTTGACCGGCGCGTGTTTCGTCCCCGTCGTGTGCTATTCTCCGGCAGACGAAGCGTTTGCATCAGAGCTTGCCAGAGGCCGGCGTCACAGCGACCTGAGCGCTCTTACGACTCTCCCCCGCCGCGTTAACTGCGCTCACCACAAAGTAGTAGGTCGTGCCATTGGCCAGGCCGGCGTTCACATAGCTCGCGCCGGTGACGCCTCTGGCAATGGTCGTGTAAGGCCCGCCGCTGACTGTCGCGCGCTTCACGTTGTAGCTCGTCGCCCCAGCGGACACATTCCAGCTTAGTGTCACTTGCGTGTTGCCGGGTAACGCGTTGATCCCCGTGGGCGTAGCGGGCGGAGATTGTGGCGCGGTCGGCGTGGCAGATGCCTGATTCGAGTAGCCACTCTCACCGTGCGCATTTACGGCCGTCACGACATAGTAGTGAGTCACGCCGTCGGTCAAACAGCCCTCGGTGTACCCGATTGTGGCGACGCCCGTAGCAATGGTTGTATAGGCCCCATCGCTGATCGTGCTGCGGTAGAGGCGGTAGCTGGTAGCATTCGCTGAAGCGCTCCAAGTCAAACTTACCTGCTTGTTTCCCGCCGTAGCGGTCAGGTTGGCTGGCGCGGCGGGCAATGGGGCGACGGGCCAGGTGTCTCTGATGGGATTGATCCAATCAGCAGGGTTGCGATAGTTCGGGTCCTGTTCAATGTGAATGAATCTGCCGGTGTCACTCGTCGCTGCCATGCCGCAGATATTGTCAGCGGCCACGCCGTTGAGCAAACGGCCCTGCGTGTTGTCGGTCGCGTTCAAACTGCAAGCGCCCGCGCCCGGCAGGTCAATGTCCCAGGCCGGATGGTAACGGAGGGCATTGTCGCGTAGCTCTACGATCTGGTCGCCCGCCACGGGGGTGACGTCCCGGCCGTGCGACGGATAGACGTGCGTGTTCGGGCAGATATCCGCCGCCATCCCGTGCCATTGGATCGCGTTCCAGAGTGCCGCGCCGTACCAGTTAAGCAATTCCTGGTTGGCGGCATGAAACATATTGTCCGTGCCGTGCGCCACGTCAGCCTGATTGTATGAACTTTGGCAGGTACTGGTTGCCGGGTTGGCATTGCGGTGTGCACCAGCCATCAGATAGCTACGCGAATCCGTCTCTTTGAAGATGGTGATCGCCTGAAGCTCGGTAGTGCTGTCGGAGATGGGGTGCGGCGCCTGGTGGCTCAGCTCGCGCGTCGCGCTGTTGTAGGTAATAAACGTGCCCCAGCCGCGATCCACAAACCCGTTGTGGTCGGCATCCCGCACTTCCATGAGGACACAGTAATTGCGCCCGTTGACAGCGTCGGCAAAGGTCTTGACCTGCGCAACCTCGCTCAAGGAGGCAGGCAGCGCGAAGTCGCAAGCACCCTGTAGCATCTGGTTGACCGCCCAGCGCCAATCGGACTGCTCGGCGGCGCTGGGCGTGACGAAGCCGTTCGAGCCGGACTGCGGTATCTGGTTACGAATGCACGTGGCAAGTCCTTCCAGCGTCGTGCTTGAGGCGCAGGTCAGGTCGTTGGCCGCCGAACCGCTGACGAGCATGGCTCGCCCACCCCCTGATGTGAGCAGCAGGAAGACCAAGCACAAAGCTGCGACTGACCAGCATTGCTTTTTCACGACATCTCCTCCGGTTGTGTTGCAAAGATTGACGAGAGACGCAATGAGGCTGGTCGAGTCTCTTGCTGAGGCAGCGATCCCGAAGGCGCTTGCCACGAAGTTGACCTGTCTTTGAACCTCACCTTTACCTACCCTTCGATTCGCCCGTTCCTCAAAGTCGCCACGAATGGCATTCGCCGCTTCAATTACTCCTGAGGTTGAGGGGCAAAACATGTCGCAGACATTATGCGGAGGAAGGAGAAGGTGAGGACCATAAGACTTTATCAGCCTTGGGCGGGAGGCGAATCACGAGGCGCTTGGGGGAGGCGAGGGTGCGCGGGGGGACCGGACGGCTACCTGAGTGGAGGACTGACCGACCACGACCTGGGTTATGGCACACGGTCGATTGGAAGTAGGAGCGGTTCGTGTTCGTCGCGCCGGGAATTCAGGTCAACCACATCGCCCGACTCGGGAGCCAGCCCCGCGGGCGCTTCATCAATCCACAGTCCAACGCTAAGGCCGACTCAAATCCGGCCTTGGCGTAAGCGACAGAAGCCACAACCGGGCGTTGCACGGCAAGCGCTCGTTGTGCCGGCCACTGAGAAGACGCAGATTGCCAGGGGATTTTGACGACTGATTGCTTCGCGACCGGCCTTATCAGGATAGTGTCTGGTTCCTAACCGCTCGTGACACCTGACGAGCGGCGCTGCACAAGCTCCGACGCCGCTCGCAGGTGAGCGCGAGTGTTGGGCGGCACCCGCGAATGGCCGCGACGGCACCCACCGTCAGCGGCCCGCCAGGGACAGCCGGAACGCGACCATCTCCTGGTCGTTGCGAACCAGCAGCATGTCGCCGACCAGCACCGGGTAGTTTTTGCCGGGACTCTACATCCCAGGCGCATCCCACATTTTCGTAATCGAACCGTTTTCCGGTATAATGACCGACGCGTCGGGAGCGGGCGCCATTTAATGCGCAGTAGATCAGCGTCCTGGGTCATGCCCGCAGAGGAGGCATTCATGGACCTGCCAGCCTCGAGAAGACACTTCTTGAAGACCACTGCCACGGCTAGTGCGTTGTTGGGCTTAGGCGACCTGTCGTTTCTCTCTCAGTTGCCCGCGGTCTCCCGTGCGGATGCCCGGTTAGACCCGCGCTCGGTCCGAGTCGAGCCGGAGATCGAGCCGGTCGTGCGACTGCTGGAAGAGACTCCGCGAGAGCGATTGCTCGAGGAGGTGGCCGCCCGGATCAGGCGAGGCTTGGGCTACCGGGAGTTGCTGGCGGCCCTGTTGTTGGCCGGCGTCCGCAACATCCAGCCGCGGCCAGTCGGCTTCAAATTCCACGCCGTGCTGGTGGTCAATTCCGCACACCTGGCCAGCCTGGCCTCTCCTCCTTCGGACCGCTGGCTCCCCATCTTCTGGGCCCTCGATTATTTCAAGGATTCCCAGGCCCGCGACGTGCGCGAGGGGGACTGGACGCTGGGGCCGGTGGATGAGTCGGCCGTCCGGCGGGCGGCGAGGGCCCGCGAGGCGTTCACCGAGGCCATGGACAAGTGGGACGAAGCCGCGGCCGATGCGGCCGTGGCCGGCCTCGTCCGGGCCGCCGACGCGCGCGAAGTGTTTGAGATTTTCTGTCGCTACGGGGCCCGTGACTTCCGCGACCTCGGCCACAAGGCCATCTACGTGGCCAACAGTTGGCGCACGCTGCAGCACGTCGGGTGGCAACATGCCGAGCCGGTGTTGCGTTCTTTGGCGTATGCCTTGCTGTCTCACGAGGGCGAGAACCCGGCCGGGCGGGACGCCGCGCCGGATCGGCCCTGGCGACGCAATCAGGGGCTGGCCGCGAAAATTCGCGGCGAGTGGCGGCAGGGCAAGCCGAGCCCTGAAGCAGTCGCCGAGATGCTGACCGCCTTGCGCGAAGGCTCCGACGCCGAGGCGTGCGACAAGGTCGTCGAACAACTCAATCGCGGCGTCGGTCCGCAATCCGTCTGGGATGCCCTATTCCAAGGCGCCGGAGAGTTGCTCATGCGCCGGCCGGGCATCGTCGCCCTGCACGCGGTCACCTCGACCAACGCGCTCCACTTCGCCTATCGGGCCAGCGAAAGCGATGAAACCCGGAAGCGGTTGCTGCTGCAGACGGCCGCCTTCCTCGTACTGTTTCGCGGTGACCGGGCCGACGCAAAGGCCGTCCGGATTGATTCGTTTGAGCCGCTGCCTCTCAACACCGTAGGCCCGGCCGCCGTCGAGGAGGTGTTCGCCGAGGTGAGCAAGGACCGGCTGACGGCGGCCCGCAAAATGTTGGCCTGTCTCCAGGAAAACCCACGGCCCGAAAAGTTGATCGACGCCGCCCGGCGACTGGTCTTCCTCAAAGGGCGAGACTCGCACGATTACAAGTTCAGCTCGGCTGTCCTCGAAGATTACTACCACGTCTCCCCGGCCTGGCGCGACCGTTATCTGGCTGCCGGCGCGTTCAACTTGCGCGGCTCCGGGGGGCCGGACAACGACCTGGTCAGGCGGACGCGCGCGGCACTACAGGCGTAAAGGCTCTGGTGTCCCTAATCGGCCGTCACCGCCTTGTCCTCGGCGGCGCGCCGGCCGATGCGGCTGTGGCGCATGCCGTAGACGAAGTAGATGAGCAGCCCGATGAACATCCAGATGATCAGCCGGACCCAGGTGTCGCGCGGCAGGCTCATCATGAGGTAGAGCGCGAAGAGCGTCCCGGCCGGGGCGACGAAGTAAACGGCCGGCGTCCGGAACGGCCGCTGAATCTCGGGCTGCGTCAGGCGCAGGACCAGCACGCCGACGCAGACGACGGCGAAGGCGAAGAGCGTCCCGATGCTCACCAGCTCCCCGACGAGGCCGATCGGCAGCAGCCCGGCCGCGATCATGACGACCACGCCCGTGATGATCGTCGTCATGTATGGAGTGCGGAACCGCGGGTGAACCTTGGCGACAGCGTCGGGCAGCAGCCCGTCCTTGGACATCGAGAAGAAGACGCGCGTCTGGCCGAGCAGCATGACCAGGATCACCGAGCTCAGCCCGGCGATCGCCCCGAGCTTGACGATCGGCGAGAGCCACTTCATGCCGAGCGCGTCGATCCCCACCGCGATCGGGTCCGGCACGCTCAGCCGGTCGAAGGGCACAATCCCCGTGAGCACGAAGCCGACGAGCACGTAGAGCAGCGTGCAGACGATGAGCGAGCCGAGGATGCCGACCGGCATGTCGCGCTGCGGGTTGCGCGCCTCCTGCGCCGCCGTCGAGACCGCGTCGAAACCGATGTAGGCGAAGAAGACGACCGCCGCCCCGCGCCAGAGGCCGCTCAGCCCGTACTGGCCCTCGACCCCCGTGTTCGGCGGGATGAAGGCGCCCGTCGGGTTGGTCGCCGTCACCCAGTTCGCGGTCGAGACGTACCCGATCCCCGCGATGATGAAGACGAGCACGATCGTCACCTTGATGACGACGATCACCGAGTTGACGCGCGCCGACTCCTGAATCCCGATGACCAGCAGGATGGTGATCAGCGCGATGATGAGCATCGCCGGGAAGTTGAGCACCGCCCCCGTCGCCGCCCAGCCCTTGGCCGGGTCGAAGGCGTACGGCGCGCTGATGAAGGCCGCGGGGAGGTTCAGCCCGAGCGTCTTTTCGAGGAAGCTGACCACATAGCCCGACCAGCCGATGGCCACCGTCACCGCGCCGAGCGAGTACTCGAGGATCAGGTCCCAGCCGATGATCCAGGCGACGAACTCGCCCATGGTCGCGTAGGCGTAGGTGTAGGCGCTGCCGGCGATCGGCACCGTCGAAGCCATTTCGGCGTAGCACAGGCCGGCGAAGGCGCAGGCGATCCCACCGAGCACGAACGAGAGCGCGATCGCCGGGCCGGCGTTGGCCGCCGCCGCCTGCCCCGTGAGCACGAAGATGCCGGCCCCGATGATCGCGCCGATGCCGAGCGTCGTCAGGTTCGCCGCCGAGAGCGTCCGCTTCAGCGTGTGCTCGCCGCTCGCCGCGGCCTCCACCTGGAGCTCGGCGATTGACTTCTTGACGAACAGATTTGCCATTCAGGCCTCCTCAGTCGGGTATGGTGATGTGCGGGAGAGGACGGGCGTTGGAAATCGCACTCCGCACTCGGCACACTCTAATCGGAAGCCCCGCCCGGGTCAATCCCCGAGCGCCTCGGCCGGCTCAATCCCGCGGCGCCGCGCCAGCGCGCGCCAGATGAAGTAGACCGGGAAGCCCGTCGCCACGATGAGAAGCCCCGGCCACGTCGTCGCCGGCTGGTAGACCAGGAGCACCACCAGGATGACCGCCGCCCCGACCACGTAGAGCGCCGGGACCACCGGATAGCCGAAAGCCCGGTAAGGCCGCTCCGCCTCCGGCCGCGTCCGCCGCAGCCGGAAGATCCCCGCGATCGTCAGGATGTAGAAGATCAGCGCCGCCGAGATGACGTAGGTCAGCAGGTCGTTATAGAGGTTGCCGTAAGTCGGCTGCCCCGTAGCCGCCTCCGCCCCCGTGACCGTCCGCGGCAGCACGAGCAGCGCCGCCCAGACCCCCTGAATCACCAGGCCCCAGGCCGGCACGCGCCGGGCGTTGAGCTCGCCCGCCGGGCGGAAGAAGAGGCCGTCGCGCGCCATGGCGTAGTAAGCCCGTGCCCCGGCCAGAATCAGCCCGTTGTTGCACCCGAAGGTCGAGACCATGATCGCCGCCGCCATGACCGCGGCCCCATAACCCGGGAAGATGACGTCGGCCGTCGCCGACGCGACGCGATCGTTGGGCACCGTCTGGATCGCCTCGAACGGCAGCGTCACGAGATAGGCCAGGTTCGCCAGCAGGTAGAGGCCGATGACCAGGAACGTGCCGAAGGCGAGCGAGAGCGGGATGTTGCGCCTCGGCTCCTTGACCTCGCCGGCCGTAAAGGTGATGTTGTTCCAGGCGTCGGCCGAGAAGAGCGAGTTGGTCTGCGCCACGCAGACGCCGACGAAGAGGCCGAAGGCCGTCGCCGCCGTCAGCCCCTGCCCGACGTTCTGCAAGCTCCCGCGCACACCCCAGAAGTCGCCGAAGTTGGCCGCCGAGGCGCCCGACTGCCACCCGACCAGGAGGCCGAGCAGGATGAGACCCGCGAGCGCCCCCGTCTTGGCCGTCGTGAAGACGTTCTGCACCAGCTTCCCGAGCCGCAGCCCCCGCGTGTTCATCCAGGTCAGGAGCGCGATCATGAGCACCCCGACCAGCTGCGCCGTCGAGAGCGAGACGGCGTAGCCCGAGGTGAGGTGGACCGGCGGGATGAGGTAGTTGCGCTCCGAGACCGGCGACCAGAGGACGCCGAGGTACTTGGCGAAGCCGATCGCCACCGCCGCGATCGTCCCGGTCTGGATCACCAGGAAGAGCGTCCACCCGTAGAGGAAGCCCCAGAGCGGCGAGAACGACTCGCGCAGGTAGACATACTGCCCCCCCGCCTTCGGCATCATCGCCGCCAGCTCGCCATAGGAGAGCGCGCCGATGACCGTCAGCAGCCCCGTGACCACCCAGACCACGAGCAGCCAGCCCGGCGACCCCACCTGCCGCGCGATGTCGGCCGAGACGATGAAGATCCCCGAGCCGATCATCGAGCCCGCCACGATCATGGTCGAGTCGAGCAGGCCGAGGCCGCGGACAAACTTCTCTTCCTGTGCCATCGAGTCTCCGGGAGAAGGAGAACACGGATGAACACGGAAAAAGACGGATGCCCACGGATTTTCTGATCCGCGATTATCCGTCTTCTTCCGTGTTCATCCGTGTTCTATTTATTCTGCTGCTGGACCGCCGGCTGCTCGCCCATGCGCCTCTCGACAACGCGGACGATGTCATTGACGATGACGAAGCCCATGAGCAGGATGATGAAGACGAAGCCGACCTGCTGGAAGCGCTCGCGCGCTTGCATCGAGAGCGTCAGGCCGAGGAGGCCGAGCAGCCCCTCGACGAGGATCAGGAGGATCACCCCGCCGTCGAGCACCGGGATCGGCAGCAGGTTGAAGATCCCGAGGTTGAGGCTGAGCAGCCCCATAAGCTCGACCGCGCCGGCCCAGCCCGCCGCGTTGTAAGTCTCCGAGGTTGCCTGCGCGATCCCGATCGGCCCCGCCACCGCCCCCCGCACCGAGCGCTGCCCGCTGAAGAGCTGCCTTAGGAAGACGCCTGTCGAGCGCAAAATCCGCCAGTTAGAGTCCAGCCCGTAACGCAGCGCCGTGCCGAGCGAGGCCGTCTTGACATAGGTCGTCAGGTCCGGGTAGAACCCGAGCCGATAGTCCTTGCTCTCGCCGCCCACCGGCTCGGGCGTCGCCGCGAGCTCCTGGCGCGCCCCGGCGCGCTCGAGCTGGAGCGTGATTGGCTGCCCCTGGCTCAGCCGAAGCATCTCCTTGAACTGAGTCCAGGCGGTGATCGGCTCGCCGTTGACCGCGACGATCTTGTCCCCGGGCTGCAGCCCGGCGCGCGCCGCCGGCGTCTCGCGCGAGACCTGCGCGACGCGCACGAAGCCGAGGTAGGGGTCGATCCCCACAGTCCCCATCTGCTCCCGGTCGATCGTCTCCGACTGCAGCCGCACCACCGGCGTCAGCGTCTGCCCCTGGCGGTCCACCCGGAGCGTGATCTCCTCGTTCGGGCGCAGCCGCACGTCGAGCATGAAGTCGGTCCAGGTCGGGTGCTCGTTGTCGTTGTAGGCAAGAATCCGGTCCCCGGGGCGCAGCCCCGCCGCGGCCGCCGCCGACCCCGCGACCACCCGGCCGACGACCATCTCCTGCGCGTTCTCGATCCGGTCCTGGAAACCGATGAGGATCGCCACCGTCGGGATCAGAATCGCCGTCGCGATGTTGAAGACCGGCCCCGCGACCGCCACCAGGAAGCGCTTCCACTTCGGGTGCGCCAGGAACTCGTCGATCGAGCCCTCGCTCTTGCCCTGGATCATCTCCAGGTTCTCGCCCCGGAACTTGACGTAGCCCCCGAGCGGGACCGCGCTGAAACGGTAGTCAGTCTCCCCCAGCCGGAACCCGAAGAGGCGCGGGCCGAAGCCGACCGAAAAGGTCTCAACCGAAATCCCGAGCAGCTTGGCCACAATGAAATGGCCGAACTCGTGGATCACGACCATCGCGCACAGGATGATGATGAATGCTAGGTATCCCACTGCCCCTCTCCTCCCTCCCGCCTCCCGAAACGACGTCCAGTGTATTGCACCCCCACCACCGTGTCAAACCACGCCAAACCTCGTTGACACGCCAACCCGCCCGCGTTAGCCTGTAACTCGCGTCGATCATTTAGCTGGTTACAGGGGAATGTTGTGCGGGGGGATTTATGACGGAAGTCGAGCGGATCGCGGACCAGTTGGAGCGGGCCTGCGCGGGGGAGGCGTGGCACGGGCCGTCGCTCGGGGAGGTGCTCGCCGGGGTCACGGCCAGGGAGGCGGCGGCGCGCCCGGTGGCGGGGGCGCACAGCATCTGGGAGATCGTGCTCCACCTCGCGGCCTGGGAGGGGGCGGTCCGGCGGCGGCTTGGCGGCGACGCGGCGCGGCTGACGCCGGAGGAGGACTGGCCGGCCGCCTCCGGCGGGGGCGAAGCCGCCTGGGGGCAGGCCCTCGCGGCGCTCGATGCGGAGCGCCGCGCGCTCCACGAGGCGGTCTGCGCCCTCTCCGACGAGTCCTTGAACGCGCGGGTGCCGGGCAAGGACTACTCGGTCTATTTCATGCTTCAGGGCGTGATCCAGCACAACCTCTACCATGCCGGCCAGATCGCCTTGCTCAGGAAGATGCCCCCGGCGGAGGGGCGCTGATCTGCCGGCCGGTAAAGTCGCGCGCCCAGGCGTCAGCCGCGAGCACGGCGTCGAGGCCGGTCACCGGCCCGGGGCCGTGGGCGGCGCAGGCGGCGCGGATCAGGCGCGGGATGTCGCCGAACTGAATCCGCCCGTCGAGGAAGGCCGCGACCGCGACTTCGTTGGCCGCGTTGAGGACGGCGGGCATGGTCCCGCCCGCGCGCAGGGCGTCGTAGGCGAGGGTGACGCAGGGGAAACGCTCGGTGTCCGGGGCGAAGAACTCGAGCTTGCCGAGGGCGGTCAGGTCGAGCGGCGCCACGTCGCCAGCTCGGCGGTCGGGGTAGGTCAGCGCGTACTGGATGGCGTGGCGCATGTCGGCCACGCCGAGCTGGGCGATGAGCGAGCCGTCGACCATCTCGACCATCGAGTGGACGATCGACTGCGGGTGGACGAGGATGTCGATCTCATCAGCCGCGCGGTCAAAGAGCCAGCGCGCCTCGATCACCTCGAGCCCCTTGTTCATGAGCGTCGCCGAGTCGATGGTGATCTTGTCGCCCATGCGCCAGGTCGGGTGGTTGAGCGCCTCGGCCGGGGTGGCGCTGGCGATTGCCTCGGCCGACCAGGTGCGGAACGGCCCGCCTGAGGCGGTCAGGATGAGGCGCCTGACCTCGCCGTGGCGCTCGCCGCGGAGGCACTGGTGGAGCGCGTTGTGCTCGCTGTCGACCGGGAGCAGCTCGGCCCCCGAGCGCGCCGCTGCCCGCGTCATGATCTCGCCCGCGATGACCAGCGCTTCCTTGTTGGCGAGCGCGACGCGCCGGCCCGCTTCCAGGGCGCGGTAGGTCGGCAGCAGTCCGAGCGCCCCGACCACGGCCCCGATGACGATCTCGGCCCCGTCGCAAGTCGCGACCTCGCTCAGGCCTTCCCCCCCGACCCCGATCGCCGGCGCCGCCAGCGCGCGCGCGCGCAGTTCCCGCCGCAGCTTGTCGGCGCACTCCTCGTCGTTGACCGAGACCAGGCGTGGCCGGTGGCGCGCGATCTGCTCGGCGAGCAGCTCCCAGTTGGCGCCCGCGCCCAGCGCGGCTACCCCGAACTCCCCGCCGAGCGCCTCGACCACGCGCAGCGTGTTGCGCCCGACGGAGCCGGTCGAACCGAGAATCGAAATTAGCTTCATGGCGGTCAGCTTTCAGCCGCTCGAAAGCGCTCACCTCAAGAACAGGGCGTAGTAATAATAGAGCACCGGGGCGTTGAAAAGCATGCTGTCCAGGCGGTCGAGCAGCCCGCCGTGGCCGGGGATCAGGCTGCCGGCGTCCTTGACCTGCGCCCCGCGCTTGAGCATCGACTCGCAGAGGTCGCCGAGGATGCCGAGCACGCCCATGGCGAGCGCCAGCGGGACGGCGTGCCCGACCCGCAGCTCGGGGAAGAACCAGTAACGCGCGATGAGCGCCGCGGCGACGTTGCCCGCCAGGCCCCCGACCGCCCCCTCGACCGTCTTACCCGGGCTGATCCGCGGCGCCAGCTTATGGCGGCCGAGCGTGCGCCCCGCGTAGTAGGCCCCGGTGTCCCCCGCGAAGACGATCATGAAGAAGAGCGTCAGCAGCTTCGCCGGCAGCCGCGTCCCTGCGTCGGGGACGACGCGCAGCGCGACGATGTAGCCGCCGAGCAACCCGACGTAGAGCACGCCGAAGACGGTCGTCGCCGCGGCCGCGAGCGTGCTCGGCAAATTAGGGTTGGCCGCCAGCTCGACGACCAGTTCGCAGATGACGAGCGCCGCCAGTGCCCCGACAATCCACTCCGGCCGCCCGAAGTAGCAGGCGGCCAGGATCGCCGTCGCGGCGAGCAGCCCTGGCACCCGGCCGCTGCGCGCCCCGACCCGCGTCGTCATGGCGTAATACTCGAGCAGCCCGAGCCAGACCGCGACCGCTGCCAGCCCGACGAAGTAAATCGGCGGCGCCAGCCAGAGCGCGCCGAAGAGAAGGGGAAGAAAAACGATCGCGGTGAGGACGCGTGCCATAGCAGAATCTCAAATTTCACAGCCGAAATTCGAGATTACTCAGGAGGCTTGGCCGACCGCCAGGCGCGCCGGCTCGGCCAGCCCGCCGTAACGCCGCTCGCGCTTCTGGTAGTCGAGTACCGCGGCGAAGAGGTCCGGGCGGCGGAAGTCGGGCCAGAGCGTGTTGGTCACGTAGATTTCGGCGTAGGCGATCTGCCAGAGGAGGAAGTTGCTGACGCGCATCTCGCCGCTCGTCCGGATGAGCAGGTCCGGGTCGGGCAGGCTCGCCGTATAGAGGTGGCGCTCGATCTCGGCCTCGGTCACGCTCTCGGGCGGGCGCCCCTCGCGGAGGCACTTTTCGAGGAGCCGCCGGCAGGCGTCGACGACCTCGACGCGCCCGCCGTAGTTGAGCGCGACGTTGAGCACCATGCCGGTGTTCGCCGCTGTCCTGCGGGTCGCCGACCGCAGCTCGAACTGCACCGACTCGTCGAGCTCGCCCGTCCGGCCGATCGTCTGGAAGCGGATGTTGTTGCGGTGGAGGTTCTCGATCTCCTTGCGCAGGTACTCCTTGAGAAAAGTCATGAGCGCCTCGATCTCGAACGGCGGGCGCTTCCAGTTCTCGACCGAGAAAGCGTAGAGCGTGAGGGCCTCGATCCCGAGCCGGGCGCAGGTCTCGACCGTCGCGCGCACGGCCTCGACCCCAGCCCGGTGGCCGGCGACGCGGGGCAGGTGGCGGCGCTTGGCCCACCGCCCGTTGCCGTCCATGATGACGGCGATGTGGCGCGGCAGGCGCGTCGGGTCGATCTGCTCGAGCATCTGCGCGTCGCGCGAGCCGGGTTGAATCAATCCAGCAAAGTCTCGCATCGTACTCCCATCAGGGACGAAATTGGCTGCGCCGTCGGTGCGGCGGGCGAAACATACTAATACTCGACTTTGATTAACGTCAACCCTTTCGCCGGGGCCGGCGTGCCGCCTGCCGCGCGATCCCGCCCCGACAGCAGCGCCTCGACCGAGCCCACCTTGAGCCGCCCCCGGCTCGACTCGACGATCGCCGCGACCATCGTCCGCACCATATATTTAAGGAACCCGTCGCCCGCAAACCAGAGGCGCACGAGCCCCCCCTCCCGCTCGGCCCGCGCCTCGGTCAGCGTCCGCACCCGCGTCCTCGTCTCGCCGCCGGCGACGGTGAAGGCGCTGAAATCGTGCGTCCCGAGCAGCGCTCTGCCCTCCGCCGCCAGGCGCGCCAGGTCGAGTTCGTATGGGTAGTGCCAGGCGTAGCGCGCCCGGAGCGGGTCGGCGACCTGATTCGTGTCGATCTCGTAGCGGTAGACCTTGCCTCGCGCCGAGAAGCGCGCATGGAACTCGTCGTCGGCCGGCATGGCCTCGAGGACGCGAATCTCCGGCGGCAGGTTGCCGTTGAGCGCCCGCCGCAGCGCCATTCCCTCCCAGCGGCGCGCGAGCCGGAACGAGACGACCTGCCCCAGGGCGTGCACCCCGGCGTCGGTCCGCCCCGCCCCATGCGCGACGACCGGGGCCCCGTTTAACCGCGCCAGCGCCGCTTCCAACTCGCCCTGAATCGTCCGCCCCCCGGCCTGCATCTGCCACCCCAGATAGCCCGTCCCGTCATAAGCCAGGGTAACCCGGTAATTCATCTCACGTCGAGGGTCTGAGATCATTGTCGGCTGCCCGGCTTGACAGCCGCCGAGCCGGCGCGGCAGAGCGGGCAGTCGTCGGGCGCATAGGTCGGGACTTCGAGCACGGCGAGGGCGTGGCGCGGGACGCCGAGGTCGACCGCGCCACCGCTGCGATCAATGAGCGAGCCGGCCCCCGCCGCCACGCCGCCGTGCGCCCTGACGACTTCGATCACCTCGCGCGTCGAGCCGCCCGTGGTGACTACGTCCTCGACCACCAGCGCCCGCTCGCGCGGCCCGATCTGGAAGCCGCGCCGGAGCGTCATCCGGCCGTCCTGCCGCTCGGTGAAGAGGGCGCGGACGCCGAGCGCGCGCGCCGCCTCGTGCGCCACAATGACGCCGCCCAGGGCCGGGGCGACGACCAGGTCGACCTCTCCGATCCGCGTGTCGGCTCGCGCCTTCCCCGCGAGCGCGGCCCCGAGCCGCTCCGCGACTCGCGGGTGCTGGAGCACCAGCGCGCACTGCAGGTAGCGCGGGCTGTGGAGCCCCGACGTCAAGAGAAAGTGGCCGCCGAGGAGCGCGCCGTGCTCCTCGAAGATGTCGAGCACCTCTTGATCAGTCATAATTGATCCGCGGTCATCCGTGACATCCATCTCATCCGTGTTCCTTCCTTCACTTCGTCACTTGGCCGCGCTCACGCGCCGGACGGTGTTTCCCGCGTCGTCGGCCACGAGCAGCGAGCCGTCGGCGAGCGTGACCATGCTCAGCCGGGGCGGCGCAAGCGAGACACCAGCCCGCCGTCAGGGTCACGGCCGTGAGGGCCAACTTATTCATCTCCGGAAGCCTCTTTCGTGCCGATGAAAATGAGACGGTAGGGGAAGTGGCGGAAGACGCGCAGCCTGACCCCGGCCGTGCGCCCGATCTCCTCGAGGTCGCGCTCGGTGAAGCCGCGGAGCACCGAGAGCGCCGCGTCGTGGCGCACCAGGCGGTTGGCCGTGCCAAAGCGCGTCAGGATTTTGATCGCGTAGTAGGCCACCGGGTGCCGCCGCAGGTCGTTGACGACGAAGGCGACGCGCGCGGCGCGCGCGAAGCTGCGGAGCAACTCCGCCGCCTGCGGCCCCTCGAAGTGGTGGAGGAAGAGCGAGGCGAGGACGAAGTCGAAGCTCCCGGGCGCGAAGGGCAGCCGCAGCGCATCGGCGCGGACGACGCTGATCTCGGGGTAGGCGGCCGTCAGTCGCCGCGCCTCGCGCGCCGCGTAGTGGTTCAGGTCGAGCACGACAAACTCCGCCCTCAGCCCGCGCCGCCGCGCCCACTCGACGACCGCCGCCGGGATGTCGGCCGATCCGGTCCCGACGTCGAGCAGCCGCACGCGCCGGCGCCCCGCCGCCTCGATCATCGGGAAAAGGTGCGCGCCCAGCGCCCGCCGCCCGCCGAGGTAATGGTTGACGCGCCGCAGGTCGGCCAGGCTCCCGACGAACTCCTCGAGGCTGTAGTTGTCCCCGTCAATCAGTTCCGCCTCGCGACTCCGCTCGGCAAACATCGACCTCAAATCTCAGATCTCAAATTTCAAGTCTCAAATCTCTTGACGACGAGCGCCGAATTCTTCGAGCCGAAACCGATGCAATTGCAGAGGGCGTGGCGGACGTCAGCGGGGCGGGCGCGGTTGGGGACGTAGTCGAGGTCGCACTCGGGGTCCGACTCGTCGAGATTGATCGTCGGCGGCAGGAAGCCTTCGTTGAAGGCCGCGAGCGTCGCCGTCAGCCCGGCCGCACCCGAGGCCCCCTGCGGGTGGCCGACCATCGACTTGGTCGCGCTCATCGGGATGCGCGCAGCCGCCGCGCCGAAAGCCTGCTTGACCGCCCGCGTCTCGATCCGGTCGTTGAGCTCGGTCGAGGTCCCGTGGAGGTTGACGTAGTCGATCTCCTCGGGCGTGAGGCCGGCGTCGCGGAGGGCCATGGTCATGGCGCGCGCCGGTTCCTCGCCGCTCTCGTCGAGCCGGACGCGGTGGTGCGCGTCACAGGTCGAGCCGTAGCCGAGGACTTCGCCGTAGATGCGCGCGCCGCGGCGGCGCGCCTGCTCGAACTCCTCGAGCAGCATGAGATAGGCCCCCTCGCCGAGGACGAAGCCGTCGCGGTCGCGGCTGAAGGGGCGCGAGGCGCGCGCCGGCTCCTCGTTCCACGACGAAGTCATGACCTTCATGACGCAGAAGGCGAGCATGATGCTGTGCGCCATCGGCGCGTCGACCCCGCCGGTGAGGACCCGGTCGATGCGGCCGAGCGCGATCTGCTGCGCCGCGTAGGCGAGCGCGTCGGTCGACGAGGTGCAGCCGGTCGAGACGAGGTGGCTGAAGCCGCGCAGCCCGAAGGCCATCGAGACCTCGCTCGCGAGCGTCCCGGGCGTCGCCGTCGGGATCGTGTAGATGCTTGCCTTCTTGGCCTCGTTGGCGAAGTAGTAGCGGTACTGGCGCTCGACGAAGCTCAGGCTCGCCCCGCCGCTCCCGAGAATGATCCCGATCCCGCGCCGCCCGTCGAGGTCCATGTCTTTCGGGTTGACCCCGGCGTCGATGAAGGTCAGGTCGGCCGCGGCGATCGCCAGGGCGACGGCGCTTGAGACGTGCTGGCGGTCCTTGGGGGCGATGTAGAGGTCGGGGTCGAAGCCTTTGACTTCGGCGGCGACGCGGACGGGGAGGTCCGCGGCCTCGAAGCGCGTGATCGACCCCGTGCCACTCCGGCCCGCGCGCAGCGCGGACCAGAACTCGTCGCGGCCGATGCCCACGGGGCTGACCGGCCCGAGGCCGGTGATGACGACACGCCGCAGCGTTCTGGGTTGGTGCATCAGTAGTGTTCCTCGATACCAGGGAGAGTTTTGCAGGGCAGCAGGATGATACTCGCCTCCCGCCGCGTTGGCAAATCCCTCGCGCCCTGAGCGCCGCACGCTCCCGGCCCCGGACGGCGGCAATTTGTCGCCGAGAGCGGCCCCCCTCCCCGGGCGCGGAACCGGCAAGACGGCCAGATCCTTAAGTCCGCCCGCAGTTAGCGGAAAACGCCCGGGCCGCGGCGCGAGTGGCACAGCCGTTGCCAAGTCGACGACGGATAGAGCGACGAGTTATTTGACTGTGAAGAAGTTGGGACTGCGATTCGACGGCCGGGCCAAGCGGACATCTCACGCGCAACTGCTTGGCGAGACGCTCCGGACGCAGTGCTGCTTCTTGACCGGGAGAAGCGCTTCTCGCAGCGCAGACCGGCGCGCGGCCGACCTCACCGGCGGCTCCGTCTTTGATGCGCGGGCGCGCTTCTTCCGCTTTGTTCTTGGGCGCTTTGTTTTTGAGTTTGTAGCCGCCGGCTAGAAAAGGACACGGGGGTCGGATTTTAGTCGGCGGTTACAGCGTTCGGCTCGCGAGTGACGCCTCCCGGCAACGGGGCACCTCGGGCGGCGTCACTCGCGATCCGGAACACCAGATCTTTAAAAGCAAGAATTTAGAGCCAGGATTTTCAGCCGGGATTCTAAGTTTGATGTGAGTTTCCCGGCGCGGCCCCAAGCCGCGCCCGCCACCCGCCCGGAGGGGACGCCCGGTCCGGCCCGGGAGTGGCACTGAGCCCTCACACGACCGCCAAGTCACTTGACCCGCGCACAGGACTTCTCCCACTTGAAGTCCGGGGGCTCACCAGTTTCCTCGCGCCGCGCGCGCGCTTCTTGAAACCCTCACCCCACGACAACAGGCTACCAGAATCCGGGCGCGCGCGGCGGCCGCTGGTAGCCTGGGGCGCGAAGCGCCCGCCCCGCGTGTGCTATACTGCTCCCCGCCGATGACCAAGTTTTTACACCTCGCCGACATTCACCTCGGGATTCGCCGCTACCGCAACGAGGAGCGGACGCGCGACTTCTTCTACGCCTGGAGCTCGTGCCTCGAGAAGTACGCGCTCCGGGAGCAGGTCTCATTCGTCCTCATCGCGGGCGACCTCTTCGACGCGCGGCGGGTCGAGCCCCAGGCCATGAACCATGCCATGCACTGCCTCGTCAAGCTGCGCGATGCCGGCATTCCGGTGATCGCCATCGAGGGCAACCACGACAGCCATGAGGCAGCGCACAGCTTCAGCTGGCTGCGCAGCCTCTCGCAGTGGGGCTTCATCAAGCTGCTCGAGCCGGCCCACGACGAGAGCGGGGTCCGCCTCCTGCCCTGGGACGAGCGGGCGCGCTCGGGGTCCTACGTCGACATCGACGGCGTCCGGATCTTCGGCACGTCCTGGTACGGCGCGACGATCACCCACGCGCTCCCGGCCCTGGTCGACCAGTTGCGCGAGCACCGGGACGAGGGCCGCTTCCAGATCATGATGCTCCACACCGACGTCGAGGGGCAGCTCAACCGCCCGATCCCGGCCCTCCCCGTGGCGAAGATCAACGAGCTCCGCTCGCACGTCGATTACCTCGCGCTCGGCCACACCCACAAGAATTTCGAGATCGACGGCTGGGTCTACAACCCCGGCTCGCTCGAGGCCTGCTCGGTCGACGAGTACGCGCACCGACGCGGGGCCTACCTCGTCGAGGTCGAGGGCGGCCGGCACACGGCGCGCCTCGTCCAGGACTACGAGCAGCGCCCGATCGTCCGCCTGAGCTTTGACGTCGGCGGGCGGGCGACGCCCGACGAGCTCTACGCGGACCTCTTCGCGCAGCTCCGCCGCGAGGTCACGCCGCACGGCGGTGACGGGGGTGAGGCGCGCGCGCCGGTCATCGAGCTGGCGCTCCGCGGCCACCTCGGCTTCAAATCCTCGCTCCTCGAGGTCAACCGCATCCGGGACGAGGTCGAGCGCGAGTTCCGCCCGCTGCTCTCGATGGTCCGCAACCAGACGGTGCCCGTGGAGTATGCGGTCGCGGCCGGCCTCAGCGAGCACGCCACGCGCGCCGAGCGGGAGCGGCGCGTAATCGAGGACCTGATCGCCCGCGATGCGCGCTTCCGCGACCGCGCCGTGGAGATGGCGGGGCTGGTCCTCGAGGCCAAGCGCCTCGCCCTCACCGGCGAGGCCCCGGCCAAGATCGCCGAACTCATCGAGCAAAGACTTTAGAGCATCCACGAAGGACACGAAGGGGCACGACGGGAGGAATATTTTTCGTGCCCCTTCGTGTCCTTCGTGGACGCATTTACCTGGAATTTTCCGCCAGTTTCGCGCACAATGGCAGACCCCGGTCCGGTCACCTTATGGAA
>Ga0209382_10004533_pt1 | contig 18559 bp, 18 predicted proteins | sample SoiMetdeltSBSDD5_FD_187599 | JGI IMG/M metagenome (GOLD analysis project Ga0209382, IMG submission 187599) | Bulk soil microbial communities from a Populus tree surrounding site in Tennessee, USA - Soil MetaG P. deltoides SBSDD5 (SPAdes) (version 2) | ecosystem: Environmental > Terrestrial >...
GATAGAAAATCCAATCCATTATTCTTAATTCACTGTCTAATGGATCCTTTTCTATTATGAAATTTTTTTATTATTATTTTCAAACATGTGGCTCTTGCTCTCTCTGATGGCATAAATAGCCGTAACAAAAGCCAAATACTGTACTAGCGACCGTTTCACTGGATTCACCAACCGCTATTAGTTCACGTATTATTTTCGTAGCAACCTCTCTACCACTATCCGATATTTTGAAATCATCAGGTAGCAGTTTAAGTTCCTTTTGAGACTTAATATGAAGATCGAGGATTACTTTAGCATCATTTGATTTTGCGGTCATGTCAGCCTTTTCACATTCTTCACATAAAGGTACTTGAAGTGAATTCATTTTTGCGCCACACTTTATGCATTCCATCTTATTCTACCCAAATATCAATTATTTATTAGTGTATGCATTTGTGCATCAGAGCAAACATTTTTTTATTTTATATTATAAGCCTTCAAACTTTTTATTTCGTTACTACAAACTTGATAGAAATATCGAAGAAATTTTTATGACAGTTTTACGATATAAAGTAGGACACAATTGACGCCGACAGGAGGGCTTTTTCTATTGGTGTTTCGGGATTTGCAAACCAGATTTTGCATTTGCTTTGTTACTGCCTGTAGAAATTATCGCCTCGAGAAAAAGGAATAGACCCGTAGGAGTAACCAATAGACCTAACAAGTAGTAACAGAAATCACTTAACTATTACAACGCCTTTCATAAAAGGGTGAAGGGTACAATAGTAATCAAAAGTTCCTTCCTGATCAAATTTCCATTCAAATTCCGTCCCTGAAGCCATATAACTAGAATCGAAAAGGGTACCAGATTCGCCAAATTCAGCACTACCCGATGTAACTGTATGCAATGTGGAGTCTTCATTAGTCCATAGTATAGTTGCCCCTTTTGACACAGTAATCGATTCCGGCACAAAAAACTCAACATTATTCGGATTCGATGAACCCACAGGCATTACTACGGATGTGACACTGGTTGATGACTTAGATTCATTTTGAATAGGTGAAAACCCAGAGTTTAGAAATGGAACACCCGAAGATCCTGAATATATGATCATCATTTTCTGGCCTGGCTCATTTACATCGAACGCTATATCGCCTCTGACCTGCTCTCCTGGAGGTAACTCTCCTGACAGAAGTGGGCTTTCTAAATTATCGAATAAATTCTTTGAATAAGGAAAGCCACTTTCGTCTTTTACCATAAAGTTTGATGGTTGATACGGCAACGGTAATTTTCCAACGTTCTTTAATGTTGTATCAATAAGGTAAGTTTTGCCCTCAAATCTTTCATCATTTATTTTAATTTCCAATTGCCGGCTGCTCATGTTAGTTCCCTTGTTAGACGAAAGGCTCCAAATACTTTTTGGAGGACCATCCGGCGGAGTCATTTTGTTTGTTAGATCAACTGTGAGCCTGTTTTCAGATTGAAAAGGTTCATAGTAGATCTTACTTAAATTATTTGATGGAATTTTAAAAGATGCCTTCCAAGCAAGTGTATCTTGCGAGGGCACATAAACCGACGATAAAAACAGAGAGTATTCCGGTTGGTATTCTCTGGATTCAGAATCTACCAAGCGAATTTCATTAGGATAAAATTCCTGTTGGCCTCCCCCTAAATTCTTGAATATTACGTAAATCTCTACCGATTTGGGTCCCGAGGTGGCGAATTCCTTTACATCGTTGACATAGAGTTGAGTTTTATTGTCTCCAATTATCTCTCCTATTACGCCGCTCTCTTTGACCTGGGCATAAGTATTTTGTACAGGCCAAACAGAAATAAAACATAATATGAGCAAACATGAAATAAATAACGAAATACTTTGCCCGCTTATCAATATGTATTCAAATTTACAACCCCTTTAAAACTTATTTCATTTTATCTTATTTCATTTTATCTTATATCCTTTCAAACCATTTTATTTCGTTACTACAAACCTGATATAAAATCCAATTAAGAATTCTTAATTCACTATCTAAGGGATCTAGTTCAAAAATACTATCAGTTTTTTTTATTCTAATTATAATTTCATCCATTCTAGATTCTATCATTTTACAAATATTATTATCAGGTTTTTTCATCTTATCTAAAACCCAATTGATTAATTCAATTCTTGCAATTAGATCTCGCTTGTAAACACCTTCGGCTGTATCAACCCATCTTTTGGATTCTTGAATTTCATCTAACAAAATCTGCTCTGTACCCATAATATCAAACTGTAGCACCATGATGATTTAACATAGCAAGTGCGATTCTGGGAGGGAGAGGAATAAACACGCTGCGCTGTTTCACTCACTGTGTTAGAAAAGTTGTCTTAAACCCCATGCAACCGCAATAGGCTTTGTGACAGCGAGCAACAGGAGGAGGAGAATGATCTTGTTTTTTATGACCGCAACTAAGGCAGATGTCGTGCCATGCCATAAATGATATGGTTCTGAAAAATTTATAATGCTTTAAACTAGTCCAACTTTTCCTAGATCTTCAATCTTTACTAAGAATTTATTGCGACAATTAGGACAAATAAAAAATCCTGTGGCATGTGGTCCTGATCCTTGGCTTTGGTAATCTACTACCGACAAGGCTACAGGGTTGACAGCATCACAATACATACATAAAAAGACCATCGACTTAACACGTCTAATAATTTCTTGCTTGGGATCCTCAGGGTGTTTGCTACTCAACCAAAGTCGCGAAATTAAGATAACAAAAATAGTATAAATATTTTGCTAAAAAACCAAAAAAATCAATATAATGAACTTATCGTACCAATTTATTCCTATATTGTTAATTTACATTCACTCGGCTGCTAGTAATGCATGCAGGTCTATCTAAATACATCCTATTCTTATGTCTATAATATTTGAACACTACAAGCAATTAAGCAAAATTGTAAATCAGTGCACTAGTTCTATTTCGGCAGGTGGAGAAACAAAATGATGGTCAAGTGTATGCGATGCAGAAAGTTGTTACCTGAGTTTAAGATGCATAAAATAATGAGATTTCATGATGTCACTCCAGGAGCAAATCTTAATCAAATACAGGTAGAATTCAACTATATTGTATCGCACAACATTGGAAAAAGATTCTTGGGTTACATGTGTAATGATTGTTTGTCATCTTCCTAACTAATCAGATTCGAAATTATAGTCTATTTCGTTACTACAAACTTGATAGATATTATTATTCAGTTGATCCTATGGAGTCGAATGGAGACGAAATAGTAGGTGTTGAAGATGTAGTTGAAGATGCAGAAGCCGTTGAAGTCGCTACGTTAGGCGGAAGTTTAGTTATTATGTAATCTAATTTTGAAAGGTCAATAGGCGCATCATCACATATGATGTGCCAAAAACCTGCGGCAGTGTTAGTGCCACGAACGCTACACACGGGAGGGAATGTTCCGCCTACCGGGTCTTGCATCATTATACTAACGAAGACACTATTCGGGTCCCCAGATATATCACCATCTTGTATAGAAAAAGTCCGAGAAATACCATCTGGATTCCAATTCTGTGCATGTCCCGCATCATCATCATTCAAAGTTTTTCTTATCATAAAGGCTGGTGAAATATCGGTTCCTTCTATTGATTTTATAGGAAATAAACCAGAATTAGTCGGACCGTCTATTGTACCACCTCCTGTATTTAATGTCTTTATACTGACGCTAAAACTACCCGCTGTAGTTGCGATTATTTTCGCTATTTCTAATCTTATAGTCTTACCAGCAGAAACGCTTTCCGGACTGTTTACTGTATATTTCAAGATTGAACCGGTGGAGGATAATGAACCAGAACCAATACCAATTCTTTCTATATATCTAGTTGCTTGAGTTAAATCAAAACCAGCTGGAAAGGTCATCTCGATGGTCTTTATTGTTCCAGTTGTTGCCGTTTGGAAATAGATGTCATAGGTTGTTCTGGCATTTACAATGTTACTTGTTGGTAGTATTGATATATTGGTTAGTCCAGCAGCCGACACGGGTTTTAAGATAGGAAATAAAGAACTAGGTGACATGTTAAAGACAAATACCATTAAAGTTAGAGATAATGAGATCGTGAAAATTCTCTTAGATGTAATTCTATTTTTCTGTATTAAACGTACATTTTTGATATCCAATAGCACCTAATTGCAGACAGATTAGATTATATCGATTGTGAATGAAATAAAAGGTAGAATCGTTGAGTTGAATTTTATTCTCAAAATGAATTAATCATTTTATTCGAAATTATATGCTTTTAATGCAAGTCTAAGAGCATCCAACAAATCATCATAACTAGTAACATCCTTTTTAAGATTCAATTCTTCTGCATATGCTGTTCTTAGACTGGTAATTAGTTTATCATATTTTCTAAAGTCAAATTGACCTTAGAAGTACAATCTTTTCTTCTTTGGGTTTTTCTGGATGATCAATCCTAACCTTCGTTTCTTTCGACATCTCTTCCAGTTTTTGGATAATTAAGAATAGAATATACGTAGGAATAATTATAAGCGCGACTATAAAACAAAAATACTCCTTAATAGTATTCTTTATCCCGTTAGCAGTCTGTCTGGACAACAATTAATTGTATCACGTAAAAGATTTATGCTATTACGATATTTTTTTAATAAAAATATTGTCTAAGATTCTTATATCAATAACTAGTGAAAATTTTTTTATTTAATAGACCTTCAAACTTTTGAGTAGTGAGTAATTTTTCTGTATCTCTTTTCAGATTTATTTGGCGTTATTAGAGAATAAGTGATCCGGTGATAAGCGAACCTAATATACTGTTTTACATTCATGAATGAGACATGAAATCGATACTCCTATATCAAATGGGTTGTCACCAGCTTAAACGAACCCTGTAAGGTTGGTTCTTTAGGCTTGTTTGCCAATTTGAATAAGGACAATTAAGGACAATTAGGATACTCAAATTTTTTAGAACTTAGACCTTCTGTCATACTGTAAGAAATAATAATCAATTATAAGAAAACAAATTGTATAGTGACAGAACTTTTATTCTTCAGTTAAAAAATTCAGGATTTATGGATGGTTTGTGCTCTAACGGATCAATTCAGACTCGTACATCATTTGAAAAGACATAATTAATGTATTTTCACTATCCAAATGACCATTTTCGCTTATAGATTTCATGCGGTAAATTTTCGTTTTTAAAGAGGGTAAAGTATCTATTTCTAATTACTCTAAGAATTTTTAACTCATTTTGCATACGTTTTGTTTGAATAATTAGATCTTTAGCCAATCTTCTCACTTCCTTGGGATCCTTATGATCAAAATTGTCGTCATAGCGATTCATTTTCTCCTTAATTAAAATCGAATTAAGACACAACTTGCTACAGAATAAAATTGGTTTAGATTGGATTCGGTACTGCACTTGGAACTTGTTATTGCAATCGGGATTTTTACACCTGATGATCCTTTGACTCATATTAGATAAATTCCATTTCAAATAGAAATAGCTTCCGAATAATCATAAATTAATTAAATGCGGCCACTGTGTCCGGGGTGAAAAAGTATAATTTGTATTGAGTGAGGGCTCTAGGCACAGAAATGATTTATTTTATTGAAATTTATAGTCATGATTAATCCTGTAGATTAGCACAGCAGTCATCATTGTATCATTGCTATTTTTGAAGCTATCTGAGGAATATACAAGGCTTAATGGTTGTTCTATTTTAGTTATATTATTGTCGAGATATTTTACTTGTTTAGAATAAAGGGCAATAGAGCCGGGGTAGTATTGCTTAGAGAAATTAGCAAGTTGTCCATTTTTAAATATGGCGTAACCTTCAGGGGATAAAGGGATAAGCTTGCCCAGAAGAGATGTATTCCAAAGTAGTGGGGTTGCTGTAAATTTGTCTCGCTCTAGAAACTTGTTTTCCTCGAATCCTCCTATTCTGATCATTCCTAACATTTTGCTCTCATCACCTCCATAACCAAATGAATAATACGAAGTCCCGTTTGGTCCGTCGAATCTTTCAGCTTCTACATATGTTAGAATGTAGTCTGCTCCAAGTTTCCGAGCAATAGTAATTCCAGTTTCTTCTTGATCCATTAGCATTTTTGCTAAGGTCACAGTTCGAACGATCCTATAGTTTGCGTTATCTGCCAAGGTAGTCCTGTTACCAAGAGTTTGAATCCAGTAGCCATAGTCCCACCAGGAGGCGATCACCGAGTTTGTTGGAGTGTTATTTGAAATCCAATTTAAAGCATCAATCCAATCATTACTTTGAGATGGAATGCCGCGACCATCAGCAATAATCGGTGGAGGATCATCTGCTAAAGTCAGCCAATTTGCGTTTCGAGGATACATTAGTGGAATGCATAATATAAAAATAATTATTACGACGGATACAACACTGATGATCTTTCTGTTATTCCTATAATCAGTAACGACATCAGGTTTTGTCCTTCTAATTGCTGTTACGTCTAATGATATTCTGTCCTTTAGAATACTACGCGTCATTTCATGCAGTCCAATTGATGCCAGTATAATGATCCCAATTGATGCATATACTAGTAATCTTACAAATCCTCCACTAACGTAGACTGATGAAAGACTAAGGATCAAAGCAAACACTGATTGAGCGTTAAGACGTTTAAATGCCATGAAAGCACCGAATCCAGCAAACATTAGCAATACAGAATAATTTGTAAGATAGTCAACTAATGTCGGTACAGAATGTTCTGCAACAGATGCAAGTAGAGCTTGGGCAGAACTAGATGGAGATGAGGAGAAGGGATTGACCGCGTTAATATATCTGGGATTAGAATAAAGCAATCCACTGGCAACAATACTAAGTGCAATCGCAAAAAATGCTATTAATAGAAATAGAATATTGCGATTCTCTTTTATTTGTGAACTTAACCTTTTCAAAAAATATGCATTGACATAAAAAATTGTCCCACCTATCAAAGCGATACCAGGAAAACTAAACAGAAAAGAAATTCCAGGTCTTGGAAATGCTACTACACTTATTACTGTAAATAGGGTGAACGCAACCGCAACGTATACTGATATTTGTGTATCTCTCTTAAAGAATGCTAAACTAATAAAGAATAATGCTAATGGAATGCTAAAATATTGAACTCCACCCCATGAGGCGTTTCCAAATCCGAGTAAGAGACCCCCCATTACTGCCTTGGGTATTGCATATCTGATTTCGTTATTTTTTATTGCAGAAAGCAGTAGGTAAATTGCAAGTAAACCAAAAAATAAACCAAAAGGTTCTGATTTGAACCATCCCAAATCTCCTCTCTGGATAACTATAGGACTAAGGGAAAAAAGTAATGCGGAAAACAAACCTGCGGTGGTACCGGCAATTGTTCTTACCAGAGCAAAAACGATAATGACAGTTAGGGATCCTATAACTACAGGCAGTACAATTAAAAAGTTTAGTAGAGATTGCCCTCCACCGAGAACTTGATATAAAAATGCAGAACTTAAATGGAGACCAGATTGTGAAGTCTTGGGGACATCACGGCCTTCTGGATACCAAGACATATTATCATGCCATCTCCAGTAGGCGTCAAGACCATTATCTAGTATGTATTTAGTCGCACGATAATTGAAGTAGGGATCATACTCGTGAAGGTAAAATCCATATTTCGCAGGAAAGGATCGCAGGATGAATGCAGTAGTGAAAGCAATTACCAAAATTGCAATTACTAATAGATGTCTTGAACGAAATTGTAAACTCCCTGCTTGAAATAGAATGGTATCTGCTTTTAGCATAGCACAAATTCACATTAGAGTAAAATCAATCTTGTTTTTATAGATAATGAAAATAGATAATACGGTGTGAAAAATTAATTTCTAAGTATAATGAAGTTAAAATTTGAAAATCTATTACAGCTTAAATAATATTCATAATTACATCCCTGATTACCATTTACAACAGTTCGTTGTACTTTGCAATTCATGGTCTCAAGTCACCCCTTAACTGCATGAAAAATAGACTGGTTTACAAAGGTCTTTAATAATAATCCTGTCTTTACGATAGGAATCTGATTAATTTTCCTTATTGATGTCAAATCATTATAGATTTCTTGGTATCTGTGTATAAAATTATGGGGAGCAATTTTTTTTGGGGTCCGTTCTTCATACCAGTCTATATTAACTATATGCTTCTTAGATAGCTCGACAAGTTTGCGGATAACCTCATTTATATCTGATGGTAGTATATGCATAAGAACTTCAGATGCTAATACTAAGTCATATTTCTTGTCTATCTGAAGCGAGCTAATATCTGATACTAGAAACTGGATCTTTGTATCTTGTGGACATACTTCCTTGATATAGTCTTTAGCATTCTCGATTTGATGCAGTGAAATATCTACCGCGATATATTCTTCAATATCTGGAAAATTTGATAACAATAATTTGGTTATACGTCCGAATCCGCAACCAATTTCAAACACATTTGAAAAGTGAGAAATGCTCTTAAGATAGTCAATAAGGATTGTTTCTTGAAGTCTATAACGTTTATTATATTGAAATTGTTCTTTGTATTTCTTCCCGTGTTCAATCCAGTACTTTCTAGGACTGTAAAGTGGTGACATCTGATGAATTCCACTTAGAAGTACTTAATGCTTCTTAATTTAAAGTGAAATTTTTAGTTGCGGATCCCTTATTTAAGCGTCTCATTGTCCAGGCTCGAACGACTTTCAGCATATGAAAAATTTTGTTTTTCCCTTTCTTGATAAAAATTTCTTTCAAAAGAAGCTGTTTCATTTAATAAATGTCTTGATTCCTCAATTGAGGATGTCCAGTATGTTTTTGCTAGTAGTATCATTATTCCAACTATTAATATCGAGCAAGCCAATACTGAAACAAAATATATTTTTTCTCTTCTCATAATACCGTCGACAATTAATCGCTATAAATATCGTACGGAAAGATTTGCAGGGAACCGTCGAATGATATTAATCCCATTGCTGTCTTCTATTCTACCTATCTTGCTGGGAGACTCAAACTGATTGCATTGGTACATTTTGAGACTACCAATGTCAGGTAACAATTTAAGAGGATTGCTATCGATGTAGTATTATGCATGAGAATTCTTCACCTGTCTGATGCCGGGCTTCCCGATTGGAGAGTGGAAAAAGCCGCCGCAACTGGATTGAAAGATGGTCACGAAGTTTATTTTGCAGGAGATGTCCGGGCCAATATTAAATCTAGCATATTTTCAGAAATTTACCCTATACATTGGTCTTCATGGTCAATGGTTGGAACATTCTATTTATGGCAACGTATCAAGAAACAGATTGCAAACTTGTTAAAAATCGTAAACCCTGATATTGTACATGCACATAATATAGCATCAGCAAGAATTGCATCTGAGTTGGGACTACCATTAGTATTTGATAATCATGAATTTTTCAAAGTTTATTCGAAAGTAATTGTTGAAAATAGGAATATCGCTTTGGATCAAAAACAAAGATCTCTTCTTCGAGTAATTCTGAGGAGTCTTGCATTATCGTTCTTGAATTCACAAACAATCTCTGTCTGGACCAAGTGGGAAGACCAATTAGTTTCAAAGTACCCTACCTTAACAGTATCAGACCAAATAGCTGAAGATCTTAAAAGGAATAGCAACTCAAATAAGGTATTTGTAGTTCCAAATTTTCCGATGAAATTTGAATCTGAAAATTTTATTGACCCTATACCTCATAAAAAAATATCAACTGTCTATTCAGTTGCCGAGAATAAAAATATACGAACTACTAACAGGGATGTCTCAAATCTAACCGCAGTATTTGATAAAAAACAAGTGGGAAGGTTGACAATTATAGGATGGGAAGCGGAAGCAAAAGGACAGGTGAGAGCCACAGGTTTTCTATCTCGAAAGGAAATGTTTAAGGAAATGTCCCATCATTCAATTGGAATAATTCCATGGAAGAAACACTGGTCGCACAAGTATGTTAGTCCCAATAAGGCTTACGAGTACGCTCATGCCGGACTTTTTGTAGGAGTAACATCTGATATGGTTCCCGTGATCAAAAATCTTGGGGAGAATTGTATGACTTTTGAAGATTATGACGATTTAGAAAGTAAACTCCGATATTTCAGTCAAAACCTTGAAGAACTCCATCACAAAAGAATTAAAATTTTTAAATTTGCACATGATAATCTAATTTGGGAAAAGCATGAGCATAATATTTTTGACGCTTATAAAAAAGCATAAGGATACTGCTGATTCAATGTCAATATAAGCGATAATAATATTATTTAATTACTCTAGCGAATTAAGCAGTTGGATGTGAATCATCCCATTTGAATATTTTACATATATGGGACCAGGCTGGTGTAGCATATACTATAGCAAAATTCCAGAGGAAAAATGGTGATCAAAGTCAGGTTATCAGGGTCAAAGGTTCTGACAAGTACTGCATAGATCAATTCTATAGAAATTACGGACTTTTTGTGACATCTGAGGAACTTGTTTCTAAATCAGTAACAGAAGCAAAAAAAGTAGATGTAATTCATATCCATAGTGTAGCAGAAATTGCAATTAATATTAGGAGGATTTATGGAAAATCGAAGCTCATTATCCTTCACTACCACGGCAGCGATATACGAGGGTTTTATGAGGATAAAGCGAAAGATTCCTATTTATGGGATATTATTGCTCCAAAAAAATTCCTCAGAAAAATACTTCGAAAACGAATGCACATCAAGGCTCAAAGATCGGCTGATAGAGTAATAGTGGGTACACCTGATTTGATTCATTTAGTAAAGGGATCAGTCTTATCACATATTCCGGTCGATACTGATCATTTCAACCAAAAATTCAATATGCCGGGAACAAATGAGCGAGCCGTACTAATTAAAAGCGAAGTTACCGATGCTGATCTTGCTATCGTCTATTTAAGACAGAAAGGATTGGATCTCGATATTCAGATATATGATAGAACTAAGAATCCTATAAGCTACAACGATTTCCCAAATTTTTTAAAGAATTATGATACATATATTGATTTAAGATTTGTTAATAACAAGCTGCTTCGAAATCTGAGCACTACTGCTCTGCAAGCGCTAGCATGTGGTTTAAGAGTATTGAACTATGACCTTGAATATATAGATAAGTTGCCTGTCGAACACTGTCCCATGAATGTTACTACTAGGTTATCAAATATTTATTCTCAGAAAAGGAACAAGTTAGAACTGGTTAAACTTGTGTTAGAACAATTACCACTTGATATATTGTATGGACTCTATTCTTTATTCAAGAAATTGAGCTCTAAGAAAGTGTGATATATTTTTTTATAAGTGTAATCATTTTGTTACACAAATGAAATTTTTTAGATTGACTAATTCTTAACATTTCCAATTTTGGTTTGAGGATCGTAGCAAAAGCATTTAGATTATTGCTTTCAAATTATTACTTTGAATTCAAAAATATGGGCACTTACGACGTCATAATGACATGCAGAAATTCCGAAAAGGATATCAGAGCTGCTATTTTATCCTTAATCAATCAAAGCGTAAAGCCGGAATATGTTATAGTAATAGACGACGGCTCGACAGATAACACTCCTGCTATTTTAAAGGAAATTAACTCAAGAAACAAAAATATTTACATTATTACAAATCCAAATTCAGGCTATGATATTGGAAGAGTCGTTTTTAACTGGAATAAAGCGATTAAACTCGCAAAGGAGTTAAATCTACCACGAACAGATTATCATATGATTAGTAGTGACGACGCACAATATGAACTTCTATATGCTGAAAAAATTATAAAGTATATGGACTCCGATCCTTTAGTAGCTATTGCGTCTGGCGAGTATAATAATGACACCTCGAGTAAACCTCGCGGTAGCGGTCGCTTTGTTAGAAACTCCTTCTTTGTCTCAGTTCTTGGCTACTATCCTGAAAGGATTGGCTACGAGTCAGCGATCTTATTCATCGCATTGAAGAATCGCCTAAAATATGTAGTAATTCATGAAGCGCGTTACATACATGCAAGGCCACTGGGATCAAACCATCATTTTCACGATTGGGGTCAAAGTATGCGGAGTTTGGGCTATCACCCACTCTTTGCATTTTCCAGATTTGTCAAGTATCTCTTGTTAGGAAAACCGATCGGAAGATTGGGCGCTCTACGTATGTTTTATTACTACTTGTCTTACAAACCGAAGGCCGAAGGGTATGATAGTATGTATGATTCTGAACTTCGGAAATTTGTAAAGTTGACCCAACTTAAAAGAATGAAGGGGTATATTGGATTAGGACATTCTGCCTAGGCTCCTCCCCATATTATGTAAATTATTCAAATAGAGTCGAACCAAATATTGAATAGTTCTTAAGTAGGAGACTAGATAAGTAGGAGAACTAGACCTGTACTGGATGTTACTAATAATCAATATCATATTTGAAACTAAGTTGGAGTATTACCTGAATTCAAAAGTATCGATAATCCAATCTCAAACTTCGATCTCTATTTGAGTTGCAATGTACAAAACATATATCGACCCATACAATATTTAATAATTAAATGCCCTTTAAACTATTTATTTCTAATATTGGAGTGAGATCTAACTATTGAAGTACCTCAATATCTTCGGTGTTACTTCGGATATACCATAATTTTTTCATGTGATTTATTTTCGAACGATTAATTTATCATGACGAAAACGAACATTGGTAGTACGATGCTTACAACATTTCCTTTCAGATCTAAGAATTATGTCCACAATAAGACTTTAGTAAAATAGGGTTCTTAATTTTAGATATTAGCCTATGAAGATAGCACACATAAATAACACTGCAGGAGTGGCATCCACTATAGCTCGTCAGCAAAATAAAGAAAGCCACAATTCTGATGTATTCGTCTTCAATAAATCTACTCTTAGAGCTTTTGGAGGTCGAAAATTTAATTATTACTCCCCCATTTCACGATGGAAATTTTTCAAAGCAATAAATGAATTTGAACTATGGCATTATCATCATCCCTATGGGACTCTTAAGAAAAGCCTGGAAAAACGTAAGGGAGATCGACTGTATATAAAGCATTATCATGGATTTGAGCTAAGACAAACGCCCGATCATGATTTTTGTTTGGTATCCACACCCGATCTTTTAAAATATGCACCCAACGGAAAATGGCTTCCCAATCCCATCGATATGGATCTAATAAAATCTATTCCCGCTTGTGATTTTACACAAAATCTAGAGAAAATAAGAATAGGATATTATCCAATAGTATACCAAAAAAACATATGTTCTTTGGAGCAAAAGTCTACAGAATCTACGCTTATGAAGTTGGAATCATCAAGTAGTTGCATTTTATCATCTATCATTGGCTTTTCAATTGTAGATGCTCTATTTGAGATAAGTAAATGCGATATTATTGTGGGAAAAATTTTGCCCACAATAGGATGGATAGGTAGATTTGAATTGGAGGCTATGGCATTAGGGAAAGCAGTTACTGCTTATGTCTCTGATGAGCTTTATGAGAAATACAGACCTCCTGTCCATCGAACTACTCCAGAAACTCTCAAACAGGATTTAGAATATTTAATTGAAGAATCAGACTATAGAGAGCGATTAGCAAAATCTGGTCTCGTTTACGCGACGAAATATCACTCACCTGAAAATATAACTATTCAACTTGATAATTTGTACAAAAAACTATCTTGATGCGATAAATCGCTTCAGATTACACATAAACTCTGAAGAACCACATCCCTCATATACTCAAATTAATAAGCAAAATTTAAATACGCAGTTGGTCGTATATCTACGAATGAAACCTACAAGATCAGAATTAATGTTTCTTTCATTAATCATGATGAGTGCAGTAGTCGGGGTTGTTGTATTTGAATATGTTATAGCTGAGGCTGCATCGCCCACAGGTCAATGTGCAAAAGCGCTTAAGAACTCCTCGGCCAAGAATTGTCACCTTATTAGATAATTCATTAATTTAACTAACCTAACAAATTTCTGAAAATGATTTCTTTATTCTGATGTCCCTATAGAAAATTGCATCAAACAAAAAAACTAATCATTCAGATAAATCATAAGCTCTCAGAATATATTTTTCGTGATTATCCCATAACAGATTAGATCTCGCAAATTCAAAAATTCGTAATCTTTTCCTATATAGCTCTTCCATGTTGTCTTTGAAATAGCTTAATTGTAAAGCCATTTGGTCGTAATCTTCAAATTTTAGACAATTGTCCTGTAAATATTTTGTTACTGGTTTAAGGGATAATGTGCACATTACAAATAACCCTGCATGTGCGTATTCATATGCTTTGTTAGGACTACTGTACACATGAGACCAATGTTTTTTCCAAGGTATCAATCCAATAGAATGTTTCGACATTTCATCAAACATAGAGTGTCGAGGTAATGATCCCTTGTAAATTATCTTAGTAGAACGAGATTTTGCCCCCCATCCGACTATATTAAGAAAACCTATATCCTCTATGTCAAAAACTTCAACAAATCCGTCTATGTTTTTTTGAGGAAATTTTATCCTATTTTGGCCATCATTTCCGGCATATACAGATGACAGTTTGTTATACCTTTTTGGTATGTTGATATTCTTTATCTCCGAACTTATCGGAAAGTTCGGTACTACATACACTTTGTTAGCCATTTCCTTGCCAACTAATCTTAGCTCATCAGCTATACTTTCAGATACAGTTATAGTTGGAGCTGAAGAAATTAATTCCTTTTCCCATTTTGTCCATAGTTTGGCCAAATGTCGATTAATTTGCCTTCTTGATGATTGTTTGAATCTTCTGGTAAGCAAATTTTCTGCTGACTTTGGTGATCTGTTACCTTCAATTTTTTGATCTTCTATTTCATTCAATATTAACGATGACTTGGACCAATATTCATGATCATCGTACACAAATGGAATGTCAAATTCAGAAATCATTTTTGCAGAGAAAATATTGTGGGCATGAACAATATCCGGCCTTGTATCCCTCAAAACCTTGTCTATTTGTTTTTTAACAGAGTGCCAATAAAATGGAACTCCATATCTAGCCTTAGCATTCCAATTTATTTCATACGTTTTTGCAAAAGTATTCCTCTCGTAACTCGACGAGATTTTTGCTCCGGCAAATAAGACTGTGTGTCCAAAACGCAAGCCAGTTAAGGCAGATTTTTCAATGCGCCAATCTGGTAGCCCTTCATGAGATAAATGAAGAATTTTCAAGTATGGAATAATAAATTTATAAAGTTCATACAAGTTCTGCCTTTGCGAAGTGTTCCCCTATATTAGTAATTCGTAGTTTTGCTTTCTCTCCTGTTTCTGCACCTCCAACGAACATTACAAATCCTTGGACTTGAGCGATTCCATACCCTCTTTTGCTTAGTTCAGTTACTTCCATACCATATTCTTTTCCCATTTCAACAGGTTTGTACCTAAACCAAAACCCACTCTGAAACTCATTATAATGGAAAGAAAAGGTGCCTAAGGTAATAAAAATAACTCTTATTCTTATTCTTGTTCGCCTACAGGTTCATGACTTATGGATTGGATACGTCCTCCATTTTTGACATCATCAAACCAGAGCTGAAGCGGTTTCTCATTGCGAAGAAAACGTTATAACGTCATTAAGATGTGAAATATGGAAGGATATCATAACTATATTATTTGTATACGAATTGTGAGAAAGTGGATAAACATCTTCAAATTTTAAGTAACCAACAATGACAGTCCCATCGTTGCATCTTATAGACGCAATAGCATGGTCATCTTGAAGACTCCAGTATTCCATACTTTTAGATTCATTCAGATTGATGATAGGTTTTTGTCAATAATCGAAAAATTATATCCTTCGATAATACCACCTCTGAAGACTCTTTCAGCCATTATTTTTTCACTGCGTTTTGAATTATTGTCAACCATTTATTATCTCCTGCGACCTTAATGTTAGACGATTTCAAAATATTCAGCATCTGGTCCCATTTTTAGCAACTTCAATATGTTATATTGGTCATTCACCATCTTCTTGGACGCTCTTATTCTATCCATAGGCTTATTATTTTCATTGTCTGCTATTTTTTTACTGATTCGAAAGGATTCTTCTAAGGTTTCATAGATCCTGAGTGCCCTACTTTCGAGAGGCTCTATTATTACTTTGGACCACAGTTCTTTATCCTCTTTGTAGATTATTGACTTGTATCTATAGAAAGTTGAACTTGGAATTCCAAGTGTTTTCATTATTTCATAATCATTTTTAGTTGACAAGTGCTTTCTAATTTCTTTCATTAACTGGAATTGGTCTTGATTACTTCTCTTATTGCCTCGTACACCTTCGGGAAACATACTATTTCAAGCTGTATATTGAATAGACCGATTCTAAAAGTTCGTAAAACGTTAAAATCCTCCCACAAATTCCCACATACTCAAGCGTAGTTTTTTTTTGTTACGAATTTTAGTGTGTTTTGGCGAATATATTATCAATTTGAATTCATATTGAATCATATACCTCCGACTTGATACAATTTTCAACAATTTTGGGTAACATATCATTTTTGTTTCAAGTCCTTTAGGAATCGTAAATATTTCGGACAAAGGAACGTTTCATACCATTGGATCCATTGACTGCGTCGGTGGCAAATACTGCAATTTTTAGGTTTTGTTAAATATATCATTTTAATCACTACGCTTTAGATTCTTGGATATTTCACCGAGCCTTGCAGTTGACCCTCCTATGCCACGTAAAGTGTCGTCCAGTTTTGTCCCTTGTCCAAAAACCTCATTTTGCGCACAATTTAGATTAACATTTTCAGATTTGACTTCAATGTCGTCCATATTGTCCGAAGTCTTGTCCATAAGATTGTCCAATTTTGAGCACGATTTTTCGCTTCTGGATGTTTCGACCGTTTCGGACATAACTTTACGTATCTTTATCTTCCTAGTTCTTTGCTCGTCAGCGTCTCGATAGTTAATTATTTCCAAGCCTTTGGCTTTCAGAGTTGGCTTGATTTCGTTCAAACGCCTACCAAGAGATTTTACATTTTTAGGCCAATATCTATCGCTGGTATCGATATTAAGTTCCCATTTATCCGACTCTGCTATATTTCTAAGTTCTGTGTACAATGCTGTTGGCGTTCCATCCCAAATATCATTATCATATTTTCTAAACATCATACATATAACAGCAGTTGCAACTTGGCTGAATTCTACAATTTCATCAACCTGGATTTCTCTATTCTTCTTGTACGCATTTATGAATTCGTTGTCTTTATTACCCATACATCTGGAAATTATTTCCCCGAACTTTGCGAATTCTGTCATTCTTGATAGTTTGAATTTTTTTATGGTTTCAGGATTGTTTTCTTCATATTCTATTACCTTGACTAAAATATCTAAAATATATCCTAAAAGCTGGGGTTTAATACGATCGAATTCTCTCCAAAGTTCTTCGGGTATACGTCGATCTTTATCTTCAATATCTTCAAGACTTATTATTATACTTCTGTCTAATAGATCCTCTTTAGTTGCTGCTAGGTTAATTCCGTTCATACCAACACAACGTCTGAAACTATAGATTTTGTCATCGTCATCTGTGTATAATTGACGCTTAGAAGAACCACTTCCGGTAACGGCTCTGCATAATTGGTCGGATATCCAGGGTCTTATCATTGACACATTGTCGTAATATGTGATATAGTTGTGTGATAGTTGTTGAATTAGCTCGTTTATGTCCCTGGGAAATGTGAAGGTCTTTACTACACTTGGATCCACTAACATTCTGATAAACTCCTGTAGTGAGGATTTTGCTGCGCCTTGTGAACCATGAAGTATCAAAACTACTTTTTGTATTTCCGGAATGAATAGGGACGTTATATAGCATTTTAAAAGCAAAATACTATCTCTGTCTTTTGTATTCAGTAACCCCATAAACTGGTCAAATATGTCAGGTTCATAATTTCTGTCAGGATATACCTGTGCTTTCTGATTACTGTATCTTCTAAAAATTATTTCATTTTTAATAATGTCCCAACCACTAGAAGTAATTCTAATAAATTCCCAATTTTCATTTACCAAGTCGTAGATCCACTCTGTTTTAAAATTGAATTTTAGCGCCGTTCTCAAATTCAAATTAATTTGTGCGCCATATTTTGGACTAGCAGCGTATGCACTGGCAAGACTGCATGTATCGTTGATCGTTGCATTGTCTAGAACTACTCTATCGCGTTCAAAAATAAACATTCTGTACCAATTTTTAAAAGCACTACTATTCACTGGTAATACCTCTAAGTGATCTTGAATTGGTATGGCAACATGCGGAATTTGATACTCGTCTATAAACAAGTTCTGGATCTGTTGTCTTACAGTTTCAAATGCAACCTGAATTTTAGTTCTTTTATCATTATTGTTTCCGTTTCCGTTTTCATAACTATTATCACCCATGACCCCCGCTACTTTCTGGAAATTGTCGTAAGTTACGCCATTCTGATCGCACCAAAGTTTATCATCTTCTGTTAATTCTACTGCCAATTTTCAATCTCTATAATTACTTATATCACCAGAATTTTCTTGTTCATATTGATC
>Ga0209382_10004535_pt1 | contig 18556 bp, 18 predicted proteins | sample SoiMetdeltSBSDD5_FD_187599 | JGI IMG/M metagenome (GOLD analysis project Ga0209382, IMG submission 187599) | Bulk soil microbial communities from a Populus tree surrounding site in Tennessee, USA - Soil MetaG P. deltoides SBSDD5 (SPAdes) (version 2) | ecosystem: Environmental > Terrestrial >...
CGATGGAGACGGCAGGGACAGGAGCGCGCGGCACGCCCGCACCTCGCCGCGGATGCTCCGGCGCGTCTCGCACGCGGGGACCCCTCCGCGCCGCCCATAGGCCTCGGCGAGCGTGCGCAGGCGGCCCTCGGTCCCTCCGGTCTCGGAGAGGATGTCGACGATGAGCTCGAACTGCGGGACGCCGCTGCCGTCCAGGATCGTGGCCTCGCGCCAGTCCTGGCGGAGGTTGTAGCGAGCGCGCCAGGAGGCGGGCAGGTCGAGCTCGACGGTCTCGCCGCCGTTCCAGGCCATGCCGCCGGTCGGTTGGAAGAGCGCGCGGTCGGTCGACTCGCGGCCCTGCAGCGTCCAGACGGCCCACCAGGCGACGACGGCGACGATGACCGCGACCACGCACAGCATCACGATGGTGGTCGACCGCTCCTCCGGGCGGGCCAGATGCGCGGCGATCCGCACGGCGACGACACGCGCCAGCACGCCAAAGATCGAGAGCATGACGGTGAGGACGATCACGCCGGGCCGGCTGGGAGCCGGACGCAACAGCCAGAGCGCCCCGGCCAGGGCGAGAGTCACGATGAGCAGAGCCTGCCGCCATGGCAGTGGCACGGGCGCGGGGAATGGCTCGGTGGGCGTGGCGACACTGTACATCCTCGAGTGGTGCGGATTGGCGGTCGGTCTCACTGGCCAACCGCGCTCGTTTCACCTACGCTGCACCTCCTGACGGACGTGGCCGGCCCGGGCGTCCATCTCCTTGATCGAGCCGGCGCTTCGCAGCCCTGATTCGCCTTGGAACATGGGGGATTTTCAGATGGCGGGAATTGCCTTCGATGGCGCCTTTCGGCGCACGCTCTTGCTTGGCGGTGTGGCGGCGGCCGCGGCGATGGTCACGCCCGGCATCGTCCTGGCGGCGGATGATCTCGCGGATGTGAAAGCCGCCCTGGCCCGGAACCATCCCGCGGCGGTGAAGCGATTGCAGGACTGGATCGCCCTGCCCTCCATCGCGGCGGAGAATCGCGCGCCGAAGGAAGGCGCAGATCACATGGCGCAGCTCGCGCGCGATGCGGGGTTCCAGCATGTCGAGGTGGTGCCGACGGCGGGCATGCCCGGCGTGTTCGCGACCCTCGATGCGGGCGCGCCGAAGACGCTCGGCGTCTACTTCATGTACGACGTGAAACAGTTCGACCCCAAGGAGTGGTCGTCACCGCCGCTGGAGGCACGGCTGATCGACAAGCCCGGCCTGGGCAAGATCGTCATGGGCCGCGGGGCGGTGAACCAGAAGGGGCCGGAGGCGACGTTCCTGGCCGCGCTGCACGCGATGAAGGACGCCGGACGCAAGCTGCCCGTCAACCTGGTGCTGATCGCGGAAGGCGAGGAGGAGATCGGCTCGACGCACTTCGGCGAGATCGTCAATCGCGCGGACATCCTCGCCGCCCTGAAGAAGACCGAGGGCATCCTGTTGCCCTCGGCCAGCCAGGACACGACCGGTGGCGTGAGCGTCGAGCTCGGCGCGAAGGGCATCGCGGAGCTGGAGCTGGTGTCGAGCGGCGCCAAATGGGGCCGCGGACCGCGCTCGGACCTGCACTCGAGCTACAAGGCGGCCGTGGACAGCCCGGTCTGGCGGCTGGTCCAAGCGCTCCAGACCCTCGTGACGCCGGACGGCAACAAGCCGGCGGTGGACGGCTGGTACGAGCACGTGAAGCCGCTGACCGCGCGGCAGAAGGAGCTGATCGCGGAGTCCATCCGGGTCCGAAACGAAAAGGCGGAGATGGAGGAGATGGGCATCTCCCACTGGATCGACGACCTGCCGTTCGGGAAGGCGATGGAGCGGTTGGCGGCGGAGCCGACGATCAACATCGAAGGGCTCGTCGCGGGCTACACCGGCCCGGGCGGCAAGACGATCCTGCCGGGACGCGCGGTGGCGAAGATCGACTGCCGCCTGGTGCCGGACATGACGATCGAGGAGGCGAAGCGCAAGCTGCGGGCCCATCTCGACAAGCGCGGCTTCACCGACATCGAGGTCAACGTGACGGGCGGTTACGACCCGACGGAGACACCGGAGAACAGCAAGCTGGTCCAGGCGCAGCTCGCGACCTACAAGGGGCTGGGCATCGTCACGTCGATCAATCCGCGCATGGCGGGATCCTGGCCGGGTGTGCGCTTCACGGGACCGCCGCTGAGTCTACCGGCCGGCGGTTTCGGCACCGGCTACGGCACCGGGGCGCACGCCCCGGACGAGTTCTTCCTGATCGACAGCAGCAATCCGAAGATCGCGGGCATGGACGAGGCGGCGCTGTCGTTCGTGCGGCTTCTCTATCAGATCGCGGAGTGAGACTCCGGCCACCTGCATCGAGCGTTCTTCGACGTCCTGCGGGGCGCCCCAGAACTCCTCCAGCGAGGGGCCTAGGGTCAGCCGGCGATCGCGGAACAGGAAGTTCCGGAGCTCGAAGAACCACACGCGGCGCCCCATCTGCGCGTACCAGCGCATGCCATGGCGCCGCCGCCGGTCGGGCTGGAAGAACGTCCGCCAGATCGCCTTGGGGCGGAGCTGCACGAGGGCTTCGATCGTCTTCACCCACAAGATCACGCGCCAGGGCGGCAGGTAGCGGGTGGAGAGGACCTGGTGCTTGTAGTCCCAGCGCCGCACGTCGTCCTGGATCACCCGCCGAGAGGCGGCCAGTCGGAAGTAGGGCGTCCAGCGGTGCGGCGTGACGTAGAGCGCCTGGATCTGGTCGGGATCGTAGGCGAGCAGCTGCCGGAAGCCGCGCCAGAAGCTGCGGTCGTCGTCCTCCTCGAATCCCGCGACCCAGGTCGCCATCGACAGGATGCCGTTGTCCCTCAGCAGGCGGATGGCCTCGCGGTCCTTCGTCGTCGAGCCGCCCTTGCGGATCAGCTTCAGGGTGTCCTCGTCGGTGTTCTCCATGCCCAGCAGGAAGCGGACCCAGCCCGCCTTGCGGTACAGGGGGAGGAGGTCCGCGTCGCGGACGATGTCGTCCGCGCGCGTCGATCCCACGAGGGTCAAGGGTACGTTCTCGGCGATCAGCGCCTCCAGGAAGCGCTTCCAGGCCTGGCGGTCGACGGTCGGGTTCTCGTCCGCGAAGTTGATCAGCTCCACTCCGTGCTCCCGATAGAGGCGCGCGAGCTCCGCGGCGAACTTCACCGGGTCGCGGTGGCGCCACTTCGTCCAGAAGCCGCGCTGCCCGCAATAAGTGCAAGGGTGCGGACAGCCCCGTGAGAACTGCACGACGACGGCCCGCATCCCGCCCCAGTAGCTGTAGCGTCGGTGATCGATGAGCTCCCAGCCGACCCGGTAGCGGTCGAGGTCGACGATCACCGGCGCCGGCGGCGTCGCCCCCGTGCGCAGGGCCAGTCCCGGGATCGCTCGAAGGTCGCCGCCGTGCTGGAGCCCGCGCATCAGCGCCACGCAGGTCCGTTCCCCCTCGCCGCGCACGATCACGTCGATCTGCGGCTCGCGCTGCAGGATCTCGCGCCAGTGGTACGTCGGAAACACGCCGCCGTAGACGATGGTGGCCGCAGGCAGCAGCCGGCGGACGGCTCGGCTCACCTCCGCCACGACCGGATGCGCGGAGGTGGACCCGGAGTGGCCGAAGAGGACGGCGTCCGGCCTCCAGCCGGCCGCCTCCGCCGCGATCGCTTCCGCGCAGTACGTGGTGGACCGGCCGGCTTCCAGGTCCGCATCGAGCAGCCGGACTTCGTGGCCGTCGTCGATCAGCGGCCCGCCGATGGAGAGCAGCCCGAGCGGCGGGAGATGGTCGTCGGGTATGCGGCTTCCGATCGACGGGTGCGGGACGTTGAGGAGCAGGATTCGCATGAAGGGAAGGTCGGCCACCCTGACCGGAAGGTCATGATCGCCACGTGAGGGTTCCGTCAGCAGGGATGAGCTTTCCGTCACGGTTGACGCGTCGTCTGGCCGCGGAATACCCTCGAACGACCAGGAGGATGGAGGAATGACAGTGAGACTCTCGAGCGCGGTGCTGCTTCTCACCCTGGCCTCGCCGGCGGCGTGGGCCCAGGTCAACATGGGGGATCAGAAACCGGAAGCGACGCTGCCGTTCGAGCTGACCACCGCCTCCGCCACGTTCGAGCTCCCCTGGCGGATTGCCTTCCTCCCCGATGGGCGGATGCTGGTGACGGAGAAGGTCGGGCCGATCTGGCTCGTTTCTCCGACGGGAGAAAAGATCGCGCCGCTGGGCGGTACGCCCGCGGTCTACTGGCAAGGACAGAACGGCATGCTGGGGGTCTACGTCTCCCCCACCTACGCCACCGACCAGCGCATCTACATCACCTACATCGAGCCGGGCGACTACGGCGGCGGCCAGGCGTTGGCGCGCGCCAAGCTGAATGTGGAACGGGTGCCTCGGCTGGAGAACCTCGAGGTGATCTGGCGCCAGCTGCCCAGGGGCAAGGGTGGACAGGCCGGCGGACAGATCGCCTTCGCGTCCGATGGGCAGTCTCTGTTCATGACGGTCGGCGACCGGCAGCGCATGACTCCGGCCCAGGACCCGAACCAGCCCGTGGGGAAGATCCTGCACCTGACCCTGGACGGCAAACCCGCCCCGGACAATCCCGGCTTCGGCAAGACCGGTGCGGCCACGATCCCGCTGATCGACCCGCCCAAGGACACCGAGGCGGCCAAGACCGCGCCCGTGATCAGCAGCTACACCTTTCCGGGCCCCAACCTGACGCCCGCGGAGACCTGGGCCAGTGGCGTCCGTGCACCCTACGGCCTGGCGTTCTCCCCCACCGGCGAGCTCTGGGAGGTCGAACACGGCCCCAAGGGCGGCGACGAGCTGAACCTCGTCGAGAAGGGCAAGAACTTCGGCTGGCCTCTCGTCTCCTACGGGGTGAACTACAACGACGTGCCGATCCCCTCGCCCGACACCCGGCCGGAGCTCGCGAAACCGGTTCTCTATTGGAATCCGGTCATCGCCCCCGGCAACCTGATGTTCTACCGCGGCACGAAGTCCTTCCCGCAGTGGGACGGCAATGGCATCGTCAGCGGCCTCGCGAGCCATACCCTCACCCGTATCGTTTTCGACGGCAAAGGCGGAGCCAAGGCCGCCGAGCGCTGGGATGTCGGCAAGCGCGTCCGCGACGTGGCGGAGGCCCCGGACGGCACGCTGTGGCTCCTGGAAGACGCCAATCCCGGCGCCCTGATCCATATCACTCCCAAGTGATCCCCGGGCTCCGCGACGGGAAGCGAAATGGCCTGGTGGCGCCCGCGGCTGCGTGAGCTGAAGGCTGTTTTCGGAATGGCGGGATTCCTGCTGCTGGCGGCCGGACTGCACGGCCAGCAGCAGCCGCCGGAGCAGCAACCGCAGCCGCCGCAGCAGCCCGTTCCCTATAGCCACAAGACGCACCTGGCCATGGGACTGAAATGCGATTCATGCCACCGGAACGCGGACCCCGGCGAGTTCATGGGGTTCCCCGCGGAGAGTTTCTGCATGAGCTGCCATCAGGTGATCAAGGCAGACAGTCCGCACATCGCGAAGCTGGCCGCCGCCGCCCAGGCCAAGAAGCCCATCCCCTGGGTCCGCGTCTATCAGCTCCCGAAGTACGTCTATTTCAGCCACCGTGTGCACACGGCCGCCGGCACGTCATGCGAGACCTGTCACGGACCGGTTCGGGAGCGCGACGTGATGACCAGGGAGGTCGTGCACAACATGAAGTCCTGCATGGCCTGTCACGCCGCGACAAAGGCGCGCAATGACTGCATGGCCTGCCACGAGGAGCACTGAGCCGGACGGCATCGGCAGCGTGACGAGCGCGGCGCCCTAACGCCTGGGCGTCGCCGCGTACCAGGCGGTGTTCGCGAACGGCCGACCGTACTCGTACGTCTCGCCCGGACGCGGCGTGATCACGTCGACGCCGGCCGGCTGCGCCGCGGCCAGCGTGCGCAGGATCGGCTCCTCCCAGTCGTGGTACGAGAGGTTGAACGTGGCCCAGTGCACCGGGAGGAGGGCACGTCCGCCGAGGTCGACGTGGGACTTCACGGCCGACTCCGGGTCCATGTGGATGTCGAGCCAGGTCTCGCCGTAGGCGCCCACCTTCATCATCGCGAGGTCCACGTCCCCGAGGCGCTCGCGGATGGCGGCCAGGTGCGGCGCGTAGCCGGTGTCGCCACTGTAGTACGCGGAGTGCCGCGGACCCTGCAGGCGCCACGAGCTCCAGAGCGTCGAGTTGTCCATCGCGCGTCGTCCCGAGTAGTGGCGCGCGGGCGTGCAGTGGATGGTCACGCCCTTCAGGGACTGCGACTCCCACCAGTCCATCTCGTGGATGTGGTCGGCGCGCACGCCCCACCGCTCCAGGTGGGCGCCGATTCCCAGGCCCACGTAGAAGTGCGTGTCCTGGCCGGCCAGTTGTCGCACGGTGGGCATGTCGAGGTGGTCGTAGTGGTCGTGCGAGACCACGACGGCGTCAATGCCGGCCAGGGCCGCCAGCGGCAGCGGCGAAGCGTGCAGCCGTTTCACTCCGACGGGAAAGGGCGACGCATGGTCGGAGAGGACGGGGTCGGTGAGCACGCGCAGGCCGTCGATCTCGAGGAGCACGGTGGCGTGGCCGAGCCACGAGGCACGAAGCCCGGGTTCGGGCGGCGCCTGGAGCCGCCGCGCATCGATCGGGATCACGGGCACCTCGAACCCCGGCTCGCGCCGCTGGCCTTGCCGGTAGAGCTGCCACGTCCGCCAGAGATGGTAGCGGCGGTCCTGGGGAGGAGAATTCTCGAAGCGGCCGCCGTGCCACTGCGGCGAGCTCTGCATGCGCGCGAGCCGCGCGCCTTCGAATCGGCCGCCGAACGGCGGCAGGCGGAAGGCGAGCCAGCCGGCGACGACCAGGACGAGGAGGAGGCCCAGAAGCATCTTCAATCCCCTCCTCAGCCATCGCCGCACGGGAGGGATGTTAACCGGCCCCGAGCTGGACGACGTGTGCGGCATTGCCTACGATGCAAATCAGTGATTGCACTCGGAGGCCCGCATGGCGAGCATCACCATCCGAAAGCTCGACGAAAAGACGAAGGCGAGATTGCGCGTTCGCGCCGCCCAGCACGGGCGATCGATGGAGGAAGAGGCTCGCACCCTCCTGAGGGCAGCTCTGCAGGACGAGGTCGACCCGAGAAGCAACCTCGCCGAGGCAATCCGCGCCCGCTTTCGGCGCCTGGGCGGAGTCGAGCTTCGGCTGCCCGGGCGCGGGCCTATGCGTGAGCCGCCGAAGCCTCTCCGATGATCGTCCTCGATTCGAACGTGTTGTCCGAGCTCATGAAGCCTAAGCCGGCCGCGAAGGTCATGGACTGGATGGCCGCCCAGCCGGCGACCGGTCTCTATACGACCAGCATCACGCAAGCTGCGGCGTGACCGTCGTCGATCCATGGCGCCCCTGACTCCGCGCCGGCCGTGTGGCTCCGGCGAGAGACGAGGCGGCCGCCTACAGGCGAAGCGTCTCGATGACGGCCGACAGCGCGGGCGACTGCTGTCGCCGACTCGGATGGTAGAGGAAATAACCCGCGAACGGCGCGCACCAGTCTTCCAGCACACGGACGAGGGCGCCGCTTGCCATCTGCGGCGCGACGTACTCCTCGAAGGAAAACGTCAGGCCCAGGCCATCCAGGGCGGCGCGAATCATGAGGTCCGCGTCGTCGACGATCAGCGGTCCGCTCACATCGACGACGACGGCCTCGCCGTCCTTCTCGAACTCCCAGCGGTACGGCCGGGCGGACCCGCCGCGCAGGTTGACGCATCGGTGCGTGAGCAACTCGTGTGGTGAGGTCGGCTTGGGGTGCGACGCAAAGTACTCCGGCGAACCCACGACCGCCAGCCGCTGGTCCCGGGACACGCGCACGGCCACCATGTCGCGTTGGATCGATTCACCCAGGTGGATGCCCGCATCGAAGCCGGAGGCGACGAGCTCGGTGCGTCCCTCTTGCGTCGTGGTGACGTCGAGGACGATGTCCGGGAACCGACGTGCAAGCGCCACCAGCTTCGGTGCCAGCACCATCGCGGACGAGAGCGGCGTGACCAGCAGGCGCACGCGTCCCGTCGGCCGCTCGCGCAGCCCAACGATCTGATCCAGCACGGATTCGATCTCTCCCAGCGCGGGATCCAGGCGACTGATGAGCTGCTCCCCCGCCTGGGTCGGGGCCACGCTGCGTGTGGTGCGCGCGAGAAGGCGGACGCCCAGGCGTTCCTCCAGCCCGCGGACGGCGTGACTGAGCGCCGAGCGCGAGACGCCCAGGCGCTGCGCCGCGCGGGTGAAGCTCCGTTCCTTGGCGACGGCGAGGAAGGCCGCCAGCACGTTCAGATCGTCGAGGGCCATTGGTGCATGGTACTCACATCCCCATGCGTATTTGACGGACTACTCGCGCCCGGCGCCCGCGACTATCCTGACTTGGGGTACGGAGAACGGCGCAACCCCGCATGTCGGCAAGCGAAGTGGAGGCAACAAGTGACAAGCGCGGCGAGGCTCCTCTTGTGCTCATTGGCCGCGATGGGGGTCGGCGCCGTCGCCTCTCCACAGACCCCCGCGCCTGTGCAGACACCCCCTGTCGTGCGCGTCGAGAGCGGTGAACTGCAAGGAGCGGTCGACGATGGAGTGGCGTCCTTCAAAGGCATCCCCTTCGCGGCACCCCCGGTTGGCGACCTGAGATGGCGACCGCCGCAGCGGGCGGCGAAGTGGACCGGCGTGCGCCAGGCCGCGGAGTTCGGCGCGGACTGCATGCAGGGACGGTTCGGTCCGCCCCCGGCCGCAGGTGCCCCAGGGCCGCCAGCCCCCTCGGAAGATTGCCTGTTCCTGAACCTCTGGCGCCCCGCGAGCGCCAGGTCAGGGGCGAAGCTGCCCGTGATGGTCTGGATTCACGGCGGCGGTTTCGTGTTCGGCAGCGGTTCCTTCCCGATGACCTCGGGGACCCAGTTCGCCAAGCACGGCGTCCTCCTCGTCAGCCTGAACTACCGCCTGGGGCGCTTCGGCTTCTTTGCCTTCCCGGCGCTCAGCCGCGAGCGCCCTGAGGAGGCCACGGGCAACTACGCCTACATGGATCAGATCGCGGCCCTGCAGTGGGTGAAGCGCAACATCGCCGCGTTCGGAGGCGATGCGGGCAACGTGACGATCTTCGGATTCTCCGCGGGCGGCGTCTCGGTGCACAGTCTCCTGGCGTCGCCCATGGCGCGCGGCCTGTTCCACAAGGCGATTGCCGAGTCTGGCGGGTCTCGCGACAGCGTGCTCACCGCGCGGCCGATGCGCGAGGATGGTGTCGATCCGAACTATCCGGTGTCGGCCGAGACCATCGGGCTCACCTTCGCGCGCTCGATGCAGATCGAGGGCACGGACCAGGCCGCCCTGGCCAGTCTGCGCGCTCTCAGCGCCGAGCAGGTCCTGCGAGGCGCTCCCGCCCCGGCGGGGGTGAACGCGCCGTCCATCGAGACGACGCCCATTCTCGACGGCAAGCTGGTCACGGAGACGGCCGAGACGGTCTACAAGGCGCGCCGCCAGCCGAGTGTTCCGCTCCTCCTCGGCAGCAACAGCGCCGACACCGCCGGGAACCGGATCAATGCGACGACCAAGGAGCAGCTGTTCGCCCGGTACGGCCAGTGGAGCGCGCAGGCGAAGGCGGCCTACGATCCAGACGGATCGGCGCATCTGGCCGCGCTGATCGCGAAGGCGAACGACGACTTCGGCCAGGCGGAGCCGGCTCGCTTCGCCGCGAATGCCTTCGCGGCCAACGGTTCGCCCGTCTACCTCTACCGCTTCTCCTACGTGCAAACCTCGATGCGGGAGCGGTCGCCGGCGGGTGCGCCGCATGGCGGCGAGATTGGCTATGTATTTGGCACGCTGACGGCTCGCCCAGGCACGACGCTCGCGCCCGAGGATCTGGCCGTCGCGCGGGTGGCCCAGGGGTATTGGGTCAACTTCGCCAAGACCGGTGACCCGAATGGTCCGGGCCTGCCGGCGTGGCCGCGTCACGACCCCGGCAAGGACCTGATCTTCGATTTCCGGGCGGATGGCTCGGCGGGTGCCGGCCCCGATCCGCGGAAGGCGCGGCTCGACGTGACGCAGTTGGCGACCGAATCGGGGAAGCGGTCCGACTTCTGAAGGCCTGAAGGGAGTTCGACGATGAATTGGAGAGGTCGCGCCTGGCTCGCCCTCGTGAGCGTCGCCATCCTGGGATCCGGAGCGGCCGCGGGGGCCGCGGACGGCAAGCCTGCCGCACTGGTCCTACAGGAGCAAGGCAGTTTCGCCGTAGGCGGGACGGTGGTCGCCGCGCCCGGAACCTTCGATCCGATCCGTCACGGCGCGTACAACCCTGCCGACCAGAGCGTGGCCGGACAGACCCTCCACGGCGACCACGCCTACGTCTTCTACCAGATCCCGGCCAAGGCGCGCCGGCTGCCTCTCGTGATGTGGCACGGTCACGGCCAGTCCGCGAAGACGTGGGAGACCACACCCGACGGACGTGAGGGATTCCAGAACATCTTCCTCAGGCGCCGTTTCCCGGTCTATCTCGTCGACCAGGCGCGACGTGGGCGCGCGTCCCGCAGCACGGTCCCGATGAACCTCACGGCGGCGCCCGACGAACAGCTCTGGTTCGGCATCTTCCGCCTGGGCGTGTGGCCGAACTTCTTCCCGGGCGTGCAGTTCGCGCAACGGCCGGAGGCCCTCGACCAGTTCTTCCGTCAGATGGTGCCGAATACCGGGCCGTTCGACATGAGGTGAACGCCGCCGCCGTCTCGGCCCTCTTCGACAAGATCGGCCCCGGGATCCTCGTCACCCACTCGCAGAGCGGCGGCCTGGGCTGGCGCACGGCCATGAAGAACCGCAACGTTCGCGCCATCCGCGTCGTACGAGCCCGGCAGCAACTTTCCCTTCCCGGAAGGTGAAGGGCCGGCGGCAAGCGCGGGCCGTGGCGTGCCTCTCGCCGACTTCATGCTCCTCACGAAGATCCCCATCGTCATCTATTACGGCGACAACATTCCCGAGAAGCCGGCCGCGGAGCCGGGGCCGGAGCAGTGGCGGGTGTTCCTGGGCGTGGCCAGGCAGTGGCGTGACGTGGTGAACAAGCACGGCGGCGACGTGACCCTCGTCCACCTGCCCGATCTGGGCATCCGCGGGAACACGCACTTCCCGATGTCCGACCTGAACAACGTCCAGATCGCGGATCTCCTGTCCCGGTACCTGGCCGAGAAGAAGCTGGACTGAAGGGCGACGGAGGCTGTGATGAGCACGAAGGCATTCGTGCTGGCTTTGACGCTTCTACGCCTCGACGACAGCGTCGACGACGTGCTGGAGCATCCGGCCTTCGCCGGCTTCGGTCGTCTCCTCTTGCCGTGGGGTGACCGACGCGACGACCGCGCCCTGCCGCTCAGGAATATCGGCTCGCTCCTCCCGTACCACGAGCACGTGGATCCCGCGGTCGTGGTATCGGCACTCAATCGAATGGTCGACGACGCCCGCGCCGGTCGAACGACTTTCTACGACATCTACACCGACGCCCAGAGGGAAGCCGACCCCTCACGCCGGGACACGGGCCTGTTCTTCTTCCGAGGCAAGCCCGGAGCGCCGTTTGCGATCATTGCGCCGGGTGGCGGGTTCGAGTACGTGGCGTCCCTGCACGAGGGCTTCCCCTACGCCGTCGAGATCAGCAACCGGGGATACAACGCATTCGTCCTGAAATACCGCGCGGGACAAGGCGGCGCCACCGCCACCGCCGATCTGGCGGCGGCCATTTCACATGTCTTTCGAAACGCGAGCTCACTCGGCGTGGCGACGGCCGGATATTCGCTGTGGGGCAGCTCGGCGGGCGCCCGGATGGTCGCGGCGATCGGTTCCCATGGGACGGGACGGTTTGGCGGCCCCGACCTGCCCAAGCCATCGGCCGTCGTGACTCTGTACACGGGCCACTCGGATCTCGCTCCAACGGAGGCTCCCACGTTCGTTGCCGTCGGTGAGGCCGATCGAATCGCACCCTCCACCATCATGGAGAGACGGGTTGCGGCGCTGCGGCGAGCGGGAACCCAGGTGGAGTATCACAAGTACCCGGGCGTTGGTCATGGCTTCGGGCTCGGCGTGGGTACCAGGGCCGAGGGATGGGTGGCGGACGCGGTTCGCTTCTGGGCGGAACAGCTCCCACGAGAGCGCGTCCGTGCGGAACGCTAGCTCTCGGCGGAGGGGAAGGATGAAGCTGCTCACGGCGGTGCTCGGGGCGATCGGCCTTCTGACGCCGCGGCCGACGGAGGCTCAGACGATCGTCATCACGCGCGGCGACTCTCGCGCAGTCCGCCCGGGGCCCGCGGAGAGCTTCACCGGTGGCGTTCGAGTGGAGATGCTGTTCGAGGCGGTCGATCCCTCCCACGCGAGTGGCGGATCCGTCGCGTTCGAGGCCGGGGCCCGCACGGCCTGGCACTCGCATCCGGGAGGCCAGATCCTGGTCGTCACCGCCGGCACCGGCCGCGTCCAACAATGGGGTGGCCCGATCCAGGAAATCCAAGCCGGAGACGTCGTGAAGATTCCCGCCGGCCAGAAGCACTGGCATGGCGCGTCCCCGCGCGCCTCGATGACGCACCTCGCGATCACGGAGCCGCGTGACGGCACGAGCGTGCAGTGGATGGAGAAGGTCAGCGACGAGCAATACAACGGCCCCCCGTCCGAGCCGCAGCCTCAAGCCTCGAGCCGGCCGCCGGCCCCGACCGGACCGTCGGGAGCGCTGCAGCCGAAGATCGCGCCCGGCCTGGCGACGCTGACGGACGAGGTGTTGTTCGGCGACGTGTGGAGGCGGCCCGAGCTGTCCCCACGCGACCGCAGCCTCGTGACCATCTCCGTCTTGATCGCAACCGGAAAGCCGGCACAGCTCGCCGGCCACCTGGGCCGGGCGCTCGACAACGGTGTCAAACCGACCGAGGCCTCCGGCCTTCTCGCGCACCTGGCGATCTACAGCGGCTGGCCCAATGCCGTGTCGGCACTCGACGTCTACGACCAGGTGTACACCGCCCGCAAGGTCGACACCGTTGCCCTGCGGACCCTGAGCCCGCGCCTCCCGGCGGCGGCCTCGGACGCAGCCCGGGCCCGCGCGCGGGCGGATGAGTTGGGAACGATCGCGCCGAAGTTCGTGCAGCTCACCAACGACGTCGTGTTCGGCGACCTGTGGCAGCGGAGCGATCTCACGCTGCGGGATCGGAGCCTGGTCACCATCGCCGCCGTCGCCGCGATGGGTGACGACGATCAGCTCGATCTCTACCTGCGCCGCGGGCTCGAGAGCGGCCTGACCCGCGGCGAGGTCACGGAAGCCTTGACCCACCTGGGCTTCTACGCCGGCTGGACGAGGGCGATCAAGGCCATGGCGGCAGCGGCGAGGACGCTCGGCAAATAGGAGCGCGGGTGACCACGCGTCCCGCAAGAAGGTCTCCTAGGCGAAATCGATCATGACCTTGATGGCCTTGCGGTCGTTCATCTCACGATAGCCGTCCGGCACGGCATCGACGTCGATCTCGCGGTCGAACACACGGCCCGGCTGGATGCGGCCTTCGAGCACGTCGGGCATCAGTTCCTCGATGTACGCACGAACGGGAGCGGGTCCGCCCGCGATCGTCACGTTCTTGAAGAAGACGGGGATGGCCGCGGGCACCGTCTCCTCCTGCGGCACGCCGACTCGGCCGACGGCGCCGCCCGCACGCGCGATGAGGAGCGCGGTCTCCGTCGACTGGCCGTGGCCGACGCACTCCAGCACGCAGTGCGCTCCGAGGCCGCCCGTGAGCTCTCGTACCTTCTCGATCGCTGCCTCACCCCGCTCGCTGACGATATCCGTGGCCCCGAAGTCCCGAGCCAGGGCGATCCGGTCCTCGTGACGGCCGAGCATGATGATCTGTTCCGCGCCGAGCCGACGCGCGGCGATCACGCCGCAGAGGCCGACCGCGCCGTCCCCCACCACGGCGGCGATCCTTCCGGGCCCGACCTTGGCCGCTTTCGCGGCGTGGTGGCCCGTACCCATGACGTCGGACAGGGTCAGGAGTCCCGGCATGAGGGCGTCGTCCCGCCCGACCGGCAGCTTCACCAGCGTCCCGTCCGCCTGGGGGACGCGCACGGCCTCACCCTGGCCGCCGTCGAGCTCCCCGCCCCAGAACCCTCCATGCAGACACGAGGTCTGAAGGCCCTGCCGGCAGAACTCGCACGTGCCGTCCGACCACGCGAACGGCGCCACCACGAGGTCGCCCTTCTTGACCGTCCGCACGTCCTTGCCGACGTCCTCGACGACGCCGATGAACTCATGGCCCATGCGACGTCCTTTCTCGGTTCGCTCCATCGACTGGTACGGCCACAGGTCGCTGCCGCAGATGCAGGCCTTCGTCACTCGGACGATGGCGTCGGTCGCCTGGACCAGCTTCGGGTCGGGCACTTTCTCCACGCGGACGTCACCGGCCGCGTACATTACGGTTGCTTTCATCGGTCCACCATGCGCTGCGAAACCTCGGAATAGCGCGCGCCGTGGATCTCGATGCGGGACGTCGCCTCGTCGAGCTCCCGCAGGTCGTCGGGAGTGAGCTCCACGTCCACCGCGCTCAGGTTTTCGTCGAGGCGCGAGAGCTTGGTGGTGCCGGGGATGGGCACGATCCACGGCTTCCGAGCCAAGACCCAGGCCAGGGCGATCTGGGCCGGCGTGGCACGCTTTCGCGCCGCCACCGCGGCCACGAGGTCCACGATCCCCTGGTTGGCCTTGCGGTTCTCCGGTGACAGCCGCGGCACGGTGTTGCGGAAATCCGTGGCGTCGAACTGCGTCGTCTCGTCGATCTTGCCGGTCAAGAACCCCTTGCCCAGGGGGCTGAATGGCACGAAGCCGATGCCCAGCTCCTCGAGCACGGGGAGGATCTGCTCCTCCGGCTCCCGCCACCACAGCGAGTACTCACTTTGCAGCGCCGTGACCGGTTGAACGGCGTGGGCCCGGCGGATGTTCTTCACGCCCGCCTCGGAAAGGCCGAAATGCCTGACCTTCCCCTGTTGGATCAGCTCCTTCACCGCGCCCGCGACATCCTCCATGGGCACGCTCGGATCGACGCGGTGCTGGTAGTAGAGGTCGATCACTTCGGTACGGAGGCGTCTGAGCGAGGCGTCCGTCATGCGCCGGATGTGCTCGGGCCGGCTGTCGAGCCCTGACGGCTTCCCTTCGGCGTCGAACCCGAATGCGAATTTCGTGGCGATGACCACCTTGTCGCGCACGGGAGCGAGCGCTTCCCCGACGAGCTCCTCGTTCGTGAAGGGGCCGTAGACCTGGGCGGTGTCGAAGAAGGTGACGCCGCGATCGACCGCCGCCCGCAGGAGCGCGATCATCTCCGTCTTGTCCTTCGGGGGGCCGTAGCTGAAGCTCATCCCCATGCAGCCGAGGCCGATGGCGGAGACTTCGAGCCTGCCGTTTCCGAGCGTGCGCTTCTTCATTCGCGTCCTCCCCCTCGAAACTACGCCCCCTTGCCGGCCGTGACTAGATGGGTATGGCCGAACAGGGCTATGAGCGCCGCTCAACAATGCGGCGAGCGAGCCAGAGGTACGCTGAGTACGATCGTCACTCCCCTGGCGAAGGACGAGCTGACGGCAGCGACTTCCTCATGGACCGCGGAGTCACCGGGGCGTATTGGTACGGTGAGCTTCGCGCCGAAACGATTACGTGCGTGCGTCGGTCCTCGGCCGACCTCAGTCCAGGCGCACGAAGGCGAGCCCGTTGTTGGGGTTCATGGGGATGACGAGCTGGTTCGCACCGGCGTCGTAGCACATCGAGGCGGCGTTCGGGACGTTCTCGGCGATGAGCTCCGCCGGCTTGCCGGGACGAATCCGGGAGACACCGCCGTTCACGACGCTGCTCACGTACTTGGTGCCGTCCGGCCGGATCACCAGGCCGTCGCTGCCCGCCTGCGCCGCCGCCTCCGTCTTCAGCAGCTTGCCGGCGGGCGAGAAGGTCATGACATCCGCGTTGCCGATGTTGACCACGACGACGTTGCCCTCCGGGTCGACGGCGATCCCGTTCGGCTGACGAAGCGGCGGCCCCTGGAGGAACAGTGACACCGCGCCGTCCTTGGCGACCTTCCAGACCTGCCACGTCTTCTCGTCGGGGGTGGGGCCGCCGGTCCCGGTGTTGGTCGCATAGATCGTGCCGTCGCTCGCCACCGCCAGGTCGTTCAACCACGGTGAGCCCGGGACCCGAACCTCGCCCGCCGGCGCGCCCGTCTGCATGTCGAACTTCCGGATCACGGCGACGGACGGCTCGCTGGGCGCGGTGCCCCCGTCACGGTCGGCCAGATAGAGGAATCCTCCCGCGATGTCGCTGCCGTACGGCTCGTTGAGGACCAGCGGCGGCGTGAGGGCGCTGCGGGCCTCTCCCGCGTTCTGGACGCCGATCCAGCGCGCGGTGTGCACGGAGCCGTCATGGTTGAGCAGCGAGACCCAGGCGTTGTTGGTCTGCACCGTCTGCGGCACCCCGCGGCTCGGGACCACGATGACGCCCCGCGTCGAGTCGTAGGAGCAGCTCTCCGCGGAGTAGATGGACCCGTACACCTTCACGTTCGAAGAGATCGGCTTGAACGACCCGTCCGCGGCCGGGTTGACGGGCAGGCCCAGACGATTCCCGACGAAGAACGGCTGCGGGCTTGGCGACGGCTGCGGTTGCTGCGCGAGCAGGACGCCGGCGGCGCTCCCGACGGCCAGGGCGATCAAGACCCGAATGGCTCTCCCTCGCTTCATCCACCCTCCTCGTTCGACGCGGGCCCGGCGCCGGGCCTCGCCCAGTCTCGCACCGACGCGTCGAAGTGTCGCGCCGGAGGACGAGCCTCGTGCCGACCTCTAGGAACGCTCGTCCGGGAGCCCGTCCGTCCGTAGCTCACGGGTCATCTCGACCATCGTCCGCCGGAAACCCATGCGCTCGAAGAGGCGCTGGGCCGCTTCGTTCCGGAAGGCGGTGGACAGGACTACACGCGGCGCGCCACGCGACGCCAGCTCGGCGAACATCGCCTCCAGCAGCCGCCCGCCCACGCCTTGCGAGCGGCGCTCCGCCGCCACGATCAGGTCGTGCAGGACGGCCGCCGGCCCGCGCAGCGACATGTAGTCGACGCCTTCCACCCCCGCATACGCGTAGCCGATGACCGCTCCGCCGTCCTCCGCCACCAGGATCAGGACGTCGGGATCGTCGAGCTGCGAGTCGAGGAACTTCCCGTACCCCTCCTCCGTGCCCTTCCGCGCGGCGAGGAAGCGCTGCGCATCGAAGGCGTGATGCTCCTCGACGAGCAGGGCACCGAGCCTTCCCAGGGCGGTCGCGTCGGCGTGGGTCGCACGCCGCACGACCACGGCGGGCCGATCTCCCATCATGGCCAAGGCGCCATGCTACCTTCGATCAATGGGATACAAACGCAACCGCATCGCGGCCGTGGTCGTGTCCGCCGGCGTGCTGATGGCCAGCCCGCTCCTGGCCCAGGAGGAGAGCGGCCCCGCGAGCGCCAAGGGCAAGTCGGTCGACAAGACCGGCAAGGGCTACACCGCCGCGTTCGTCATCGACCCCGCCACGAAGAAGGTCTACTTCGAGGAGAACGCCGACATGGTTCTCCCCACCGCCTCGATGGCCAAGATGATGACGTGTCTCATCGCGGTGGAGCGTGTGTCTCATGGGCTGCTCAAGCTGGACAAGCCGGTCGCCATCTCCGCCCGCGCGAGCAAAATGGGCGGGTCGCAGATCTACGCCAAGGAGGGGCAGACGTTTCCGATGCAGACGCTGCTGGCGGCGGCCATGATCCAGTCCGCCAACGACGCCGCCACCGCGATCGCGGAGGACATCGCCGGCTCGAACGAGGCCTTCGCGGACATGATGAACGCCCGCGCGAAGCAGCTCGGCCTCACCAAGACCACGTTCTACGATCCGCACGGTCTCCCCAACGCCAAGGATCCGGAGCGGGTCGACAAGATGAGCGCGCGCGACCTGGCTACTCTCGGCATCGAGCTGATGAAGTATCCGCTCATGCGCCAGTACGCGAAGACGGCGACGTTCCCCTTCCAGAACGGCACCTTCACCGCCGGGTTCACCAACCCGAATCACCTCGTGAACCCGGAAAAGCGCGACTACATGCCGACGGCCACCGGCATCAAGACGGGCTACTCCGGACCGGCCGGGTTCTGCATCACCGCCTCCGCGGAGAAGGGCGGGAGGCAGCTCGTCGCCGTGGTCATGGGAGCGACGAAGCGGTACGGCCCGCTCAGCTCGTTCGGCATCGCCGCCCGCCTGATGAACGAGGCGTTCGCGAAATAGCGGCCGTAGAATGTCGCTTTTGGACGCGCCTCGCTCACGGACCCGGGGGCCATGGACCACATCCGCAACTTCTGCATCATCGCCCACATCGACCACGGCAAGTCGACGCTCGCCGACCGCCTCATCCAGCGCTGCGGGGGGGTGGAAGACCGGGACTTCCGCGACCAGATCCTCGACTCCATGGACCTCGAACGGGAGCGTGGGATCACGATCAAGGCGAACACCGTCACCCTGCCCTACACGGCCCGGGACGGGAAAACGTACGAGCTGAACCTGATCGACACG
>Ga0209382_10004537_pt1 | contig 18549 bp, 15 predicted proteins | sample SoiMetdeltSBSDD5_FD_187599 | JGI IMG/M metagenome (GOLD analysis project Ga0209382, IMG submission 187599) | Bulk soil microbial communities from a Populus tree surrounding site in Tennessee, USA - Soil MetaG P. deltoides SBSDD5 (SPAdes) (version 2) | ecosystem: Environmental > Terrestrial >...
GGCCTGGACCGCGCGTCGGCGACGTTGGCGAGCAGCTCCTGCGGCGACGGCACCTCCGTGCCCGGCCTGGTGAACGCGAAGATCGCCACCCCCGCCACGATCACGGCGAGGCCGATGACGAGGACGCGGCGATTCCGGCGGCTCCGAGCCACCTTGCGCTGGAGCTCGATCCGCTCTCGGCGGGCCTGCTCCTTGCGTTCGGCCTTCGTGACGCGCTGGTTGGAGGGTGTCCTGGACATGCGCTCTCTCGTTCTGGTTCCCCCGGGGGCGGACCGAAAGGATATCGAGGACGGGGCCGTATGAAGGGTCCGCCTCCGGTTCGTCCCGACGCGTCTTGCGGCGGTCGGCGCCCCTCTCTATGCTGCTGCCGCCTTCCCCGCGCTGGTGGGGGCCGGGCCGACCCGGCCGAGAGGGTCCCGGCGCACCGGCCGGGCCGGAAGGGGGAGGCGATGGCTGACACCGACACCGAGGCCGTCGTGCGGGTCGATCAGGCGCCACCGGGCGGGCTCGACCGCTACTTCAAGATCTCCGAGCGCGGATCCACCCTGCGCATCGAGATCCTGGCGGGGCTCACGACGTGGCTCACGATGGCCTACATCCTGTTCGTGAACCCGCAGATCCTCGGGTTCGTGGGCATCCCGGACCTCGAGCCCCTGGGCCTGCCCTTCAACCAGGTGCTGACGGTGACCGCCCTCACCGCCGGCGTGATGACGATCCTCATGGGCGTCGTCGGGAAGTATCCGTTCGCCCTCGCGGCGGGGCTCGGCCTGAACGCGTTCGTCGCGTTCTTCCTGGTGGCCTCGAGCGGGCTCACGTTCCCCGAGGCGATGGGCGTGATCGTCGCGGAGGGCGCCCTCATCACGATCCTCGTCCTCACGGGGGTCCGCGAGGCTGTGCTCCACGCGATCCCGATGGACCTGAAGCGCGCGATCGGCATCGGCATCGGCGCGTTCATCGCGCTGATCGGGCTCGTGAACGCGGGCGTGGTGACGAACGCGGGCGCCACCCCGCTCTCGCTCGCGCCCGAGCTCACGACGTGGCCGATCGCCGTGTTCGTGGTCGGGCTCGCGATCAGCGCCGCGCTCGTCGCCCGGAAGATCAAGGGCGCGTTGCTGATCGGCATCCTGATCTCGACGGTCCTCGCGATCGTGGTGAACGAGCTCAACGACCTCGCGATCTGGTCGAACGGGATCGCCGCGATCCCGGACCAGGTGGTGGACACGCCGGACTTCGCGCTCGTCGGCGACTTCTCGTTCGACTTCATCTCGGTCCTCGGGTTCGCGACGGCGCTCGCCGCCGTGATCTCCGTGATGCTCTCGGACTTCTTCGACACGGTGGGCACGGTGATCGGGCTCGGCGGCGAGGCGAAGATGCTCGACAAGGACGGCCGGCTGCCGGGCATGAAGCGCGTCCTGCTCGTGGACTCGCTCGCCGCGGTCGCGGGCGGCGTGACGTCCTCGTCCTCGAACACGACCTACATCGAGAGCGCGTCGGGCATCTCCGACGGCGGCAGAACCGGGCTCGTCGCGGTGGTGGTCGGGGTGCTGTTCCTGCTCGCGATGTTCTTCTCGCCGCTTGCGGCGGTGGTCCCGCCGCAGGCGACGGCACCGGCGCTGGTGCTGGTCGGCTACTTCATGATGGTGCTGGTCAAGGACATCTCGTGGTCCGATCCCGGGATCGGCGTGCCGGCGATGCTCACGATCGTGATGATGCCCTTCACGTACAGCATCACGAACGGCGTGGGCGCGGGGTTCCTGTCCTACGTCGTGATCGCCGTGCTGCGCGGCAGGTGGCGTGAGGTCCACCCGCTGATGTACGTCACGGCAGCGATCTTCGCCTGGTACTTCATCCACGGCGTGATCTAGGCGTCATTCGACGACCCTCAGGCGGTCCGAGAGGTCGAGCGGGGGCCGCGGCGGAGCCGCGGCCCCCGCCTCCATCGGGCCCGCCGCCACCGTCCCCATCGCGAACCACGCCTCGCCCATCCCCAGCGCCGCGCGGGTCGCGTCCTGCGCGAAGAGCGACGAGGCGACCCAACAGGAGCCGATCCCCTGCGCATCCAGCGCCAGCAGGAGGTTCTGGATCGAGGCCCCGGCGGAGAGCAGGAACCGCTCCCGCTCCGCGTGGCGCCGGCCCTCGTCCGGGTAGTCGCGCGCGCCATCGATGCTCAACCATGGCACGATCAGGACGGGAGCCGCGCCGAGCAGCGCGTCGTCCGGCGACAGGCGCCGCTCGATCGCCGCCTCCGCGAAGCCGTCGCGCAGGAGGTCGTCACGCCACGCCTCGGCCATCGCGCCGACGAGGCGGCGCTTCGCGGCGGCGGACCAGATCGCGGTGAACGACCACGGAACCTCGTCGTGCGGCGCCGAGACGGTGCACGCGGCCCGCACGGCCTCCTCGACCGTCTCCCTGGACACGTCGCCCGCCCCGAACGTCCGGATCGTCCGCCGCCCCGAGATCGTCAGGAGCGGCGACGTCCGGAACAGGTCCTCGTCCGGCGGCCGGACGATCTCCGACGCCGGGACGGCGTCGCCCTCGAGGGCCAGGCCTCGGACGAGCGCAGCGGGGACCCGCGCCGCCTTGCCCATCACGAGTCCGCTCGCCGCGGCCACCTCGTCGGCGAGCGCGACGACCGTCGCCTCGAGCTCGCGGCCGTGGTGGTCCGCGGTCCCGCGCAGGTCCACGAGCGAGGGGAGGCCCGCGCACCCGATCGCGACGTTCACGACGCCCCGCCGCCACGCCCGGCCGAACGTGTCGGTGATCACCACGGCGACGTCGGCCTCGAGCCGCTCCGAGAGGCCTGCGCGGAGCCGTTCGGCCGAGCCGTCGGGATCCTCGGGCAGCAGCGTGAGGAAGCCGGCCTCCACGTTCGAGGCGTCCACGCCGGCGTTCGCGCACACGAGGCCGTGCCGGGTCTCGGCGATCACGAGGTCGTCGCGCCGGGCGACGACGCGCCTGGTCTCGCGTTCGACCCACGAGGCGCGCCCCGCTCCCTCGGGCACGACGCGGCCCTCGGCCTTCGAGACCACCTTCTGCGTCACGACGACCACGTCGCCGTCGCGCGCCGCGAGCTCGGCGAGCGGCGTCGCGAGCAACGCCACGAGGTCGTCCGAGGGGCCAACCTCGGGGAGCCCCCGGACCGGAAGGACCTCGAGGGTCACCGTGATCCGGGGCCGACGAGCGACAGCGCGAACCGGGCGAGCGCCTCCGCCGTCGCGTCGTCGACCATGATCGTGTCGGTGACACCGCAGCGAACGCCGGTCGCGTCGACCCGCGCGGCCAGAGCCGCATCCACTTCGTCGATCACCCAAGCCCCCAGCAGCCCTTCGTAGCAGGCGGCCGCCCCCGCCGCCGTTACCTCGACGCCGGCGACCGGCATCAGCTTGTCCGCCATCCCGGCGAGCGGCGCGCCCCCGACGATCCCGCTGATGCCCACCACGTCCGGGCGGCGCGCTGCGAGCGCATCCCGGATCCCCGGCACCGCGAGGATCGGGCCGATCGACGCGACCGGGTTCGAGGGACACAGCACGATCGCCTCGGCCCCGGCGATCGCGTCGAGGACGCCCGGCGCGGGCCGGGAGCGGTCGGCCCCCTCGTACCGGATCGACTTCACCTCGTCGCGCGCGGCCCGTCGGACCCAGTACTCCTGGAAATGGAGGTCGAGCTCATCGCCGTCGGCCGCGACGGAGAGGCGCGTCTCGATCCGCTCGTCGCTCATCGGGAGCAGACGGGCCGCGACCCCGAATCGCGCCGCGACGCGCGCGGTCGCCTCCGCGAGGGTGGCGCCCCGCGCCAGCAGGTTCGAGCGGAACAGGTGCGTCGCGAGGTCGAGGTCGCCGAGGTTGAACCACGCCATGTCGGGGTCGAACGCCCGGAGCTCCTCGGTCGCCCGGAACGTCTCGTCGCGCCGCCCCCACCCGCGCTCGCGGTCGAACACGTCGCCGAGCCAGTACGTGACCGAGTCGACGTCGGGCGAGACGTGGAGGCCGTGCATCGTGATGTCGTCGCCGGTGTTCACGATCACCGTCACGTCCTCCGGCGGGATGGCGCGGACCAGACCACGAAGGAACTTCCCCGCCCCGATGCCGCCGGCGAGCGTCGTCACCTTCACGCGGCCGTCACTTCGAACAGGCGCCACGCCTCCGGGACGCCATTCAGCTCGTGCGCGCCGCGATCGCGGAACGCGCTGCCGGACCCGGCGACGAGGTCGAGGACCGTGCTCGAGACGAGGTCCTCGCTCGGCCCGGCCTCGCCGGCCACCCGCGCCGCGGTGTGGACGGCGATGCCGCGGACGTCGTCCTTCGCGAGCTCCACCTCGCCGGTGTGGAGCCCGGCCCGGATCTCGAGCTCGAGCGCGCGCACCCCGTCCCGAACGGCGACCGCGCACCGGATCGCGCGCGCGGGACCGTCGAACGTGACGAGGAACCCGTCGCCGGCGGTGTCGATCTCGGTACCGCGGAACCGCTCGAGCTCGCGACGGACGAGCGCGTGGTGGCGTTCGAGCACGTCGCGCCACGCGCCGTCGCCCACCGCCGACGCGCGAGCCGTCGACTCGACGATGTCGGTCACGAGGATCGTCGCGAGCATCCGGTCCTGCCCGCTCGTGGGCCGCGAGCCCGTGAGGAACCCCTCGACCTCGTCGAGGATCAGGTCGGCGTTGCCGATGAAGGGAAAGTAGTCGTCGCCCTCCACCTCGAGGAAGCGAGCGCTCGGGATGTTGTCTCCGAGGTACCGGCCGTGTACCGCCTCGACGAGGCGGTTGTCCCGGCGGGAGATCACGAGGGTCGGGACGCGGATCGAGGGCAGCACGTGACGAACGTCGAGCTGCTGCAGCATGTGCCGCATCGCGAGGACGGTCCCCGGGCTCGAACCCAGCCGCTGGTACCGCGCCCACCACCGGCGGAACGCGGGGTCGCCGGCGACGTTCGGCCCGACGGTCTCGAGCAGCACACCCCGCCCCCAGCCGAACTCGAGCTCCTTCTCCAGCCGGGCCTCGAACTCGGGCGAGGTCCCCCACGGGTAGTCCGGCGCCACCGTGTAGCGGGCGGTGGTGTTCAGGAGCGCGAGGGCGTTCACCCGTTCCGGGAACGTCGCGGCGAACTGGATCCCCACCCCGCCGCCCCCGCCGACGCCGAGGACCGACGCCTTCTCGGAGCCGACCGCCTCCATCGTCGTGATCACGTCGTCCGCCCAGACCTCGAGCGTGGGCAGCTCGGACAGCGAGACCGGATCGGACGACCCCGTCCCGCGTTGGTCGATGCAGATCACCCGCGCGAACGACCCGAGCCGTTCCAGGAATCGGTGGTAGTCGGGCTGCTCCCACATCGCCTCGATCGAGTTCCAGAACTCCGCGAGGAACACGAGGTCCCGGCCGCCGTCGCCGAACACCTGATAGGCGATGTGCACGCCACCGGTCTTCGTGTACCGGGTCTCTGGGGCCTCCATCCGATGCAGTCTGCGGCGGCGGCCGGACGAGGTGCAACCGGGGCGGTGATAGGCTCGCCGACGGGTTGCCTTCGTCTCTCGCGCACTCGGTCTCCCGAGCCCTCACCCGGGCGGACGCGGGCAAGTCCCTGTCGATCGAGGACATCACCGCGCTGCTGAACGCCCGCGGCGCGGCGCTCGACGAGCTGCTACTTCTCGCGACGCGGCTCCGCGCGCTCGGTCACGGCAGCACCGTCACGTACTCGCGCAAGGTTTTCGTGCCGCTGACGATGCTCTGTCGGGACCACTGCCACTACTGCACGTTCGCGAAGCCGCCGGCCAGGCTCGGCGAGCCGTTCCTGTCGCCGGAGGAGGTCGTCGCGATCGCCGAGGCCGGGCGCAGGATGGGGTGCAAGGAGGCGCTGTTCACCCTCGGTGACCGTCCGGAGGAGCGGTACCCGGTGGCGCGCGAGTGGCTGGCCGCCCGCGGCTTCGGGTCGACGCTCGACTACCTGCGCGCCGTCGCGATCCGCGTGATCGAAGCGACGGGCCTGCTGCCGCACCTGAACCCCGGCGTGATGTCGTACGAGGACATGGCCCGGCTGAAGCACGTGGCGCCGTCGATGGGCCTGATGCTCGAGGCGTCCTCGGACCGGCTCTCCGAGCGCGGGGGTCCGCACTTCGGCTCGCCGGACAAGATCCCCGCCGTCCGCCTGCGGACGATCGAGGACGCCGGCAGGCTCGCGATCCCGTTCACCACCGGCATCCTCGTCGGGATCGGCGAGACGCCTCGCGAGCGCGCCGAGTCGCTCCTCTCGATCCGCGACGTGCATCGTCGGTACCGGCACGTCCAGGAGGTCATCGTCCAGAACTTCCGGGCGAAGGCCGGCACCGCGATGGCCGGGGCCCCCGAGCCCGAGGGCGAGGAGTTCCTCGCCGCGGTGGCGACGGCGCGGATCGTGTTCGGACCCCGGATGCACGTGCAGGCGCCTCCGAACCTGTCCGAGCCGGAACAGCAGTCACGCCTGCTCGACGCCGGGATGGACGACTGGGGCGGCGTCTCCCCGCTCACGCCCGACCACGTGAACCCCGAGCGGCCGTGGCCGGCCCTCCGGGCGCTCGCGGACCGGACCGCGGAGCGGGGGCTCGAGCTCCGCGAGCGGCTCACGATCTACCCGGAGTTCGCCCTGCGGCCCGACCCGTTCCTCGCGGGCAAGATGCGGGCGCCGGTGGCTGCGCTCATGGGGGAGGACGGGCTCGCGGTGGCGGGGCGGGTGCCCGAGCCGGTCGCCTGGCAGGACCCGGACGTGGCGTGGAAGCCGCGGGGCACGGAGCTCTCCTTCTCGAAGGGTCCGGGCGCGGGCCTGCGGGCCGATGCCGAGCTCGTCTACGGCGAGACGGACCTGCCCGAGCGCACCCGGGCTTGGACCGCCGAGGCCGCGCGCGTCGCCCCCGAGCGGCTGGACGCGGACATCCGCTCGGCGCTCCGCCGGGCCGAACGCGGTGAGCCCGTGACCGACGACGACGCGCTCGCGCTCTTCCGCGCCGAGGGGGATGCGCTCGAGGCGCTCTGCCGCGTGGCCGACGACCTCCGGCGCCGGGACGTGGGCGACGATGTCACCTACGTGGTGAACCGCAACATCAACTTCACCAACGTGTGCTACGTGGGGTGCCGCTTCTGCGCGTTCGCGCAGCGGGAGATGGATCCCGAGTCGTACACCCTCACCCTCGCCGAGGTGGCCGAACGCGCGCGCGAGGCGGCGACGTGGGGTTGCACCGAGGTGTGCATGCAGGGCGGCATCCACCCCGATCTGCCTGCGACCTTCTACTTCGACCTGCTCGACGCCGTGAAGGCCGCGGCGCCGGATATCCACATCCACGCGTTCAGCCCGATGGAGGTGATGAGTGGGGCGTCCAAGCTCGGCATCTCCTATCGGGAGTTCCTGAAGGAGTGCCGGTCGCACGGGCTCGGCACGATCCCCGGCACCGCGGCCGAGATCCTCGACGACGACGTGCGGTGGGTGCTCACGAAGGGGAAGCTTCCCGCCGACACGTGGGAGGAGATCGTCCGCACCGCGCACGACCTGGGGATCCGTAGCTCGTCGACGATCATGTACGGGCACGTCGACGCGCCCCCGCACTGGGTTTTCCACATCCGCCGGCTCGCGCGCATCCAGCACGACACGGGCGGATTCACCGAGTTCGTCCCGCTGTCGTTCGTGCACCAGAACGCCCCGATCTACCTGGCAGGGAAGGCGAGACCGGGCCCCTCGTTCGACGACAACCGCCGCATGCACGCCGTCGCGAGGATCCTCCTGCACGAAGTTATCCACAACGTTCAGGTCTCATGGGTGAAGATGGGTGTCGAGGCGTGTCAGGTGATCCTGAACGGCGGCGCGAACGATTTCGGCGGCACGTTGATGGAAGAAACGATCAGCCGCATGGCGGGGGCGGAGTGGGGGATCCGCAAGGAACCGTCGGAGCTGCGCGACGCGATCGTCGCGATCGGTCGCTCACCGGTCGAACGCACGACCACGTACGAACCGTTGCAGCGCAAGGAGAACGGGACGTTGCAGGAACGTGATGTTCCGCGTGTCGTAACGCCCGCCGGCGCCTGAAGGACCGTCGATCGCGCGTTTCGGTCAACCTGGTAGACGAGAGTCGTCAATCAGATAGACATTCAGATTTCTCATCAGAACCCCTTGCACCCTGGAGTGCGTGCGTATTCGATTGTCCGGGGACGCATGTGGAGGTGCTCCAGATCTCGAAGTTTCCCTCTTGTCAAGAGGGGACGGAGGGCTCAGAATCACACGCGTGTGATTCGGAGGAGACGAGGTGCATCACTACATCCCGTGGCAAGAACGAGCGCGATGCCGGGAACACGATCCGGAGGTGTTCTTCCCCGAGAAGGGAGGTTCATCGAGGGAGGCGAAGCGGATCTGTGCGGACTGCCCGGTTCGCATCGAGTGCCTGAACTACGCGCTGCGCCGCGATGAGCGGTACGGCGTGTGGGGAGGGATGAGCGAACGGGAACGGCGACGCCTGAAGCGCATGGCGTCCTGAACACCGAAAGGGGGTGACCCATGTCCCCAGCGAGGAAGAGATCGACCGCTGCCAAGAAGGCAGCCGCGACGCGCAAGCGGAAGACCGCCGCCCGTAAGACGGCGGCGAAGAAGGCAGCCGCGACGCGCAAGCGGAAGACCACGGCGAGGAAGAGCGCGACGCGCAAGACGACGCGGAAGTCCCCGAAGCGGAGAACCGCGGGCAAGAAGGCGGCCGCGACGAGGAAGCGCAAGACCGCCGCCGCTCGCAAGGCCGTACGGAGAAGGCCCGCCGCCCGTAAGACGGCGGCGAAGAAGGCAGCCGCGACTCGCAAGCGGAAGACCACGCGCAGGAAGACGGCGGCCAAGAAGACCGCGGCGCGTAGACCGAAGAGGCGGACCGCGAAGAGGCGGTAAGCAACCAGTCGAAGCAGCGACGCGGGAGGGGGGCGTGAGCCCCCCTCCCGTATCTCGTGGAACCGGCGTCGTGCTAGGCTGCGCGCCGCCTCCGGGCGCTTCCTGATGGCCATCCCTACCGTCGATCCTTCGCCCGCCTCCGACCACGTCCGCGAACCCAGCGTGTTGGGGGTCCTCATCACGCGGGACGCTGTCGGCTGGCTCCGCGGATGCCTGCGGTCGCTCGGCGCCCAGACCTATCCGCGGCTCGGCGTGGTGGCGGTGGACAACGGGTCGACCGACGGCACCCTCGACCTGTTGCGGCATGCCCTTGGCGAGGGGCGGGTGATCGAGCTCGGCGAGAACCGGGGGATCGCCGGCGCCGTCGCCGCCGCGACCCAGCTCTCGGCCGCGCAGGCGGCCGACTACCTGTTACTGGTCCACGACGACGCCGCGCTCGCGCCCGACGCCGTCGCCCACATGCTCGAGGCCGCCGAGGGCATCGAGGGGGTCGAACGCGTCGGGGTCGTCGGCCCGAAGATCGTCGACTGGGACGAGCCCCGGGTCCTGCGCGAGGTCGGGCGCTCGACGGACCGGTTCGGGCATCCGTTCACGCCGCTGCAGGAGGGGGAACGCGACCAGGGGCAATACGACCGGGTCCTCGAGGTCCTGTTCGTCTCGTCCGCCGTGATGATGATCTCCCGGGAGACGTGGCAGCGGACGGGGCCGTTCGACGAGCGCTTCGCCGGGCACCACGACGACCTCGACTTCTGCTGGCGTGCGCGCGTCGCCGGTTTCCGCGTGCTGATGACGCCGCTCGCCACGGCGCGTCATCGCGACGCCGGCGCCCGCGGCGAACGCGCCGATGAGCGCCACCGGAGCACGCGGTACTACGCCGAACGCGCCGCGCTCGCCTCGATGCTGAAGGACTACGGCGTCCTGACGCTCCTGTGGGTCATGCCCGTGTACGCGCTGCTCGGGCTCGCGCGCACGATCTACCTGACCGTCTCGCGCCGGTTCGAGGACGCGTACGACCTGCTCGCGGCGTGGGGATGGAACCTCGCGCATCTCCCCGGCACGCTGCGCCGCCGGGTCCGCGCGCAGTCCGTTCGGTCCGTTCGCGACCGCCATGTCCGTCGCTTCATGGCCTCGACCTTCCGGCTGCCGCGTTGGTTCGAGCGCGCCGAGGCGTTCCTCGACGAGGGGCTGGAGGAGCTCGAGGATGAGGAGCTCGGCCGCCCCCTGCCGCGGCGCGCGGTCTCCGTCGCGGCGGGACATCCGGTGTTGCTCGGTTCGGTGCTCGCGGTCACGCTCCTGGCACTCGCCGTCCGACACTTCTTGGGGCCGGAGGTCCTGAGCGGGGGAGCCCTCGCGGCGTTCCCCGCCGAGGCCGGTCGGTTCTTCTCCGAGCTCGCCTCGGCCGTCCGGACGACCGTGCTTGGAGGGACCCAGCCGGGTAGCCCCGCGCTCGCAGGACTCGGCGCCGGGTCGTGGGTCGCGTTCGGGAGCACCGCGCTGTTCCAGAAGGTGGTGCTCGGCGCGATGCCCCTCGTCGCCGGGATCACGATGTACCGCGCGATGCAACGCGAGACGTCCGCACCGGGCGCCTCGGTGATCGCGGCGGCGGCCTACGTCCTGTCCGCGCTCGTCCTGTGGGCGTTCTCCGAAGGCAGGCTTGCGCTGCTCGTGGCGCTGGCCGTGCTTCCGTTCCTGTGGGATCGCGTCGCGGTGGCGTTCGGGCGGGCGCGACCGGAACGGCCCGTCCGGTTCGGCGTCGGATTCGGCGTCGCCCTCGCGCTCGCCGCCGCGTTCGCGCCCTCGGTCGTCCTGCCGCTCGGGCTGTTCGTCGCCGCGTGGCTGCTCGTGGGTCGCACGCGGGGCCGGGGCCTGTCGCTCGCAGCGCTCGCCGCGCTCGCCGCCGCGTTGCTCGCGTTCCCGGTCGTGCTCGCCGCCTCGAGCGGGCCGTCGGAGACGCTGTCGTCGGCGATCGGGATCCAGGATCCATGGTCGCTGCTCCGGCTCGCGCCTGGAGGCGGTCCCGGGACGTGGGCGATCGCGGCGTTCCTGCCGCTCGCCGCGCTCATCTGCTTCGCGGGCGTCCGCGGCGATCGGCGTCGCGACGCGTGGCCCGCCCTGCTCGTCGCCGTCGCGGGCACGGTCCTCGCCTGGGGCTCGGTCGCCGGCACGTTGCCCGAGGCGCTGACCAACGCGCCCGCCTGGCTCGGGGCGGCCGCGGTGGCCGAGGGCGCCCTTGTCGCGTTTGGCCTGGCGACGTTCGCGACCGACCTGGACCGCCAGTCGTTCGGCGCTCGCCAGATCGGCGTGGCCGCGCTCGCCGTCACGCTGGCCGTGGGCATCGGGGCGCAGGCGATCCAGGTGACCCTCGCCGAGTGGGCCGTGCGGCCCGACGGCCTCCCCCCCGCGTGGCCGGTCGTCTCGTCGTCGCCCGGGGAGTTCCGACTCCTGTGGCTCGGCGCGCCGAACGGCGACCGCATGCCCGCCCCGGGCGGCGATCCGATCGGCGTCGTCGACGCGGGGCCGGCGACCGTCCGGTTCGCGCTGACGGATCGAGACGGCGCGACCGCGCTCGACGAGGGGCGCGCGCGGGCGGGGCCCGGGTACCGTGAGCTCCGGGCCACGCTGTCCGAACTGCTGGCCGGGGACACGCAGCACGCGGGCGCGCTCCTCGGGCCGTTCGGGATCCGGTTCGTCGTGGCCGCGGAGGGTGACCTGCCCGCGGCCACGCTCTCCCGGCTCCGCGAGCAGCTCGACCTCAACCGCATGCCCGCCGGCGGGCTCACGATCTTCCGGAACTCGGCCGAGCTCCCGACGGCCTTCGTGTCCACGGACGCGCCGATCCCGGACGTCTCCGATCCCGCCCTCCTCGAGGAGTCGCCCCCGGCCGACGTGACGCCGCTGGAGGGCGGCGGCGAACGCTGGAGCGGCACCGCGCCGGAGGCCGGTCACGTCGTCGTGACCCAGCAGTTCGACGGCGGGTGGCGCATCGAGAGCGGGGGCGAGCGCCTCGCGCCGTTCCGCGGGTTCGGGTGGGCGATCGCGGGAGCGGTGGACGCGGGCGAGGTCGTGGTCGAGTACACGAACCAGTGGGTCCGCACCGCCGAGCTCGTGGTGCTGGCGGTGCTGTGGCTCGCCGCCCTCTGGATCACGAGGAAGCCGGGGTCGGCATGAGGCGGCTGCAGCCGGTGGCGGCGCTCGTCGTGCTCGTGCTCCTGGTGGGGGGCGCGGCGTACGCGGACCGCGAGTTCGCACCGGAGCCCGGTCCCGGGACGGACGGACCCGCGAGGTCGGGCGCATGGTTCTGCCCGACCGGCGGGGGACCCGAGGGGTGGGAGGTCTTCCTGCAGGTCGCCAACCCGGGCGACCGGCCGGCGACGCTCCACGTCCGCACGCTGGGCAGCGGCCGGCCGCAGCCGGCCGAGACGTTCGAGGTCGACCCGGGCGCGTTCCTCCAGATCCCGGTCGAGGGCCGCGGCCGCGGCCGCTCGCACGTGGTCGAGTGGTTCGGGCAGTGGGTCGGCGTGGGGTGGCTCGCGCACGCGGGCGGGGGCGAGGGGGGCGTCGCGGCGGAGCCGTGCGCGCCGACCGCGGGCGCACGCTGGCTCCTTCCCGACGGCACGACCGAGACCGAGGGCGATCACGACTACGTCGTCGTCATGAACCCCTTCGCCCGCGAGGCCGTGCTCTCGCTCTCGCTGCTCTCCGAGCGCCGGGAGCCGGTCCTGCAGGGCGACCTCACCGACGTGATCCTGCGTCCGTTCCGGAGCGTGGCGTTCGAGCTCAACGAGGTCGTGCTGGGCGAGCGAACCGTGGCCACCTTGGTCGAGGTGTCGGTCGGTCGGGTCGCGGCGGCGACGCTCGGGGTCTCGGGGACCGGCGGGATCCGGTCCGCGCTCGGGTACCTGGGAACGCCGGACGCTGATCTGGTCTTCCCCGGCGGCGCGGACTCGGGTCGGACCGAGCTCCCGGTGATGAGCGCGCCCAGCGGGGGCGGGAGCCGGGTGACGCTCACCGGCGACCTCCTGCTGACCGACGAGGCCCCGCCGCAGGAGGTGCCCGGCCTCGCCGACGCGAGCATCCCCGACGGGTCCGCGCGGACGTTCCCGGCGACCACCTCCGGGCCGTCGTCACTCCGGCTCGAGGCGGATGGCGGACCGGTGGCCACGGTGCGCCGGACGTTCGGCACGGCCTCGGACCAGGGGGCGGTGACGGGCGCGAGGCCCGCCGACTCCTGGCTCGTCATGCCGGCCGTCGCGGGCGCACCCGCCAACCCCGGTATGGTGCTCGCCAACCCGGGGCCGGAACCGGTCGAGGTCACGCTGCGCTACCTGGAGCCGGGCCCGCAGGAGGAGCTCACGGTCTCGGTTCCGCCCGAAGCGACGGTGCAGGTCCCGGCGGCGTTCCTGTTCCTCGCCCCCGAGGCCGGGGTGTGGGCGCAGTCCGGAACGGGAACATTCGTCGTAGCCTCGGTGTCCTACTCGCTCGGAGCCGAAGGCCAGGCGACGTACGCGGTCGCGCTCGGGATCCCGGTCCCCCACGGGGCCGCCTAGCCACGCTGCGACGCCGACTCGGGGCTCGGCGCCTCGAGATGACCGCCGGACGGAACCGGGGGCTGGACGAGAACGTCTTGACCCGTATGATGCGCCTTGGGGCAACGAACGGAGCATGAGGGTGGCACGAGCCAAGCACCGGAAGGGCCGCGGGATCTGGGTGGTTGCGGGCGTCGTCGTGGCGCCCTCGCGGTCGTTTCGGCCGGGAGCGCCGTCGCGGCGTACCGCTACGACGCCGCCGCGTCCGACCGGATCCTCCCCGGGGTGAGCATCGCCGGCGTCGACGTGAGCGGCATGCGTCGCGGCGAGGCGATCCGCACGATCAGTGAGCTCGCCGAGGAGACCCTGTACGACGAGCTCACCGTTCGAGCGGCCGGCAGCAGCTGGACCGTGACGCCCGCGTCGCTCGGGATGGACGCCGACGTCCAGGGCGCGGTCGATCGCGCGTTCGCGACCGCGGACGAGCTGCCGTTCTTCTCCCGCCTCTATCACCGACTGCGCAACGTCCCCGTCGAGCGCTCGGTGGACCTGTCGTTCGAATCCGACCCCGCCGGCGTCGAACGGTTCGTGCAGCAGGCGCTCGACGAGGTCGCGCTGCCCGCCGTGAACGCGCAGTTCGCCCTCGTCGACGACGAGCTCCTCCTGCGCCGTTCGAGCGAGGGGCGCGAGCTCGCGGTGGGACCGGCCGCGAAGAAGATCCTGCGGGCGCTCGACCGCAGGGCCAACAACATCGAGGTCCCCGTCCGAACGGTCGCGCCGACCCGCTCCACGGCGTCGCTCGGGCAGTCGCTCGTGGTGGACCTGTCCGAGAACCGGCTCTACCTGTACGACGCGCTCAAGGTCGTGAGGTCGTACCCCGTCGCGACCGCGGCCGACGGGTACGTCACCCCGGTCGGCACGTGGGAGATCGTCGACAAGCGCGAGAACCCCACCTGGTACAACCCGGCGCTCGACACGTGGGGCGCGGACCTTCCCGCCGTGATCCCACCTGGCCCGGGGAACCCGCTCGGCACGCGGGCGCTGTACCTGAACGCCCCCGGTATCAGGATCCACGGCACGTACAGCACGGATTCGATCGGGACCTACGCCTCGCACGGCTGCGTACGGATGTTCCTCGAGGACTCCGAGGAGCTCTACCCGCTCGTGGACGTGGGGACCCGGGTCATCGTCAAGCCGTAACCTCCGACTCGGACGTCCGCGCCGCCCATCGCCGCCGCGCATCCCCCGGCCGGCGCGCGTCGTCCGACGGTCGACCGACGGACCGGACCGCCCGGCGGGACCCCGAGATCTGAGCGCGACGGGCTATGGGCTCGAGACCGGGTTGAAGCCGAGGATTCCCGTATGGAGGGCAAGCTCGAAGGCACCTGCCCCGCCTGCCATCGGGGCGACCTGATCACGATCGCGATGAACGTCAGCGGCAACGACCTCGCGTTCACCACGTGCCACCTCTGCGAGGCGAAGTGGTGGTACCGCGACGGTGAGAGCGTCCCGCTGCGCTCGATCATCGGGAACGTCCTGCAGCAGCGCACCTGAGGCAGCACCCGTTCGTTACGATGCGGTGGCCGTGTCGACGCCGCGAAACCTCGACCGCATCTTCAAGGCCTACGACGTCCGCGGCGTGGTCCCCGACGAGCTCGACGAGGGGTCTGCGAGCGCGATCGGCGCGGCCTTCGCCGACTGGAGCGGCGTCCCGACCGTAGCCGTGGGACACGATTGTCGTCTGTCGTCGCCGTCGCTCGCGGCCGCGATCCGCGAGGGCATCGCGTCGCGGGGGACCGACGTCGTCGACCTCGGCCTCGCGTCGACCGACCTGCTGTACTTCGCGGCGGGCTCGCTCGACGTCGCGGGGGTCATGCTCACCGCGAGCCACAACCCGCCGGAGTACAACGGGATGAAGTTCTGCCTGCCGGGAGCCCGTCCGGTCGGCGAGGACACGGGACTCCTCGAGATCCGCGCGCTCGCCGAGCGCACCGAGGTGACGACCGGGGCCGCTCCCGGCCGCATCCGCGAGGAGCGGCTCCTCGACGCCTACGCGGACCACGTGCTCTCGTTCGTCGACGCCGGCTCGATGCGTCCGCTCACGGTCGTCGCCGACACCGCGAACGGCATGGGCGGCCTGGTCCTGCCGGTCGTGTTCGAACGCCTGCCGGTGACGCTCGTCCACCTGTTCCCGGAACTCGACGGTACGTTCCCGAACCATCCGGCCGACCCGATCGACCCCGAGAACCAACGCGACGTCAAGCGCGAGGTGCTCGCGCGCCGCGCGGACGTCGGCCTCGCGTTCGACGGCGACGCGGACCGCGTGTTCCTCGTGGACGAGCGTGCCGAGGGCGTGACGGGTTCGGAGGTGACGGCGCTCGTCGCGAGCGCGATGCTCGAACGCGAGCCCGGCGCCACGATCGTCTACAACCTGATCTGCTCGTGGACCGTGCCGGAAGTGATCCGAGAGCACGGGGGCGTCCCCGTCCGAACGCGCGTGGGCCACTCGTTCATCAAGCGGGTGATGGCCGAGACGGGAGCGATCTTCGGCGGTGAACACTCCGGCCACTACTACTTCCGCGAGAACTACCGCGCCGACTCCGGCCTGATCGCGGCCGTGGTGGTGCTCGAGCAGCTGTCGCTGGCCGACGCCCCGCTCTCCGAGGTCCTCGCGCCCTTCCGCCGGTACGCGGCCTCGGGGGAGATCAACTCGAGGGTGGAGGACCAGGTGGGGAGGATCGAGGAGGTGGCGACGGCGTACGGGAACGGCCGCGAGGACCGCACCGACGGGCTGACGGTAGAGTTCGACGACTGGTGGTTCAACCTGCGGCCGAGCAACACCGAGCCGCTCCTGCGGCTGAATGTGGAGGCTCGGGGCGAGGAGCTCCTGAAGGAGAAGACCGCCGAGGTCCTGGGTCTTATCCGCAACGAAGGAGGGGGAACGTGACGCTCGATCCCGAGCTGCTCGAGATCCTGGTGTGCCCGAACGACCGCGGCGAGCTCGACTACGTGCAGGAGCCCGATTCGCTCGTGTGCAAGAGCTGCGGGTACCGCTATCCCGTTCGCGACGACATCCCGGTGATGCTCATCGACGAGGCCGAGAAGCCCCCGGCGGGCAGGGCGAGCAAGAAGAAGCGGTGATCGATCTCGACGACCGAGGCGCGCTGTCCCGCGCCGACCCCGGGGGGATGCTCGACGCGGTGACCGCGCTCCCGGACCATTGCCGCGAGGGGTACCGGGCGGGACGCGAGGCCCACGACCTCCCCGACGCGGACGGCGTCACGTCGATCGTCGTCGTGGGGATGGGCGGGTCGGCGGTCGCCGGCGACGTGCTCGGGGCGCTCGCGTCGCCGAGGCTCGGGATCCCCGTGCAGGTCGTCCGTGGCGGCGATCTCCCGGAGCACTGCGGGATCCACACGCTCGTGATCGCGTCGTCGTACTCGGGCGGCACGGCCGAGACGCTCGCCGCGTTCGAGGAGGCGGTCCGTCGGGGAAGCCGGCTGGTCGCGGTCGCGTCCGGCGGCGAGCTCGCCCGGCGGGCCGAGGAGCTCCGGGCCGGCCGGGTCGCGGTCCCGGCGGGCTTCATGCCTCGCGCCGCCTTCGGCTTCCTCACGCTCGGCGTCCTCGGGGCGCTCGAGGTCATGGGGGTGGTCCCCGCCGTCCCCGAGGACCTCGACGAGGCCGAGGGGCTGATGCGCGAGGTCCTCGAGGAGAACGGCCCCGACGCCCCGAGCGGGCGGAACCCGGCCAAGGAGCTCGCGCGGTCGATCGGCGACCGGGTCCCGGTGGTCTGGGGGGCGGAGGGGATCGGCGCCGTCGCTGCCACACGGTGGAAGACGCAGTTCAACGAGAACGCGAAGGTCCCCGCATTCGCGTCCGAGATCCCGGAGCTCGACCACAACGAGGTCGTGGGGTGGTCGCCCGGACGGGGCGAGGGGTTCGCGCTGATCGCGCTCCGGCACGAGGGCGAGCCGGCGGACGTCGCCGCGCGGTTCCCGCTCTCGATCGAGATCGTCCGCGCCTCGGGCGCGGCCGTGCACGAGGTCCGCGCTCGCGGCCGGTCCGCGCTCGCGCGGCTGCTGACGCTCACGCTCCAGGGCGACCTCGTCGCGACGTACCTCGGCATCGCCCGCGGCGAGGACCCGTCCCCGATCGAGGCGATCGTCGGTCTCAAGCGCGCGTTGGCGGAGTCATGACGCAGGTCGTGGGGCGCCCGTCGCCCGGGGACGGCATCCCCGAGCAGATCGCCGACGCGATCCGCGAACGGACCCTGCTGGAGCCGGTCGCCGGCGTCGTCCTCGGCTCCGGGCTGTCTGAGGCCGTCGACGAGATGCGGTCGGTCGCGACGGACGAGGGCGTCGAGTTCTCCTATGCCGAGCTGCCCGGGTTCCCGCCGCCGACGGTGGCGGGCCACGCCGGGCGGCTGTGGCTGGGCGAGGTCCGCGGCCGGGGACTCGCGGTGTTCCAGGGCCGCGTGCACTTCTACGAGGGCCACGGCATGCCGATGGCCTCGCTGACCTCGCGCGTGTCCGCGGAGCTCGGCGCTCGCACGATGGTCCTCACGGCCGCGACGGGGGCGCTGGATCCCACGATCGAGGCCGGGTCGCTCGTGATCCTCCGCGACCACCTGAACCTGATCGGGACGAACCCGCTGCTCGGGTGGCGGATGCCCGACGGGTCGCCGCCGTTCGTGGACGTCTCGGCCGTGTACGATCGCGAGCTCGCCGAGGCCGCGCTCGCGTCTGCGCGCTCGGACCTCGGCGAGCCCGGGGGGAGACACGTGGGCGAGGGCGTCTACGCCGCGCTCTCCGGCCCGTCGTACGAGACACCCGCCGAGACGCGGATGCTGAGCGACCACGGGGCGACCGTCGTGGGCATGTCGACCGTCCCCGAGGCGGTCGTCGCCCGGGCGCTCGGCATGCGGGTGCTCGGCATCGCGTTCGCGACGAACGCGGCGGGCGTCGAGGTCACGCACGACGAGGTGCTCGCCGCGTCCAAGGCCGCGGCGGGAACGATCGGACGGGTGGTCGTGGACCTGATAGAGCGTTTGTAGATCGAGAGAGCGAGGGAGTGGGATGGACTGCGACGTGAAGGATCTCGGCCTGGCGCCGACCGGCCGCGAGCGGATCGATTGGGCGGCC
>Ga0209382_10004540_pt1 | contig 18540 bp, 17 predicted proteins | sample SoiMetdeltSBSDD5_FD_187599 | JGI IMG/M metagenome (GOLD analysis project Ga0209382, IMG submission 187599) | Bulk soil microbial communities from a Populus tree surrounding site in Tennessee, USA - Soil MetaG P. deltoides SBSDD5 (SPAdes) (version 2) | ecosystem: Environmental > Terrestrial >...
CGAGCCGCTCGTCATTCCCGATGGCGGCCACTTCCTGCAGGAATGGGGTGGCGACATTGCCGCGAAGGCGCTGGACTACTTCGCATGAGGTGGCTCGCGGCAGTGCTCGGATTTCTGCTGTGGACGGGTGCGGCCGCGAGCGATCAGCAGGAGATCGAGCAAGCCACCACGCACTTTCTCACGAGCTTCGAGAATCTCGACATGCCGGCGTTCATCGCCTGCTTCAAGGACGATGCGACTGCGTTTTTCCCGGCACCTGAGCCGCCGGAGCGCGTCGCAGGCAAGGCTGCGATCCACAGTCGCTTTCAACAAGTCTTCGACGCGATCCGCAAGGGTGCGAGCGGCGGGCCGCCCTACCATCGGCTGGAGCCGCTGGATCTGCAAATCCAGATCATCGGCGCCGACGCAGCTGTAGTGTCATTTCATCTGCGCAACAGCGAGCGCCTCGCGCGCCGCACGCTGGTGATCAAAAAGGTGCACGGGGCGTGGCTGATCGCGCATCTGCACGCCTCGAATTTTCAGCGCAGCTGAGCTTGATGGTGGCGCTTGCGTCGCAGGCGATGCCAGCCGATCACCGTGCCGCTGATCGAAATCGCCAACCCCGCGAGACACAGCACCCACACTGTCACATGCCAAAGCACCCGGTTCTGCACGAGCCAGCTGAAATCCAGTCGATGCAGCGCGTTGAACCACCAGCGGAAGCGACGGCCGCCATCGTCGAGCAGATCGAGCACCAAACCGGTTGCGGGATCGATGTAGAACCACGTGTGCTGCGCATCATCGAATGCGACGCGCAGGACCGGCAGCGGCGGATGGCTGTGATGCGCATACCAATACGAGTCGTACGCTTCGATGCGTTCGTGCTTGATCAGTTTGCGGTCTGGCATCAGCCGGCGCGCCGCGTGAATCAGTCGATCGTCGGTTAGCGCGACGCGCTGCCCTGTCCGTGTATCGAGCAACTGCTCCGTGCCGTCAGCCAGCACGATTGCAGCGATCGGCATCCCATCGATGTGGAAGAAGCGCACCGTTTGAGCTGACTCCTGCGCGAGCTTGTCGAAGTCGACTGGCAAGTCGGGGCCATCGTGACCCGCATAGCGCAGTAGCACCTCGGGCTCCGGACTGCCGCCGCTCAGCCAGCCGTTCGGATTCACAGAGAGCCAGCCGCTCACAATCCATGTGAGCAGAAACACGCCGCCGGCGATGCCGGACCAGTGGTGCCAGTTCTTCCAACCATGATAGGGAGCCCGCAGCCGCAAAAGGCCGATCCAGATCCCCGTCACCGCGAGCAGAATCGCCGGGCCCGAAGTCCAGAGCACGACCTGCCGCCACAACGGCTGATTCGCACGCAGCGGCGTGAAGTAGATCCAGTGCGGCACGGTGCCGATCCAGTTCCAGAAGCGCTGCGCACGGCTGGTCGCGAGCACGACCTCACCCGTCTTCGCCGAAACGTAGACTTCGCTGGCCGCAGCGTCGTCCATCGCGATCCGGTGCAGCGGGCGCCAACGATTGAAGCCGCCGGGCACAGTCCACTGATCGCGCGTTATCGTAGCCTGCGACTGCGCATGCGCATTCGCATAAGCCTGCGCAATCGTCACCGCCTGCTCAGGCGCAGTGGCACCGACGTGTTCGCCGCTACGCGCAGAGACTGTGGTGCGCGTACCGTCCCAATCGATCACGCGATAGACGGGCTCGCCGAGCAGCATCTCCAAGCGCATTTCGCGCGGGAAGCGTTGCAGACCTAGATATGAGAGCAGCCCGTTCGGATCGAGCCGCAGCTGGCGCCAATCGATCGGCTGCAGCGCCCGATAGCGCCGCGCCGGCTCGGCTTCCGGATACCCGACATGGGACATGACGAGCCCGGACGCAAACCAGATCACGAACAGCAGGCACGCGAAGATGCCGAGCCAGCGATGGACGATGTAGAGCCAGTACCGTACGACTCGCCAGGCCGTCATGCCGACTCAGCCGCAGTCAACGGAAGCGATAGCGCGCCTGCAGCTCCGCGGTGCGCGGCTGGCCGAGAATCCACTCCGAGGTCGTGTAAGCGGCCACGCCGTAAACTTCGTCGGTCACGTTGCGCAGCGCTGCGGTCAGCGACAGTTGCGGCGTCGGCGCCCAATCCACTCCCGCATCGAGCACGGTGTAGCTCGGCAACTCCAACTGGTTCGAGTTGTCCGTGAAGCGCTTGCCGACGTAGCGCACGCCGGCGCGCGCGAGCCACTGATCGGTCACAGCCCAGCTCACCCACAAGTTCGCCGCCTGCTCCGGGACCGACGGTGGCCGCCGACCGTTGCGCGAAACGATGTTGCCGTCGTCGTCTTCCTCGCCGAACTCGTCGAACTTCGCATTCAGCAGCGCGGCATTCGCGTCGATGCGCCAACGGTCGTCGATGTTCAGCGCCAGCGAAGCCTCGATGCCACGCGAGGACTGCTCTCCGATCTGCTGGATGTCTTCCGGATTCGCGCTGGTCGGATCCTGCGACAGCAAGTCCTTTTTCACGATGCGATAGGCGGCGAGCGTCCATTCCAGGCGCTGGTCCCACAGCGACTGCTTGACGCCCACCTCGATCTGCTCGCCCGTGCTCAGGTCGAGATCCTGGTTCGCTGCAGAAGTCGTGATCAGCGAGCCGATCGGATCGACCGCCGTCGCGTACTGGCCGTAGAACGACAGCGTCGCGACCGGCTGGAACACGACGCCGACGCGCCAGCTGGTGTCGCTGAACGACGCGTCGAAAGATGCCGCGGGATTGATCAGGTTGAAGCGATCGAGCTCCGCGTGGTCGTAGCGCGCACCGCCGATCACGGACCACTGCTCGTCGAGCACGATGCGATCCTCGAAGAACAGCGAGTACTGATCGGTCTGCGTGCGGAAGCGCGGGATCGTCGGCGAGGCATCGATGAACACACCCGGATCGAAGTTGCGCAGCGGCACGCTCGAGACGAGGTCGAACTGCGGATCGTCGAAATCGTTGACGTGCGTGAAGCGCACGCGATTGAAGTCGAATCCGACCGCGACATGATTCTCCCGGCCGAACAGCTCGTGCGCGACGCGCACGTCGGCCGTGTCGCCGATCTGCTCCTGGTGATGCAGGATGCCGATGTAGCTGAAGCGATCGATCTCGTTGGTGTCGGGATTGAATTCGTACTCCTCGACGTTGCGCCACTGCCGGTCGGTGTCAAGCCAGTAGAGCTGGTTGTTGACCTGCACCTGCTCGCTCGCCTGCCACTGCGCTTGCAGGCGCGTCCAGGCGTCGCGATAGTGAATCTTGCTGTCGCGCACGTTGTAGTTCTCGTGACGCAGCGACTCGTCGAGTCGTCCGTCGATGAGCGGCGTACCGAAATACTGCATCGGGTTTTGATCGCCATAGTCATACGACAGTGCCAGGCGCAGCGTCTCGGACACAGCCCACTGCAGCGTGCCGGCGATCGCGAGGCTGTCGGAATCGCCGCGGTCGACCCAGTTGTCGGCCTGGTTGTAGCTGACATCGAAGCGATAGGCCCAGTCCTCGCTCAGCGGGCCGGTGAGGTCGACGGCGGCGTGACTGCGCCGATCCTCGCCGAAGCCGAGCTCGACCTGCGCTTGCTGTGCATCCGTACTCGGCTGGCGGGACACGACGTTGATGACGCCACCGATTGCACCCTGTCCGTACATCACGGACGCCGGGCCGCGCAGCACTTCGATCCGGTCCACGGACCACGAGTCGAACGGGAAGGTCACGGTGCCGGCGCCCACAAACAGACGCGCGCCGTCGAGCAGCTGCATGATGGAGTTGTGGCCGACGAAGCCGCGTGCGCTCAGGGCAGTGCCGCCATCGCCAGGCGTCGCTTCGCTCGTAATGCCCGTGGCGCGCGTCACGGATTCGACGATGCTCGAGTCGCCGCGTTGCCGGATCACGTCACCGGCCAGCACCTCGACGCTGGCGGGCGTGAGCAGCGGAGACAGGTCGAGCCGCGAGCCGGTCGCGGTGCTCTCGCTCAGTCCGAGGCCTTCGATCCGGCGGCCGAAGACTTCGACGGTTTCGAGGTTCTCGGCGGCCTGCGCCGTGAAAATGAAGCAGCTCGCTGCGAGCAACGGGTAACGCTTGTTCATGGTCGGACAAGCATCGACTCGCGGCCCCGCGCGCCGCGAGTAATTTACGGTTGCCGCAACCTGTTACCGAACGTTAACTCGGCTCCTTCTGCATCTTCCCACCCGGTGCCGACACGATCAGCTTCACCAGCTCTTCCGTGATCTTCGGCTCCAGCCCCTCTGTGTGTCCCTTGTCGACACGCACCACATCGGCGACGACGCGGCTGTCCTTGCAATTCGGGAACGTGAAGATCTGTGCTTTGCCCGGCGCGGGCAGCAATCCCCAGCCGGGACGCAGCTGGTTCAGCCGGCTGCTGTCGAAGACATAACCCGCTCGCGTATCGACGATCTCCTGAGCCGCGCCGCGCGCTCCGCAGCTGTACTTCTTCGCCCAGTCGGAAGTATCGGGAACGCCCTTCTCGTCCACTTCGCGCTGGCCCGTCTCATATATAAATGAGAAGTCGTTCGCGGGCAGCTCGCGCAGCAGCGCTGCCGCCGCCGCGAACGTGCTCGGTGGCATCGTCGGAGCCGCAGCGCCGGTCGGCGGCGCCGGCGCGAACGTAGCCGAGCGCCCGGGATTGCCGCCGAGGCGACCACCCGAGAGGCTGAGCCAGCCGTCGACTTTCTTCTTGAAGAAGTCGGTGCGAATGATGCGGTTCGAAGTCAGGCCGCCCTGCGAGTGACCGACCAGCCAGAACGCTTTGACGTTCTCCCTGCCGAGCTGGCTAACGACGAACTCGACGATGTTCTGCAGATACTGATCGTCTGCGTCCGACCAGACGCGCGTCGGCGAGTTCGGCGTCGCGATCACGAGGCGGTATTTGTCCTTGTAGTCGAGCAGCGGGAAGTAGTGACGCTGCCAGTTCCCGTACGAGCCGCCGCCGTGCAGCGACAGGATGAACGTGACTTTCTCGCCTGTCTTCAGGTCGCACGGATAGTCGAGAAAGTAAGTGCGGCGCGTCTTCATCTCGACGACCGGGCCCTGGTTGATCACCATCGCGCCGGAGCATTCGCTGTCGGGACAGTGCAGCGGCGGTGGCGTCGCGCACGCGGCGCCTTCGATCTTCACCTGCGCCAGCGCGCCGGCGCTGACGAAACCCATGAGCACTCCGAGCAAGATCGATCGCTTCATGGTCGTACCCCTGTTTGTTTTCCGTCCGTGGAAATTCTGCGGCCGCGCAGGCGATTCGCGTGTGAGGTTTTGTCAGTAGACGTCGAGATCGCGGCCGATGGCGAACTGTCCCGAATAGCGGGACGCCATGTCGCCGAACAGCTCCTGATCGGACAGGCTGTTGTAGTGATACAGGATCAGCAAGCGCGGCTTCGCCTGCTTGGCGAGATCGGCGAGTTGCGGCGTCGACGTGTGATATTTCTCGGCGAAGCGCTGAAAGCGTTCCGGCCGCGTCGTTCGCCATGCAGGCGTCTGCGCTTCGTGAATCAGCACGTCGCAGCCACGGCACGCGTCGATGGTCGCCTGCGTCGGGTTGGTATCGCCGGAGATCACGATGCTGCGATCCGGCGTATCGAAGCGATAACCGTAGCTCTCCATCGCGTGCTTCGTTGCGAACGCCGTCACCGTCACCTTGGCGTCCTTGTAGACGACGCCGGGACCGATGTCGTGCGCGTTGACGCGACTGCCTTGCGGAAAGTCGTGCTGGTTGCCATCGGCGTTGGTGCGGGTCTCGATGTCGACGCTGTAGGCGGCCAACAGATGCTCGGTCATCGCCTTCGTGCCCTTCGGGCCGTACACCTCGAGCGGCACCTGACGGCCGATCGTCCACGGCGTGAAAATCAGGTCGGCGTAGCCGACGGTGTGATCGGAATGCAGATGCGTTGCGAACGCGACGCGCAGCTTCACCGGATCCAGCGGCTCGATCTTCTTGTCGCGAAACGCAGCGCTCGCGCGGCGGATGACACCGGGACCGAAGTCGACCAGGTAGGCGACGTCATCGACGACGATCGCGGTCGCGGGGCCGGAACGTTCAGGGATAGGACCAGGATTGCCGGTGCCCAACAGGACGACCAGCGTGCTCGCTGCCAAGATCTGCATAGCGTTTCTCCCGAGTATCGGGCCGAACGCGAGACTAGCGCGATTCTCAACCGCTCAACGAGTGCCCTTCTGGTCCGCCTTCATGCGATCGAAGACGAAATCGACGGTCTGTAGAAAATCCGGATCCTGCTTGACCGATGGATCCTTTGCCGCGATGAGGCGCAGGGCAAGCTGCGCATCGGCGAATTTGCCCAAGCCCGCTTCCGCCTTCGCAACGGCGTACACGAAGTATTTGTCGTCCGTGACACTTTTTCGGAGCGCCATCGTCCGCCCCGCTGCGTCGTATGCCGCCTGATATCGCTCCGCTTCCGCATAGCTGATGGTCAGGTTTCGATAGAGGCCCCACTTCTGCGTACCGCGCGATCCCTCGAGCGCAACTTCGTAGAGTCTGATGGCCGCGTCGTGCCTGCCGAGCTCAGATTCCACTACGCCAAGGAGCGCATAGCTTTCCGGATGTCCCGGATACTTCTCGACGATTCCCATAAACCTGCGGTCCAGCTCCTGCAGGTCGGGTTCGCTCACGGTCTTGTCGAGCAAGAGCCGCTTGCCCTCGGTGAGCGCCTGGACAAGGTCGACGAGATACTGGTACTTCGAGGCGGTCGTTACTCCGCTCAATGCTTTTCGTGCCTGGTCCAGCTCATCGAGTTGCACGTAGACGAATGCCAGCCGCGCCTCGTAGGCAACAGTGCCGCTGCACTGTTTCGCGTATTGCTGCCAATTGGACAGCAGGCCGCGATAGTCCGGCACGTCGCGGTCGGCATACTCAGCAGACTGCTTCAGCCACTCCTGCTCGCACCAGGCGGCGTCGCCGGCGAATGCGTGTGCGTGCGTCAGGAGTCCTGCTGCCAGGACCGTGAGACAGCCGAGCGTTCGGTAGTCCCTCACGATTGCTCCGCTTTGTTAGGTTTTCTAGTTCCGATAAAGATACGCGAGCACGTGCGACTTGTGTTGATTCCGCCCGAGCCAGTCTCTGAATTCTTCGACCCGGGTCGTGCCGTCCTCGCCGATCATGCGCACGAGGATCGCGCGCCGCGTGCCTTCCGACTGCTCGCGACGAATGCGTCGCTGCCATGATTCCGTGAGGATGGCCGGCAGCTCATGACTCAGCTGCAGCGCTTCCAGCAGTTCCCACTCGCCGCCGTCGAGCCAGGCTTCGTCGCAGGTCGAGCACACGTCGACGCGGTTCGCGACCGTGCCGGTGAGCTTGTACTTCGCCATCACGCGCGCGCACTTCGGGCAGATGACCGCGGTCGTCGTGTCGGTGGTCGCAACCGGCCCCGCGGTGGTCGCGACAGCTTCGGGACTCGGCGCGAGCTTCTGCGTTTCCGCCCAGTGCCGGTAGTACAACAACGAGACCAGGCTGCCATGACACGTCTCGCAGCCCATGGCCGGCAGGTATTCCTCGATCAGCGTGGGCTTGAGGTCGGGGGTCTTACAGCGGGGACATTTCATCGTGGGCTCCTTCGGTCGCCTGCTGAAGTCGGCAAAAGTCGCGCCTTTTGCCGGACGACTCGTCGAAAGGGCCTCGGCCTCTTTCGACCAGAAAACAAGTACAGTGCGGACGAGGCTGGCGAGGGTAACACCATGACCATCGTAAGAACGGCTATCGGCGTCACACCTTACGCAGTGAGCGTGACGGCGGGGCAGCACAAGCTGATCGCGGACGAGCCGGCAGACCACGGTGGGCGCGATGCGGGGCCCGCGCCCTACGATCTGGTACTCGCGGGCCTGGGTGCGTGCTCGGCGATCACGCTGCGCATGTACGCCGACCGCAAGCAGCTGACGATCCGCTCGCTGGAGATCACTCTGAGCTTCCACAAAGAGGGCGAGCGCGGCGTCATCCGGCGCATCGTGCACCTGGACGCCGACCTCACGCCCGAACAACGCGCACGCTTCGCCGACATCATCGAGCGCACGCCCGTCACCCTGACCCTCAAGGCCGGGAGCGAGATCCGCACTGAGTTCAAGTAGGTCGCAGCCGATGCGCGAGCGCGCCGGCACCGCATCCGCTCGTCGCGTGCGATCCGTATTAAGTACCGATGTACAGGAAACTCCTGGTCGGAGCTGCCTGCACCCTAGGCGCTGCTGTCGGGCTGCTGGTGCTGCTGTTACTTCTCTTGCCTCGTCAGCAGGTCAGGCATTTGCAAGCGCAGACGCTCGACGCATTCATGCAGGCGCAGCTGGAGGAAGCGGCAATTCCCGGCCTCGCTGTCGCAGTCATTCACGGCGGGAATGTCGTGCTGTCGAAGACGTACGGCTACGCGAACGTCGAGCGACGCAAGCCGGTGACCGCAGACACGCCGTTCAACATCGCCTCGATCAGCAAGCCAGTGCTCGGAGTCATCCTGCTGCAGCTGGCAGATGCCGGTCGCCTCGACCTGGATGGCGACATTAACCAGTACCTGCACTTCAAGGTCGAGAACCCGCACGCGCCCTCGGCTGCCATCACCGTGCGCCAGCTCGCCACGCACACTGCGGGCATTGCCGACAACGACGATCCGAGCTCCTACACCGCGAATGTCGATCCTGCCATCTCGCTCGAAGATCACCTCATCCAGTTGCTGACCGCGGAGGGTCGCCGCTACCAGAACGGGGCATTTTTTCTCGACGCCGCACCGGGCACACGCAGGGAGTACAGCAACCTCGGCGCGGCGCTGGCGGGGCGCGTCGCCGAGTCAGCCGCGGGCGAGAATCTGGACGACTACAGCCGACACGCTGTATTCGAGCCGCTCCACATGCGCCACAGCGGCTGGCGGCTCGCAGACTTCGACCTGGAGGAGGTCGCTGTTCCCTACGAGGTCGAACAGTGCGTGCCACACACGCCACTCTGCAGCGACAGCAGGTCAGAGGTCCTGAACACGATCATCAGCAAAGCGTTCGATCCGCCGCTGCAGTTCAAGCGTTTCAGACCTTATCCGCACTTCGGCAACCCTCAGTATCCAGACGGCGGACTGCGCATGAGCCTCAACGACCTGACTGCCTTTGCGCGCGCGCTGCTGGACGAGACCGGAGGCGGGCTGCTTTCCGCTGGGGCGCGCGCCGAGCTGCTACGACCTCAGTTGCCGCGCATCGATGCACGGCAACGGTTCTTTCTCCGCGCCGACACAGCCGGCCGGCCCGGACACCGCGGCAGCGATCTCGGCGTCTTCACATCGCTCTACATCGATCCCGAGCGCAAGAACGCGGTGATTATCCTGATGAATCGCACGTTCGACCTGCGCGCGGAGACTGCAATGGAGCAAATTTCCGCGCGCTTGTGGGAGTTAGCGGCGCGCTGAAACGGCATCAGCCGATCATGCCGATCATCAGCAGCAGCGTGAAGGCGATGCTGAGGATGATCGAAATGGCCATCAACAGCAGGAACAAGCGCAGGCACGCGCCGAAGCGGGACAGCTTGTAGGTGTGGCGCAGCTGCTTGTAGAGATGCAGCGGCGGCACGATGCCGATCGCGGTGCCCCAGATCGCGCCGCTCATGCCAAACGTCGCGGCAAGGACCACCAGGATCAGGAACATCATCATGAAGCTGATCGAATACGTGATGAAGATCGCGTGGTCGTAGAGGTGGATGTCGCGGCGCCAGAAGAACAGCAGCCACATGAACGGCACCGACAGCGGGATCAGCGCCCAGGAATATTTGTAGCTCGCGATCTTGAGCTTGTAGGCTGCGAGGGCCGGATTGTCCTGCAACTCCTTCGCGCCGTGCTCGAACCGGGTCCGCAGCGCTTGCCAGAAGCCGCCGCCGCTCTTTACGTCAGCCTTCGCTTTCGCCGCTTGCGCTTCCTCGAGCGCCTCCTTGACCTTCGCGTCCGCCTGCAGCTTCTGCAGTGCTGCCCAGTCGCCCTTGCTCAGCGCCTCCATGACGACCTGCGCCTCCTTGAGGTCGCTCAAGCTCTTCTCGAGCTCGGCGCGCTCCTCCGCCGAGAGGTCCTGCGCCTGGAGCTGTTCGCGCACCGCATCCGCCTTGTCCTCGGTCTGCTCCTTCGCAGCCTCGCTGTTTTCCTTGAATTGCTCGATGACATCGCCTGCGACACCTTCCGGGGTACCCTCGAAGATGTTGCTCGTGGTGAACGAAAACACGCCGAACATCAGGAACACGGTGAACAGGTACAGCGCCATCGGCGACACGAACTTGGCGCGCTCACCGTCGATGTAGCGCCGCGTGAGCCGGCCGGGATGGAAGAACAGCTCCGGCAGCGTGCGCCACATCTTGCCTTCGAAGTGGAACACGCCGTGCAGGATTTCGTGACCGATGTGCGCCAGGCTGCGATGCAGATGCGTGCGCTGGCCGCACGAGGAGCAGAACGCGCCGTCAATTGTGGCGCCGCAATTCAGACACTGGCCGCCGTGCGCTGCCGGTCCTGGTTTGCCCGACGCGCCCTCGATCGTTCCAGCGACGATCGCGCCCGTCAGCACGTCGCCCGCTGCTTCCCCTTCCCCACTCATGGCGGAAAGGATAGCACCCGCGCCTTACCCGGACACCCGTGCCCTTTGCACCTTCGGCGGCGCTTCTTCCCACCTTCGCCAGACTCTTCGCAGCTGATGCGCCGAGCTGAACCCGGTCTTCTCCGCCACTCGTTCCATTCCCAGCTCGCTGTTCGTCACCAGCTCACGCGCCAGCGCCACACGCAGACGCTGCACGTAGTCGAGCGGCGAGCAGCCTGCATGTTCAGCGAACAGTCTCGCGAGATTCCGCGGGCTCATGCAGGCAACAGACGCGAGACGCGCGGCGGACCAGCGCGCGGCTGGATCCTTGATGACGGCATCCTGGACTCGATGCAGCCCCTGATGAACATGGTTGCGATGCATGACCCAGGGCGAGAGCTGCGGATCGCCGCCGGAGCGGCGCATGTACACGACGAGATCGCGTGCCACTGTCGCGGCCACCTGATGACCGAGCTGTTGTCCGATCACGTACAGCGTCAGGTCCGTGCCTGCCGTCACACCGGCGCTCGTGAACACACGCCCGTCTTCGACGAAGATGCGATTGGCATGCACGGTCGCTGTCGGCTCGATGCGAGCGAGGTCGTCAATGTGATGGTGATGTGTCGTGCACTCGCGGCCTTCGAGCAAGCCGGCCTCGGCGGCCAGCAGCGCGCCGGCGCACACGCACAGCAATGTGACCGTGTCGTTCGCCATCGTGCGCTTCAGCCAGCGCATCAGCGTCGTCGCCGGCGCACTGTCCAGACGTAGCGCCTTGGACGTCACGCCGGTCACCACGATGATGCTGTGATCCGGAACGTGCTCCGGCAGCGGTTCGAGCTTGTCGAGATGCAAGCCCACCGCGGCGCGCACGGTGGACTGCGTGCTGACGAAGCGCAGCTGGTAACTGCCCGGAGCCTCCCGTTCGGCGAGGCGAAACGCCTCGGACGCGCCGGCCACATCGAGCAGCACGACTTCCGGAAGGATCGCGAACAGCACCGTCCTCACAACTGCAGGCTCTCCACGCGTTTGACCTCGGCGAAGCGCCCGGCAAGCACCAGCTCGGTGCGCTCCATGATGTCCTGCGGAGTATAGATGCGGCCCGATTCGGTCACCATCTTGAAAGTCAGCGTCGCGTCCATGACGTAGCTCACCTTGTAGCCCAGGTCGGAAGCATGGCGCGTCGTGGTCTCGCAGCACTGCTCGGTGCGGATGCCCGACACGATCACGTGCTCGATGCCGTGCTTGCGCAGCCAGTAGTCCATGTTCTGGCCGTCGGCATTCGCCGCGAACATCGCGGAGTGAACCGATTTCGTGAACACCTCGGTCGGCTCGATGCGCAGACCGGGGAGGGTTTTGACGTAACCGGAGCGCCGGGAAAACGGGTTGGCAGCGCCCTCTTCCTCCTCGACGTGGAAGATCTGCAGCACCGGGACGCGCTGCGCGACGCAGCGGTCGATGAGCATCTGCAGCCGCTCGATGAAGCGGGGCGCATCCGTCTCCGACCAGTACGGGCGCTTGAGGAAGGATTGCTGGGCGTCGACGACGAGCAGAGCGGATTTCATGAAAGGACCTCCAGTTGATGGGGGTCATCATGCGTGCGCGCCCCGTGGCAGACCAGCTCTTGCCTCGCCGTTCAGCGGTCAAAAACGGACATCAGGAAAGGACTCTCGCCAAGGCGCCAAGACCGCCAAGACCGGATTGTGAAAATTTTCGGAATTCTTTCTTGGCGGTCTTGGCGTCTTGGCGAGAGATCATTTCCCCCTCTTCTCCTGCTCCCGCGCGCCCGCCAGGATGCCCGGCAGCGCGTAGTTGCCCTCGTGGCAGGCGTATTCGTAAATGTGGTCCTGGGTCCGGCGCAGGGGTACTTCGCCCTTCCACGCCTGTGTGTACGCCGCGCTGTCCTCGACCGTGAACTGATAGAGGAGCTCGTTCTCGCCGACGCGAGTGAAGCGCTCCGTCACCTTGCCGGTCGGCGGCAAGTAGAAGCGCTGCTTGATGCCGTAGTGCGCCTTCTGTCCTGGATTCAGATTGGTGGTCTCGACGACCAGAGTGTCGCCTTCCCAACGGCCGATCGAATCGCCCATCCACGGCGTGATCTGGCCCGGCAGATGCTTGCCGTTCATGCGCACGACGCGCGCGTCGTGCACCATCTCCACGAGGATCATCACCGCGTCCTGCGACTGCACGATCTGATAATTATTGTTGTACACGTCCGGCAGCATCGGTGGGCCGCTGGTCGAGCCGAAGCCGAGCAAGCAGCGCTCGCCGAGCGCGCGGCGCTCCGGGCCGTCGAAATTCATGCCGGCGCGTGCAGCCTGGAACGCCTTCAGGCCATCCGGCGTGTAAGGCACTTTGCCGTTCGTCGGCTCGACGATGAAAGACGTGCGGTGCTCGCCTTTGACGGTCGCGAGCCGGGTGCCGGGGTCGAGCCAGAAGGCGTTGTAGCCGCCGGGATCGCTGCTCGCTTTCGACTGCACGCTCGGATCTGTCGGCTTGGCATCGGCCGCGGAAAACTGCGCGAAAGCATTGGTGCGCTCGAACTCAGCGGCTTCCGCGTCGCTCAGCGTAGGCTTGCCTTTGAACATATCGTCGCGCTCGAGCGAGGTCAGCGACGCGTTGGTCCACGTGCCCTGCAGATCCGGCGTACCCCAATGCGTGCGCGGCGCCTGCCACTGCGCGTCCGCGGCAGTGGCGACACTCGCGGCGGCAAACATGGCGATCGCTACGAACTGCCGCTGGATCATGGCTGCAACCCCCTCCGCTATGAATTCGGGGCCAAGCCTACTGCCAGCCCGGCCGCTGTGTGTGAAGAACTGCGAGTGCTGACCTGCAGACGGGTAAGGCTTTCCCCGAAAAGCACCGGCCACGCCGACAAGACCGTCAAGCGGCTCCCGACCCGCGCCGATAGATCGGTCATGTCTCAATCCTTCTTACGCATCGCAGCAGCAGTGCTGGCAGTCATTGTCGTGTTCGACACTGGGGCTTCCACCTCTACTGAGTGGCAGCGACCGGCCGCCGCGCCTGCGCCTGCTGACAATCACGTCACCGCCGCGCGCGCCGAGCTCGGCCGTGCGCTGTTCTTCGATCCTCGCCTCTCGGCGAAAGGGTCGCTGAGCTGCGCCTCCTGCCACAACCCGGCGCTCGGCTGGTCCGACGGCTTGCCCACGGCTGTCGGTCACAACATGAAGGTGCTCGGGCGCTCGACGCCGACCATCGTGAACGCCGCATTCAACCCGCTGCAGATGTGGGACGGCCGCAAGGGCAGCCTCGAAGAGCAGGCGCTCGGCCCGTTCGGCGCTGACGAGCAGAACCTGCCGCTCGAAGAGCTGGAGCGGCGCGTGCAGTCGATCGCCGGCTACGGCCCGATGTTCGCCGACGCATACCCCGGCGAGCCGATCACGCGCACGACGATCGCCAAGGCAATCGCGAGCTTCGAGCGCACCGTGCTGTCGGACGGCGCGCCGTTCGACCAGTGGGTTGCAGGCGACCAGGACGCGCTCAGCCCTGCGGCCCGGCGCGGTTTCGACTTGTTCGTCGGCAAAGCGAACTGCGCGGCGTGCCACCAGGGTTTCAACTTCACGGACAACGGCTTCCACAACGTCGGCGTGCGCGACAGCGGCGCGCCGGATCCTGGCCGCTTCGCTTTCAAGAAAGTCGCCTCGATGCAGGGCGCGTTCAAGACGCCGACGCTGCGCGACATCGCGCTGACGGCGCCGTACATGCACAACGGCTGCTACGACACGCTCGAAGCAGTCGTCGAGCACTACGTGCGCGGCGGCGAGACAAAAGATCATCTGAGCCCGAACATCCGCCCGCTCGATCTCTCCGCCCAGGAGAAGGGCGACCTGGTGGCGTTCATGCGCTCGCTGACCAGCGCACCGCGCGTCGTCTCAGTGCCGACGCTGCCGCGTTGATCGCATCGACCGAAATTTCCCGGAGCTCACATCATGCGTTACCTGTTTGCCTGCATCGCCATCGTCGGCTGCGCCGCCCCGGCCTACGCCGCCGATCATCTCGTCAGCCAGAGCGGCAAGGCGTTCTCGGTCGCCGCGCTCAAGGCCAAGGTCGGCGACACCATCAGCTTCCGCAACCAGGATCCGTTCGTGCACAACATCTTCTCGCTGAGCGACGTGCAGTCGTTCGACCTCGGCACGTTCGCCAAGGGCGAGTCGCGCCAGGTCAAGCTGGAGAAGCCCGGCAAGCTCGAAGTCGAGTGCGCCGTGCATCCCGAGATGAAGCTGGTCGTCGAGGTCGCGAAGTGATTTCATGGCGACCGTTGCGCGGCATAGCGCTGGCGCTCGCTTCCGCGGGCGTGCTGGCGTCGACGTACGACGCGCGTCCGGCGAAGACACCGGTGGCGCGCGGTGCGACCGTATTTTCCAAGTACTGCTCGCTGTGTCACGGCGTTGGTGGAGCCGGCGATGGACGCGCAGCGTCGTTGCAAAAGGTACCGCCCGCCAATCTGACTGTGAGCACACGCACGCGTAGCTACAAGATCCAGATCGTGCGCGATGGCGGTGCTGCGATGGGCCGCTCCAGCAGCATGCCCGCCTGGCGTGACGTACTGACGGAAGTGGAAATCGCCGATGTCGTCGAATACGTGCAGACGCTGAATCCCGGAACTGGCAGGTAGCTCGCGTGCGCAAACTCCTGCAGTGGTCATGGTGGACGGGCTCGGTGAGCCGCCGCATCGGCGTGATCACCTTGCTGACCATGGTGCTCACGGCCGCCGTTGCAGCTGTGAGTCTGCGTGGTCTCCATGCCTTGAATTCCGAGCTCGATCGCACCGTACGCGAGCAGTCGCAAGCTGCGACGCTAGTCGGTGCGATGCTGCAGGAAAGCCAACGTCTCTCCGACAGCGCACGTCTCGCGGCGAGCGCGCCGACGCCGGAAGAGCGCGACGCCGCGCTCTTGCAGCTCGAAGCTTCGAAGAAGGCCCTCGGCGAGCGCGTCGACGAAATCTCCGCGCGTCTGGGCAATGCGCCGGAGCTGCAGAAAGCGCTGCAGGAAGGTTTCTCCAGCTTCGTGATCAGCGCAGTGAAGGCCAGCCGCCTGATCAAAGCGGGCCGCACGCCCGAGGCCGAGCGCGAGCTGTTGACCGCATTCGACCCGAAGCTGCTGTCGTACGTATTGATGACGATCAGCGGCATCTCCGAGCACACCGAGCACGCCGTCGCTGCAGTCGCCGTGGCTGGTCACGGCGCCTATAACCGCACGCTCGGGTTGCTCTTGCCGATTCTCGTTGCTGTCGCAGCAGGCATGCTGCTCAGTCATGTGTTGCTGCGCTCGACGGTGATCAAGCCGGTCCAGCGCGTTGCGCGTGCGGCCGAGCAACTGGCGCAGGGCACCTTCGACATCGACCTGACCACCATGTCCCGCGACGAGTGCGGCCACATGCTGCACGCGATGGCCTCCCTGCGCGGCCAGCTCGCCTCGATGATCGACGCGATCAGCTCGGCGTCGAGCGCGGTCGCGACAACGGCCGACACTCTCGCCGAGGACAATCACGATCTGTCGTCGCGAACCAACGAGCAGGCTCGCGCGTTCCGCGAGGCATCGCAGGCGCTGGAAGCCCTCAACGTCATGGCGCAGAAGAGCGCCGAGGGCGCGCGCCAGGTCAGCAGCGACATGCAACAAGCCTTCAGCTCTGCACAGCGTGGCAACGACGTGATCGTACAGGCCGTCGCCACGATGCAGACGACCGCCGAGGCGTCCCGCCGGATCGCGGATACCGTCGGCATGATCGACGAGATCGCATTCAAGACGAACATCCTGGCGTTGAACGCAGCCGTCGAAGCCGCGCGCGCTGGAGAGCATGGACGCAGCTTCGCCGTGGTCGCGGCCGAAGTGCGCGAGCTCGCCGGCAAGAGCGCCACCGCGGCGAAGGAAATCGCCGCGTTGATCGACAGCAGCGTCGTCGCAGTGACGCGTGGGAGTCAGTTGGTTGGCGAAGCCGGCGTAGCGATGGAAACCATCGTGCGTCAGGTGCGCGACGCCGCCGGACGCATGTCAGACATCAGCGCTGCGAGCCGCGAGCAGAGTGTGCGCGCCGGTCAGGTGACGAGCGCGATGAGCGCGATCGACTCCGGCACGCAGCGTAACGCGGGCATGGTGTCGCAAGCGGCCGCATCCACCGAAACCTTGCGCAGCGAAGCGCGCACGCTGATGGCCAGCGTCAGCGAATTCACGCACCAGCACGAAGCTGCCGCCTGACCCCGCGATCGGGCGAAGGGCCGTGCGACTGCCGGAACATGAGTGCGGACTCGACGACGTGACCCGAGCGGTCGTAAGGCTCGCCGCGTAGCTGGCGCAGCAGTAATTCCGCCGCTTGGGCTGCCATGGCCGGAATCGGCTGGCGAATCGTAGTCAGTGCAGGCCACACCTGGCTCGCCAGCGGCACGTCGTCGAAGCCGACCACGGACAGGTCCTCGGGAATCGCCAGTCCCAGGCCGTGCGCCACTGCGAGCACGCCCGCGGCCATCTCGTCGTTACTCGCGAAGATCGCGGTCGGCCGCTTCGGCGCCGGCACCTGCAGGAGCTTGCGCGCGCACTCGACACCCGAGTCGTAGGAGTTGTAACCCTGCGCGATCAGCTTCTTGTCGAGCGCGAGCCCGCATTTGCGCAGGCCGTCGCGATAACCCTGGAAGCGGTGCGCGACCGCCGCGTGATCCGGATTGCCGATGATGAAGCCGATGCGAACGTGCCCCAGCCCCACGAGCTGCTCGGTCATCTTCGCGCAGCTCTCGCGGTCGTCGGTGTAGACGCTGCGGCGATCGTCGGCGTGCTCGGCCGGCGCAATGCGCACGAACGGCACGTCCTGCTCCTCCAGCAACTCCTTCAGTGCTTTCAGGTCGGTCAGCGGCGGCGTCACGATCACTCCGTCGGACCGCGACTGCCGCAAGTTGCGCGAGACCTCTTCCGTCAGCGACGGCGACTTGTAATCGCACGGCTGCATGACCACCTGATAGTGCGCGGCCCGGCACGCTTCGAGCACTCCGCCGAGCACGCTGGTAGCGTAATACGCGCAGGTCACGTCATAGAGCAGGCTGATGAGATAAGAGCGGCTGCCGCTCAAACCGCGCGCCGAAGGGCTCGGGTGATAGTCGAGCTTGCGGATCACGCGCAGCACGCGCTCGCGCGTGTGCGGCTTCACGGTCTTGACGTCGTTGATGACGCGCGAGACGGTCTTTATCGATACACGCGCCTGCGCAGCGACGTCGCGAATCGTGGCGATTGTCATGATGACGACATTCTAATACCGCATCAGTACCGCAGGCCGTAACCGTACGGGAACAGCGGATCGTACTTCGGGTCGTTGCGGTTCAGCGAAGTCTGCGTCACGGCACGCGGCCAGGAGAACGATAGCGTGCCGACGAAGTTGTGATTCACGCTGCCGTCGGTCTTGCGGAACAGCACGTCGGCGATGCCGCCGCCCTCGCTCCCAGGCAGCCAGGCGACGACGAAGGCGTCGCAAGCAGCGAGCTGCGGCTCGATCCACAACGGCCGCCCGGTGAGGAACACGCACACGCTGGGCACGGACGCCTGGCGCAGTTGCTGCAGCAAAGCGAGCTCGGCGCCGCCGGCGCCACGAAAGTCGAGTGACTTCAGGTCGCCGAACCATTCGGCATAGGGGTTTTCGCCGAACACCACGATGGCAATGTCCGGACGCGCCTGCTGCAGGCCGTCGGCACTCGAGCTCACTTTGCCGCCGGCCTCGCCGACCGCACGCGCGATTCCCTGGAAAATGGAGGTGGCGCCGGGGAACTCTGCGTTGGAGTTCTCGGTGCCCTGCCAGGTGACCGTCCAACCGCCAGTTTGCTTCGGAATGTTGTCGGCGCCGTCGCCGACGACCAGTACGTTCGCGTTGCGGCGCAACGGCAGCAGCCCGCGCTCGTTCTTGAGCAGCACCAGCGACTCGCGCACCGCCTGACGCGCGACCTCGCGATGCTCGGGCGCGCCGAGCAGCTCGCGCTTGTTGGCGAGCGGCCGCGACGAGGGGC
>Ga0209382_10004541_pt1 | contig 18532 bp, 19 predicted proteins | sample SoiMetdeltSBSDD5_FD_187599 | JGI IMG/M metagenome (GOLD analysis project Ga0209382, IMG submission 187599) | Bulk soil microbial communities from a Populus tree surrounding site in Tennessee, USA - Soil MetaG P. deltoides SBSDD5 (SPAdes) (version 2) | ecosystem: Environmental > Terrestrial >...
TCGCGAAATTCAAAAAGGTGATTATGCCGATGACGATGTATGGCCCCAAGGGCGGCACATGGTCGAGAAAGAGCCAATGATATCCAAGCCCGGCAAATAGACTCGCGGTGAGAATTAACAGAAAATCGACGGCGATGACGACAGGTTTGACAAGATAGAAAGGTAACGCAAACTTATGCTGGATATTGTTTGCGGCTCCGGAATTGCTAGCCAACGAAATTGGCGCCAAGGCGTGCGCACCGTCTGGCATCTGCAAACCCTATGCACCTCCCCAGGCTTTCAAAACGTTACCAGCCCTCGATAGCGCTTGGGAATTCGCCCTGATTGAGTAAACCAAATTGAGTAATCATGTTGAGGCGAACTGATCTCCGCCAAGTAAACGATTGGATCTGACGACAAATGATTCTGCGCTGGACGCATGGTGCGACACTATTTCTGATAAAAATACGCCACGTGTATTCACGAGCGCGCAAAAAAATAATCAGAAGCAATATCAGCGCCCAACGCCGTCAATCAGTGTACCCATAGCGAGCGTAGTAGGGATTATCGTAATAATTTTCATGATGGGTCGTATAGCGGCCGAACGTCCTCATATCCGCTTTGTTGAGAACAACGCCGAGCAAGTTGTCACAAACCCCGCGCGCATTGCCGAGCGCAAGTTGGACAACGTCTATTTTTGTGCGGCCCCATTCTACGACCAGCAAGAACGAATCCACTAAGTGGCTCACGACACGCACATCGACCACAGGCGCGACGGGAGACAGGTCGACAATCACATAATCATATAACTCGCGCAGCTGCTCGAATAATTTCTGAGTTTCCTGGGATGAAAGGATGTCACTCGAGTGGGCGAGCCGTGATGTCGCTACTACCGGCAGAAAAGCAAGCCTGGTGGCGGGCTCATGCCAGAGAATATCGTTAAGCCTGGCCTTACCCGCGATGATCTCGAGCATGCCAGCCTTGGCGTCGGGTGTTAACATGCGCGACAGCGCAGGGTTCCGCAGATCGCAATCAACAAGTATCACGCGTCCGCCTCCTTTGGCGATCAGCGCGGCAAATGATATCGCGATAGTCGACTTCCCCTCGTTGGGGACCGATGAAGTAATACCAATTGCCTTGCTGGTTTTGGCAATATTGCCGCGATCGGCCGCAACTTTGACAGCCCGGATAGCTTCGGTGAAGCGCGAGATCGGGGAGTTGATTACTGTCCAACACAACCGTTTGTCGCGACTGATAGTACGGCGGCGCCGCCCACGCTGCTGCCGATTCGGTGAGCCCAGAAGGTGACGTCTGCGGATTACTGTGATGCGTACTATCCAACTAAAAATTTTGCGAACTGCGCTGATGATGCCAGATGCCGTTGCTTTAGACAGCCACCGCAACCAGCCGACAATGCCCAGACGTTCGTGCCCGCCGTTAGTTTGAAGCGCCGGGTTTATTGCCTTGACCTTTTTGAACGACGCATTTGGTCCTGCCACATGTGCTTTAACGAAAGGAACGACAGCAATGCAGTCTGCGTGCAGATGTTCATCAATCTGCAACGGATTGCGGAACACCCGGTCAGAAACATCGCGCAGCATGCCTATCGCGGCTCCGAAGATCAGACCGCCGAGTGTTGCCAGCGCCATAACGAGCAAGGGGTCTGGCCAGCTTTTTTTCGTGGGCGGTCGTGCATGGCTAATCAGTCGCGACTCAGCCATTGGAGACACAAGCAGCTTATCGAGCTCAAACGCGAACTCATTCAGGCGCGCGTGGTTAGCACCGTATTTTTCCGTCAGTTCTGATGCGAGTCGTTGGTTGGTCTGCTCCCGCAATTCTTTCAATCGATCATGCAACCATTCTGCGGACCGGCCTGTGATCTGATGCTTGGCTTCAAATGCATTGATTTCATAGGCGTCGGCAATCGCATTGGCGACTTGAGCGGCGCGGTAAGGGTTGTGCGATGCGAAGGCGATCTCGATAGCGTATGTGAGCGCCATACGTTTCACCTTCAGACGCTTCTGAAATGTACGTAAAGCGCGAAATTCCGCCGTTGGATCAATGGACGGTTCGCTGACTTCGGGAACAATGCCGTTCAAAACGCTTTTGACTGCGTCACCCGCGAACTCGGTAACAGCGCCAAGAATCCCCGTCCTCGGTGAAGTGAACTCCGGATCATTATCAAGATTCAGGCTTTTTATCACAGAGAGCGCGAGATCGTCCGAAGTTAGAATCTGAATCTGAGTGTCGACTATTGCCGAATTTACGGGCAAGCTTCCCCGTGACTGTTGGGATTGAAACAATTGTGTTTTAGAAGCGTCAACGATGAGAGTGGCACTGCCTGTATAGATCGCCGGACTTGCGAAAATATAGACGGCGCCAAGTGTCAAGCTGACTAGCAACGCAGCCCTGATGATAGAGAATTGCCTGCGCAAAAAGCCGACGGCCGCAACGTAAAATTCGGCCAGGGTGAGAAACTCGTCCCGCGGCGTTTGCTGTTCAATACGGCGTAAATTGTCAACCTGAAGCATGTCGGGTCTAGCCTAAACGTGGCATCCGGGATCGACGCGGTCGCATGGAGCCTCAATCTTGGCACGCTTCGAATCGCGCCAGCCGACAAGCAGCGGAACGACCGCTATCTCATGACTGCTCACTCATCGCGCTTGTTTGGATCGCGACGCCCAAGCATGCTTGGATGTATTATGGGCTGATGGTTTTGTCCTTGTCCTATGTTCTTCTGAGCTAACCCGAATGGTCAGTAGTAAGTTGGATTACGGTCTTAATAGTCATTGGGCAGCGCAGGAAATATGCCCACAATTTTCAACATGCGTATTGTGCATGTCGTTCGCCAATTTGCTCCCGCAATCGGCGGAATTGAGAGTGTCGTCCAAGAATTGGCGCGCGCGCAAACGGCGGCGGGTCACCGCGTACGCATAATAACGTTAAACCGATTGTTTAAGACGACCGAGCTGTTGCCTTCTCGCGACGTCATAAATGGAGCGGAAGTAATCAGAATTCCTTTTATTGGTTCATCGCGCTATCCACTTGCTTTTTCCGCAATCAAGCTCATTCGGGACGCGGATATCGTGCACGTTCATGGCATTGATTTTTTCTTTGATTATCTCGCGTGGACAAAGCCGCTGCATCGAAAGAAGCTTGTCGTATCTACGCATGGCGGATTTTTTCACACGCCGTACGCAGCTAGACTCAAACGGCTTTATTTCGCGACCGTTACCCGGCTTTCGCTTACTTGGTACGACGGAGTCGCAGCCGTCTCGACGTCCGACTACGAGCTATTCTCCAGGCTGCGTCGGCGCGGAATCGCCTGCATCGAAAACGGCGTGAACATCATAAAATATGCCGAGGCCAGCGCGCCACATCCTATCAAGACGATAGTGTGGATCGGTCGGTTTTCCACGAACAAACGGCTGGACCGTCTTATGAGTTTCGTCGCTGCGCTGCGTCGGCAGGACGGCACATGGAGATTGAAAATTGCAGGATGTCCTTGGGATGTGGACGTAAGCAAGCTCGCCGCCCTCGCGAATGAAGCTGGTATCGCCGATGCGACAGAGATTTTTGCTTCGCCGTCGGAAACCGAAATACGGGGGCTACTCGGCGGCTGCTCGGTCCTTGTGAGTTCGTCGGATTTTGAAGGTTTTGGGATCGCTGTTGTGGAGGGACTTTCGGCGGGACTCTTTCCTGTACTCAGTGACATTTCCGCATTCCGCCGGCTGGTCAAACAAACAGGGTCCGGGATGGTGGTTGACTTTTCGCAGTCAGAGGCAGCGGCAACGCAGTTTTTGGCGCAATGGCGGAAAGTAACAATGGACTACCAAAGCATGCGCAAGGCATCGATCGCCGCCGCCGCCGAATTCGACTGGCGGCGCGCATCCCGCGCCTACATGGACGTCTATGAGGCAGTTGGGGGAGCACGTAAGCGGTGTATCCTCGATGTGTCGGTACCAGTTTGGACGCGTTCCGAGGTCGTCGACCAGCTCGATAAGAACTTCGATCAAAAAACGCGTACCATGGTTGCGTTTGCTAACGCTAATTGCGTTAACATCGCTTCCGCCGATGCGCGTGTCCGGGTCGCCCTACGTGATGCGGTGGTCCTAAATGACGGGATCGGCATCGACTTGGCCAGCAAGCTTTTGTTTGGAGTACGATTTCCGGACAACCTCAACGGTAGTGACTTCACTCCCTATTATCTCCAAAGAACCCGCCATCATTTCCGAATCTATCTTCTCGGAGGCAAACCTGGCGTAGCGCTCCGGGCAGTCAAATCTTTTATCCAGACGTGCCCGCACCACCAGATCGTCGGGTGTCGGGACGGTTACTTTTCTCCCGATGCGGATATGCTTGTGGCCCAGGCCGTCCGCGCGAGTGGCGCAGACGTGGTGTTGGTTGCGATGGGCAATCCGATCCAGGAACTGTGGCTGAGGAACAATCTATCTGCAACCGGTTGCCGATTGGGCTTTGCTGTCGGGGCGCTATTCGATTTCATGGCAGGCGAGACGCAGCGCGCGCCAGTCTGGGTCAGAAAGTTGCGTTTCGAGTGGATGTATCGACTTGCGCGCGAGCCGCAACGGCTCTGGCGCCGCTATGTGGTCGGCAATCCGTTGTTCATTTTGCGTGTGCTCGGTCAATGGTGGTCAGGTGCGCGTGCTTAAATAACAACGATATTATCTTGGTATCTTGGGAAGCAAATCTGTCCTTAAAGACGAGTCCACATGGTGTGCGCCATTCGTACTGCCATTTCCCCTCTCGCTTTTCGCAAGCGGTCGATCAGTTAAGCTAATGTCGTTGATGATCGGGTGATCGGAAGAGTTTGAGGCTTGAGAAGAACGATATCCCCTAGCGATCGCCCAAATAGCGGCCTGTGTCCTGTTGTGAGCGGCGACCTTGCGCAAAATAGCTTTTAGATGAACTTTTACTGTCGATTCAGTGATGCTGTATAAGCGGGCAATTTCCTTATTGGAGTCTCCTTGCACAAGCTGCAATAGTATTTCTCGTTCTCGCTTTGAGAAAGTCGGGTCTTTTGAGCCAAATGAGACGGCGGACATCCCAGAGAGATTTGAGGAGGGGATATCTGCCGACTCGGCGCGCTTGTCGGCTTGATCAGTAGGAATCGGACACGGCCGCGACAATACGATGGCCTGTTGGTCCAGTTGGGTAAGTTCCAAAAGCTTGAGCAGAATGTCGCGAGATGCAACGTTGGCAATAAAGCCGTTTGGACCAAGCGCCAGGATCTGCTGCACGTCCGTTGGAGCACGAATTTCGGCGACGATAATGATCTTGCTTTCGGGAAAAATGCCTCGCAGCAGTTCTATATCTTTAGCTGCCTGAACAACATTGTCGTTAGCGTCGTCAACCCCGATGATAATCATCGGTTGGCATCCAGCCAAAGCGCGAAAATTCTTAAGGTCAGATGCATGCGTTGTGCTTGCGACAATCTTATAGCAAGTATTCTGTAAAAGGGCTCTCAAGCCCTCCCGCAGCAATGGTCGTCGTCCCACAATCACAGTAGATGCCCCTTTGTGACTCATAATCGTTGTCCTTAGTTTCGAGGCCGTTTGGGTATGCGGGCCGATTGAATGCTGGAACTTAAGGCGAAGGCCGACCTGAGGTGAATCCGGTGAATCAATTGCGCCTGCTCATCCCCTCATGCGTACGGGTTAACCAAATCGTACAAAACCGCGTTGTCAGAGCCAATTACACACGGTGGCCTAGTCCGAGCGGCGCGCGAGCTATGCCGAACTTCCTAAAGCTTCGAGCGTATGGCAAGTCCGTGACTGATTTGCATGTAATTCGGTGTCCTACGTGCTGTGTGCCTGATCAAAAGGCTAGGCTGATGCAAATCCAAGCCGCCGTTGTGCAATTGCCGTCCTGTCGCGGCGCTCATTTGCCCGACGCCGAGAAGCTCAATGACCGCAGAATAGGGGCTTCCACATTCGTGCCGCGCGGTCGAGTCTTGTTCTGGCAGGGGGACAGCCAGAACCAGACGATCGAACTTGTTCACGGCGTGGTCCGTGCCGTGCGTCTGCTTGAGAACGGCAATCGGCAGATCCTCACCTTCTATTGGCCGGGAGCGGTGATCCGTCCATCGCATGCGGCCTGCCAATATTATACCGCCGAAACGATCACGTCGTGTCGACTGTATCGATGGCACTTTGCGAAGATGCACGAGATGTCTGAGCCTTGCGGGGCCGATCAGGTTCTGCAGGAGATGCTCCCGCTTTTGCTGATCATGGGGCAAAAGAACACGATCGCGCGGCTCGCGTGGTTTCTGCTGCGCATTCGCGAGCACCTTCCACGCGATCTGCGCCGTCCCGACGCCCTTCAGGTCGTGCTGCCGCGCGCGGACATGGCGGATTATCTCGGCATGTCCACCGAAACGGTCAGTCGTACGCTGGCGGAATTCAAGGCAATGGGCCTGATCGATCTGCCCAATCGAAAGACCATCCGTTTCGTTGACATCCCGACGCTCTCGAAGATCGCCGAAGCTTGAGTCGCGCTGGTATCGAAAGGAGCCACAGATGCGAACGATCTGTTCAGTCACTTCTCCGGTAAATCAGATGAGCCAGGTTGCGGACATGACAATCATCGCGCGTTGCGGTCGTTCCAGGGCGCGCTGGCGAATCTGCGCCCTTGGCCTCCTATTTCTCCTGTGTTCAGTCCACGCCGGGCGCACGGAGTATCGCGTGGACGTTGACGACGTCATCGAAATCAGCGTCTTCGGCCTGCCGGATTTGAAGCAACGGGTTTCTGTTGAAGTGGATGGTGCCATCTCGTTTCCTCTTTTAGGGACTTTGCCTGTGCGCGGGTTAACCGCAGCGGAAGTTCGCGAAAAAATTCGGTCAACTCTTGCTCCGAAGGTATTCCGCCAGCGTGGACCGGACGGTCGCGAGAACGTGATCGCCATCGAGCCCGATCAGGTCACCGCTACCGTGGTCGAATTCCGGCCCATCTTTGTCATGGGCGACGTCTCGAAGCCGGGACAGGTTCCTTATCGCCCGCTGACGACCGTACGACAGGCCGTGACGATCGCGGGCGGCTACGAGCTCATGAGGTTCAGGATTACCAACCCGTTCTTGGAAGCGACGGATCTGCGCAGTCGGTACGATGCGCTCTGGACCGAATTCGTCAAAGAGCAGGCGCATGTCTGGCGTCTGAGATCGGAATTAGGCAGCAAGTCCGAGTTTGACCAAGGCGCACTCCCGGACGCTCCAATTGCGAGATCCCGAATTGCCGAAATTGTGAGTAGGGAGGCGCAACACATGGAAATGCGCCGGCTCGACGACCACCGCGAAAAGGCCTTCCTTCAAAAGGGCATCAAGCAAGCCAGCGCCCGGATAACCGTCCTGAGTGATCTGCAAAAAAAACAGGACGAAAACGCCCAGGCGGATCAGGATGACCTGCAGCGGGCGATGGATCTCCTCGCGAAGGGCTCTATCACAGCACCTCGGGTTCAAGAGACTCGCCGTCAAGCCATGTTCTCCGTTACGCGATACCTGGAAACACAAGCCGAGCTACTGCGGGCGGAAAAATTTCGAGACGACCTGTCAAGGCAATTGGAACACGGTGAGGATCAACGAAAAATCGATCTGTTGAAAGAGTTGCAGGACGCGACTGTCAAGTTGAACGATCTCTCGGCGCAATTGCAGGCCGTAGAGGAAAAGCTGCGATACACCAGTGTCGTCACATCCCAACTGGTCCGCGGCAAAGGTGCCAACCCCGACATAACGGTGATTAGGAGAACGGACAAAGGCTATGAGCGGCTTACAGCGGATGAAGATTTCCGGCTCGATCCTGGAGATGTCGTCGAAATCGCATTGCAACAGCCGCCACCCGGAGTCGCTCTGCAACATTGACGTTTTGAGATCACCCGAGGCAAGAGCGGACAGTCATGATCGCATGTATAGCTGGCTTGCGGGGAGTGCCTCGCGTGCTTGGAGGGGTGGAGACCCATTGCGAGCACTTGTTTCCCCGGCTGAAAAAACTTCGTTCGAACGACACTTTTATTATTATTGCCCGAAAGGGATTCGTGCCTGAACAAATGTCAGAGTACGAGGGCGTTCGAGTGGTCGCTCTGCCTCACAGCAGGTCAAAGTACTTTGAGACGATTACGAATACGATTGGCGCCGTTTTCTACGCCAAATTCGCGACAGATGCCGATCTCGTTCATCTGCATGGCATCGGACCGGCACTGACCGCGCCCCTCGCAAAAGCATTCGGCATGAAAGTGATCAGCACGTATCACTCAAAGAACTACGAGCAGGCAAAATGGAAGGGATTCGAGATCCCGTCGTCGTTCCCGACCAGCAACACGCACGATCAGGCCAGGAAATGAACCGTCGCCGGTTTCTGGAGGCCGCGGGCGCCGGCATTGGTACGCTGGCGCTCGGGGCCCGTCGGCTTCTCGCCACCCAGGGATCCAGCACCACTGAAATCGTTGTCGTCGGCGCCGGTGCATTCGGCGGATGGACGGCACTCTACCTGCGCGAGATGGGCTTCACCGTGACGCTCATCGATCAGTACGGCCCCGGCAACTCGCGCGCGACGTCAGGCGGCGAGTCACGGCAGATTCGAGCCGGCTACGGTTCCCGCGACATCTATACAAAGTGGGTACTCCAGGCCTTCGACCGCTGGCAGGCGCGCGAAGCGGAATGGAGTAAACGGTTGTTCTTCCGCACCGGTCAGATCACGCTGGCCAGCCAGTGGTCCAGAGATCTCATCGAAACCAGGAAAGTGTTCGACACGCTTGGCGTGAAGTACGAGATCGTCAAGCACGATGACCTCACGCGCCGGTATCCGCAGATGAACACCGCCAGCGTGGACTTCGGGATGTTCACGCCGAGCACCGGCGTGCTGAAGGCGCGCGAAGGCTGCGTCGCCGTGGCACAGGCGTTCGAGAAGAAGGGCGGGCGATTCGTGACCGCGAAGGTCGATCTCGGCCGTCGCGCCGGCAGCACGCTGCAGGATGTGGCGCTCTCGACGGGCCAGCGCGTCGCCGCGCAAGCCTTCGTCTTTGCCTGCGGCCCGTGGCTCCCGAAAGTGTTCCCGGCGGTGATGAAGAACAAGCTGTCCACGCCGCGGCGCGTCGTCTTTTTCTACGGGACGCCGCCGGGCGACGAGCGGTTCACCTATCCCAACTTCCCGACCTGGTCGGTGGACAACGCATACGGATTCCCGAGCATCGAGGGCAAGGGATTCAAGGTCGTGCCGACGTTCGAGAAAGTCATTGTCGATCCCGACACGCAGGAGCACACGTTGACCGCGGATGAGCTCCGCCGCGGCCGCGAGTTCGTGAAGAAGTGGTTCCCGGCCCTCGCCGAGCAGCCGCTCGTCGAGAGCAAGGTGTGCCAGCGCGAAGACAGTATTGACGGGCACTTCATCGTGGACCAGCATCCGGAGTTGAGTAATGTATGGCTGGTCGGCGGCGGATCCGGCCACGGCTACAAGCACGGAATCATGCTGGGTGACTATGTCGCCAATCGGGTCGTCGGCAAGGACAAACAGCCGGAGCTGGCGGCCACCTTCAAACTGAAAGATGGCTCATACCTTTCCTGGGGATGGGCACGCGCTTCGAATTTCTTCCGGTCGCGACAGTGATATCGGTGCTGCACTTTTGTCAGCCAGTGACCCGTTACGAGCCGCGCGACGAAAGAATTGCTTCGCCTTCTTTGCGCATGATCGAGGGAGCCGACGCATTCGGACAGAGGCGGGAGGCAGTGCCGAGCTGCCAATAGACCACAAGAACTAGTCCCGAACTTTTGAAGGATCGGCTTTGGCCTGTTATACTTTATAGTCAAAGATACAAGTGCTGAATTGCTGCCAATGAAGAAACGGACAGACGAGTTCATGCCGACGGAGCTTGTTTGCCGAGCCAGCGGAATTACGCAGGAGAAAAATTTCACTGTCTTGCCCGTCCAAATGGCACGCGCAATCCCTTTCGATCTTGACGATCCGCCCAGACCCGTCACGGAATTGAGAAAAGTCATCTTGGACCCCCATCCATTTGCCATGGTAGCCGTCGCAGTCCGACGAGACCCAACATGGGCGATATTGAAACAGTAACGACGACCTCCAAGCGCCCCAGCGTTGGTGCGATGATGGGCAAGGCCGTCGGTGCCTGGCCGGCTGTGGTGCTCGGCATAGCCGGGCTCTGCACAGTGACCTGGGCTTCATTCCTGATCTGGCTCATGACTTACCTGGTCAGGCTTGCATTCGCGTAGCGATACCAGGTCAAAAATTGGGGCGCGTAGAAGCTCCTGCAGCCCGCCGGACGATCAGGACGGTTAAATGCCGGCCACACCTGCCGAGGGATCTTCACCAGTCAACCGCTCACATATTCCAGTAGCGAAAGTGAAACCGTTTACGATCATGACCATCTGGATCGGTTCCTCCCAGGTCCGGATACGGATCGTGCTTAATACGGTGTCCCCGGGTTCCGATCTCACCGCGACGAAATCCCAGCCGCCTCCTCCGCGCTGAACAATGCCCCACACAACCGGGGCTCCGGCGGCCCCCAACTTCACAACCCCTGTTTGAAGATTCACCAGGATGGGATGCAAAAGTTCCCGTAAAGACTCCGTTTCCGCGTCGCGCGTAATACCCCCACCCTCAAGCTTGAAAGTATCAACTATTCGACAATGGTGCACCTCTGTCGCAACCATCTCAGGCTCCGATTGCGCCGATACGTTCATTGAGCGCATTCAGCGTGCCTCTTTTGACGCCAAAGTAACCGGAACTCAAAGTAACCGAAACTTCGGTAGAGCGGACTACTCCAGTCCGACAAACAGAGGAGGCGGATTCCGGACCCAGGTCACACCTCATTTATCTTTTTTTATCTTTTAACGAAGGTCACATGGGCTTGAACGTATGACAAACGCCCCCAGGGAAGATGACCGATATCAAGTTCGATTTTGTCGCATCGCATTTTTTTTGACACACTCGCGCCACAAGGCTTAAGTTACATTGGTAAAAGTTAGGCATCGCGCCGGGGGACGGTTCCTGGATAGCGGGCCATGCGTACGGTTGTAATAGTCGATTGGCACGGTTTGTATCTTAGTGCTCTCGGCGGAGCACTGGCGGCTATTCTCAGCGATCATCACGTACTCGTCGCGCGGTCTTTGGCATGCGCTCGCCATAATTTCAGATCCGACGGGAACCCGGAACTTGCTCTGATTGACATGACGACGCCTGATGTGTCTTGGGAGGTCGTTCGTCTGCTGCGGCAGCAGTATCCGAAAACACGATTAGTGGCGATGTCTCACAGTAACAATCGCATTGATGCGCTTCGTGCGTTGGAGAATGGGTTGTCCGGCTTCATATCGAAAACTCAGTCGGACGAGGAAATTTTTGGCGCGATCACGGACGTGCTGTCCGGCCGAATCTACGTGCCTCCGACGGTGATACGATTTGACGGATCAGAGCCCGCGTCGATTGCAGGCATGCTGCAACCATCCACGCTGCACGCGACGTCTGAATTAAACGCGAACAGGTTGACTCCGCGACAACGGGCTATTTTGCCACTCATTGCGCAAGGTATGTCGAACAAGGAAATTGCGCGTGCACTGAAAATTGCCGTGGGCACGACCAAGATTCACGCCTCGAGCTTGCTGCGCATTTTGGGCGTCCGCAACCGAACTGAGGCTGCGGTCATTGCGCGGAATTTCATCCTTTCTGAGAAAGAAGCCAACTCAAGTACTGAGTTGGTGCGAGTGGCCCAAGTCCGTCGATCATAAGCACTTTACCCGAGCAAGGTTTCGAGCAACCACAGCAGTTTCGGACCTCAGTGGTCGCCGAACGTATCATAGCCGCTGAGTAGCGGCAGCAACCTCCAGGTTATTACTTTGCCGGCACCACGAGCGAATAGCGGGCATCGGCGGCAAGACATTCGGCCTGCGGAAGGCCGAGCTCCTTGCGCACGATATTGGTGCCGAGCACCAGCGACACGATCTTGTAGTAGGCGTGCCGCCGGCTCATTCCCTCGCGCCCCATGCCGCAATCCGATGAGAGCACAAGACGCTCGGCCGGGATGTGCTTGAGCGCGCGGCGGATGTGCTCTGCAATCTCCTCCGGCCGCTCGACTTGCAGCGAATGGTGGTCGATGACGCCAATGCAGACTTTCTTGTCGGTGATGATCTTGCCGAAAGCCTCGAGATCCATTCCGCCGGCGCTGGCAGACTCGAAAGTAATGACGTCTGCGTCGACCTTGTTCAGCATCTCGAGGGCATTCTTGTAGCTCTGCACGTCCTTGAACATGCGCTGCTGCGAAGGGTTGCCCCAGCACGTGTGGCACCAGACTTCCGTTTTGGCGCGCAGGCCTTTTACGGTGCGATTGAACACCTCGACACTGAATGCCGGATTGATGACGTCGTCCACGATGTTGCGCACAGCGAGCAAGTGGATCTGCGGCTCCTCGAACTGAATGACCTGGCACCCCGCATCGGCAAGATCGTGCAGCTCGGCGTTCAACGCGTCGGTGATCGCCAGAATGCGATCCTTCAGTGATTTGTAGTGCTTGTCCTGCACGGCGAAAGCGACCAGCTCCGGCCCGATGGTGCCGAACTTGACCGGCTTCCTGGTCATGCGCTGTGCCACCTTGAACATGGCGGCATATTGCAGATCGCCCCGCGTGACCGGCCCGACAATGCCGGGCATCACCCGCGATTCGAGGTAATCGTGGAGGATGTGGCCAGGAGGAAAACCCAGTCCACCCTTGCCGGCCGGCGTGGATTGCGGGTTCTTGTCGAAGCCGCCCATGTGCCGCGGAGGGTAATTGGTCCAGCTCTGGCCCCCGACGTCGGAATCGAAGTGCGCATCGCCGTCCGTGACGATGTCGAGGCCTGCCATCTCCTGCTCGTGGAGATAGAGCGCCACCGCATCAACATATTGTTCACGGAACTGGTTGTTCACCATCGCGTCGAGAAAGCTGCGGGAGCCGAGATTTTGGGTGTACCAGCTGGGACGCGGCAACGAGCCGGTGATCGTCGTCGGCAGCACGATGTCTTTGGTAGCGCGAAGCATGATCGGCATCTCCCCCGAGGCTTACTTTGTCGTTGGCTGTAGTGTAAGTCTGTCGCGCGCGGCTTGGAAATGATTCTTCATCATCGACCCATAAGCCATGGACAAACGCGAGAACGCTGCCCACTTAAGTTGGGCAGTTTTCATGCTGTGCCAAAATGTCTGCTATAGTTGCTGAATGAGCAAAGACCGCGACAGCTACATCATCCGGCCCAATCCGAACGATCCGCGGCTCACCCAGCGCGTCGTGGGCGTCGACCAAACCGGCGCGGGCATCGAGACTTCGGTCACGGTCGAACGGGCGCTGACAATCTTCCTCAATAGTCAGGAGATCGTTACCGCGATGACCATCGGCGACTATCCCGATTACCTCGCGATCGGCTATTTGCTCAATCAGCACATGTTGCTCCCGACCGATGTGGTTACCGAAGTCGAGTACGACGAGGAGCTTTCCGTTGTAGTCGTGCGCACCGAGCGCAAGACCAACTACGAAAAGAAGCTCAAGAAGAAGGTGCAGACGTCCGGCTGCGCCCAGGGCACCGTGTTCGGCGATCTGATGGAGGCCTTGGAGAACGTCTCTCTGCCCAAGGCCGAGTTGCGTACCTCATGGCTGTACGCCCTCACTCATAAGATCAACACGACGCCATCGCTCTACCTGGAGGCCGGGGCGATCCACGGCTGCGTGCTGGCGCAACGCGACGAACCGCTCGTTTATATGGAAGACGTCGGCCGCCACAACGCGGTCGACAAGATCGCCGGCTGGATGTTCCAGGAGCGCGTGCCGGCTCACGACAAGATTTTCTACACCACCGGACGTCTCACCTCGGAAATGGTGATCAAGACCGTACGAATGGGAATACCAATCCTGATTTCGCGCTCGGGCTTCACGGCCTGGGGCGTGGAGCTGGCCAGGAAAGCGAATTTGACCCTGGTCGGGCGCGCGCGCGGGAAGCGCTTTGTCGCGCTTGCGGGTGAAGATCGCATCGTGTTCGACCAGGATCTTTCATTCGTCGAAGATGAGAGCGCCAAGCATCGGCGTAAAGCGGCGGTCCATGACGACTAATTTTCCACCCACCCTCGGTCTCGTTCTCGTCGGCGGTCTTGCGCGGCGCATGGGTGGGGGTGACAAGGCGCGCATCGAGATAGGCGGCGTCTCAATTCTCGATCGGGTGCTGGCGACGCTTTCGGCGCAATGCACAGGCATCATTATCAATGCCAATGGCGATCTGAAACGGTTTGCGGATACCGGCCTCACGGTTGTGCCTGACACGGTGCCGGATTTCGCCGGCCCCTTGGCCGGGATCCTCGCCGGTCTGGACTGGCTGGACAAGCAGTGCAACGGAATCGAATGGATCGTGAGCGTGCCGGGCGATTGTCCCTTCCTGCCTGACGATCTCGTTGAGCGCCTGCATCATGCGCGTCGCAAGATGGGCGCGGGCGTGCCCCTTGCCTGCGCTCGTTCCGGTCGATGGCGTCACCCGGTGGTAGGCTTGTGGCCACTCGCGCTGCGTGAGGATCTGCGCAAGGCACTGGTCGAGGAAGATCTGCGCAAGATCGAGATGTGGACTGCGCGGCATGGTGTCGCGATTGCCGACTGGCCGGATCAGCCGGTCGACCCCTTCTTCAACGTCAATACGCCGGAAGACGCCGCGCACGCCGAGCGCATTGCATTGCAACATAGCTAGCCGGTTCTGCGAGCGACACCTGGTTCTTGACCTCGCTCACAGCACCTTCATATTTGCTATAGTCAAAAGCTACCGGTCTGGGGGAGGACCTAACTCCATGAAGTCATTCATCATGGCCTGCGTGGCGGCACTCGTGATCGCCATAATTGGCGGCGTGGTGCTCAACAGCATTCAGGAGCCGGTCGACAAGGCCTACACCACAAGCGGCGTGCGACTCGGCGCCTGAAAGCCTAGCCGATCAGGGCGGCGTAGGAGAGAAAGCCGGCGCGGGCTCCCGGCTCGATTGTGGTCACGTCCTCCGGGAATTCCAGCAAGCCATCTGTTTCAGTCAACGAGGTAAGAATTCCGGCGCCGTCCTGCGGATGCTTGACCGCCTCTATTTCGCCGTCGGCGGCACACTTGAGCGCCACGCGGACATATTCGCGGCGATCCTTCTTTTTCTTGTAGGCAAAGGCCACTCGCACGGGCAGTGGCATGACCCGGTCCGGGCGCGCACCCGAAAGCCTGCGCAACAGCGGCTTCACAACGCGCACGAATGTGACGAAGACCGCAACGGGGTTGCCGGGCAAGCCTACGAGCGCTGCGCTGTGTCCGGATGCCGCGGGGATCACGCCAAGCGCAACCGGTCGACCCGGCTTGATAGCGACACGCCAGAATACAAGCTTGCCAATGCCCTCGACCGCGCTGCGCACATAGTCAGCCTCGCCGGTTGATACGCCACCCGTGGTCACGATGAGATCGTGTGCGTTCGCTGATTCACGCAACCTGAGCGACAATCGTTCCGGATCGTCGGCGAGAATCCCAAGATCCGTAACGGTCACGCCGAGCCGCTCCAGCAACTCCGTAAGCAGAAAACGATTGGAATCATAGATCGCAGCCTCGCCCCGTCTCGAGCCGGGCTCCACAACCTCGTCGCCGGTCGAAAACACTGCAACTTTCAATCGCCGGCGCACAGTGATGTCGGTCATCCCGAGCGCAGCAGCTAGCGCAATGTGCTGAGCCTCCAGCACCGTTCCAGCCGCGAACACCACTGCGCCGGCGGGCACATCTTCGCCCGCGACACGGCGGTTGGCGCCGAGCTTGAGCCCTTTAGGCACCGTGACTTGTTCACCGGAAACCGTGACATCTTCCTGCATGAAAACGGTGTCGGCTCCGTTGGGCATGGCGGCGCCGGTAAAAATACGAATCGCTTGCCGCGGTTTAAGCATGAGTTGCGAGCGCGCACCTGCCGTCAGGCGCCCCGCGATGGCGAGCGTGGTTTCGCCATCGAGGCGCAAATCGGCGTGGCGCACGGCGTACCCATCGACAGCCGAATTGTCGAAAGGCGGCAGGTCGACCGGCGCTTTGACATCATGGGCGACGACGCGGCCGCGCGCTCCATGCAGCGGAACGCGCTCGGACTCAGGAACAGGCTCGATCCGATCCGCGATCAGCCGTTCCATGTCGTCGAGCCGCAACAGCGGCCCCGAAAAAGCAAAGCAATCGTCGGTCAGCTGCGCCATTTACCACATACTCCGCTCATTCCCACGCAAGCGAACGGCGTTGTTCTGAGCCCATTTCACAAGCTAGCTCCGGCTCACTGCACTGACCGGCACGGCACGCTTCAGCAAGAGGTCGGCAATCGTCTCGATGTCATTGAGGTCAATAACGGGGACCTTTGCCTGTGGCAGCGCGATGTCAGAGGCGATAGCAACAATGTGCGGATCATCGGGATGGATAAGCGGCTTGCCGTTCGCTGCCCGATGGATTTCCAGTTTCGGGAAGACATCGCGTTTGAACCCTTCAACCAGCACCAGATCGACGGGAGACATCTTAGCCACCAGCCCGCCGAGATTCCATTCGGGCTCCTCGCGCAGCTCGTGCAGGATGGCCCAGCGCCTGGCCGATGAAATTATGACTTCGGTGGCGCCGGCAGCGCGATGGAAGAAAGAGTCCTTGCCAGGCTGATCCAGATCAAACCCGTGATGAGCGTGCTTGAGCGTCGAAACTTTCACCCCGCGCGCGATCAGACGCGGAATAAGCTTGGTGATCAGCGTTGTTTTGCCGGAACCGCTCCAGCCGGCGAGACCGATAATGCGCATGGCCCCTATATAGCAAAACGCCCGGCCACAAAGGCCGCTTGTTAACGCGCCGGATTGTGCCGGGGGCGCCAAAAAATCAAGGGCTTAGCTCTCGGCTGGGCCCTTGTTCATGTCGCGCATGTTGCAATCTGTTCCCCTTTAATTCCAACGATTTCCAAACACGCTCGGCAACTCCACGCGACATGGACGCAACATGGCCACCGATTGATGCCCAGTAGTCTCTCAGGGGGTGGATAGCACCAATGATTCACCAAGGATTCATGAAAATGGGGCAAGCTAACGGCGTGTGTCGGCATAGGGGAAATGGTCATGACAATTGAAGCGTTGATCATTTGGCTCGTTATTGGTGCGGTTGCTGGTTGGCTCGCGGGTCTGATCATGGAGGGCTACGGCTTCGGCCTTATCGGCAACATTGTGGTCGGCATTGTCGGCGCCCTCATCGCCGGCTGGCTCTTGCCCAAGCTCGGGTTTGTACTTATTGGCGGCATTGGCGCGGCGATCATCAACGCCGTCATCGGGGCGGTCATTCTCTTGGCGATAATTGGGTTCGTTAAAAAAGCAGCCTGAATCGCCACTTTGTGGGGCCGGGAACGCTCTCGCGGGCGGCGCGTTGGATATGCGTTAGTGTTAGGTGTGTGAGGAGCGGGGCCGCCATTTCCAGTGGCGGCCCTTTTTTTGTTGGCCGGGCGGCGATAGCTACCGGGACCTGGCTGTTCCGCACTAGGGACCGCCGAAGTATTGAGTGACGGTCCCTATCTTTGTAGGATCTCCTGAGGGAGGCAGCCCTGATGCAAAGAGTACTAATAGCAACGCTGATGGCTTTGTTCTTTGGCCTCTTCAGCATGCCGGCGGTGCAAGCGGCTCCAGCCAATGGCTGGGCCGTCGGCTCGGCGGTCAAGGCGATCTCGCCGCTAGAAACGATTTATTATCGGCGTCGCTATCGTCGGCGTCGCTATCGGCGCTATCGCTATTGATCTGTACAGTATTTTCGTCACGGGCCGCCGGTTGCAAGCTGGCGGCCCTTATTCTTCGGGGCCGCCAATCTCCATAGTGGTGGCCCCGAGTTTTTGAGACTGTATGCCGGAACGCAAACCTCAGCCCCGAGTTAGACGGGTTGAGGCCGTCAGCGCCCGTCCCCCCTATCCCCCGAAGCTGGCGGCACTTATTAGGGGCTGCCGTTTCCCCACGGTGGCCCCCACTTTTTGCGAACCATCGAAACCAGCCCGGCGAACTCGACCTCATAAGCGGCTGCCATCCTCAGACGCTCTATTTCGCATGTGCGAAGCTTGCCTCTAGTCATTTGTAAACAAGTCGGACAGACTTGGTAGTCGGGTGCCTTGGGGGGCGTCATGACAATCAGTCGATAAGCTGGGGCGTTCCCCTAAGGAAAGGGCCAGACGATGGACCGCCCAGCCCTAACAACCGCGCTTCTAGGGCGTCATGTTTCCCGAGCGCAGTCCTGAAAATAACGTTTGCAGAGTTGCTCCGTTCCTGTTCTCGCAATATATCCCCCGCATGTTGTGGCGTAACTCACGCGGTAGGCCCATGAATGCGCCCGCTGCTTTCATTCATCCATGCCAGCCAATCGTCTGCCAAGCGCTAAACTCGAAGCACGACGGCTATCAAAAATATTTCAGCCCGGTGGGTTCGTTCGGATCGCCCTGCAGCCCCTTACACAAGCGTCTCGGTCAAACTCACAATTCGGGCCAATTACCAGTGGTACTGCTGGTGTTGCGACCTGTTGGGTGCCTACCGTTG
>Ga0209382_10004543_pt1 | contig 18527 bp, 18 predicted proteins | sample SoiMetdeltSBSDD5_FD_187599 | JGI IMG/M metagenome (GOLD analysis project Ga0209382, IMG submission 187599) | Bulk soil microbial communities from a Populus tree surrounding site in Tennessee, USA - Soil MetaG P. deltoides SBSDD5 (SPAdes) (version 2) | ecosystem: Environmental > Terrestrial >...
AGGACGAAGGTCCGCGCCTCGCTCCCAGCATGCGCGCGCCCAGGGCCAGCCCGACGCCGACACCCAGGCCCTGGCCCAGCGAGCCGGTCGCGACGTCCACGAATGGCAGCCGCGGTGTGGGATGGCCCTCGAGATCGCTGTCGATCTGACGCAGCTGAATCAGATCCTTGCGGTCGAGCGCGCCCGCGGCCGCCCAGGCCGCGTACAACACCGGCGCCGCGTGCCCCTTGCTCAGCACGAAGCGATCGCACGCGGGGTCGCGCGGCTCTTCGGGGTCATAGCGCATGACATCGAAGAAGATGGCGGCGACGAGGTCGGCGGCCGACGCGCATGACGTCGGATGGCCGCTGCCCGCTGTCGTCGTCGCACGCACACTATCCACGCGGAGCTGGGTCGCCACGTCCTGCAACGCGAGGAGGCGACTATCGGGCGGGTTGCTCACGGGTATCTCACTCACGGGTTTCCAGTGTACGCCTGCAACGCTAACGCCACCGGGATCGTTGGCACCGCTGCTGCACGCGCACCGCGCGGAGGTGTGTGATGAGGCGACTGCTAGGCGTTCTCTTCACCGTCGCGGTGGGCGCCGCCGCCGCGTACATGCTCGATCCGGACCGCGGCCGCGCGCGCCGCGCGCTCGCGCGTGACAAGGCGATCGCCATGAGCAATCGCCTGAACGATAGGCTCGAGGGCCGCTCGCGTCACTGGTCGAACGTCGCACGCGGGTACATGGCGGATGCGCGCCGGCTGCTCGAGCGCGGCCGCCGCACTTCCGACGACACCATCTCGCGCGTCGGCAGATCGGCCTGAGCCCAGGGAGCCGCGCACAGGGCACGGCGGCTCGCCGCGGAGATTGCGGCGGCCGTCCGCGGCGCGCGCGACGTCTTCAATCGGCTGATCACGGCGGAGCAACGCTCCGCCCGACGATCAGCGTGAGCGCTGGGCATGGTCGGCCAGCACGGAGGCGACGCACGCCGTCACACGGACACCCATCGGCACGTGCAGGTACTCGTTCGGTCCGTGCGCATTGCTGTCCGGGCCGAGGACGCCGGTGATCATGAATTGCGCGTCCGGATACCGCGCGCCGAGCATGGCCATGAACGGGATGGACCCACCCGTCCCCTGGGCCATGGCCGGCTGACAGAAATAGGTCTCCGACGCGCCCCGCAGCGCTTGCGCGAGCCACGGCGCGGTGGCCGGCGCGTCCCAGCCGTCGCCCGGAGACTCCGTCTCGAATCTCACCCGGGCCCCGTACGGCGGCTCGGCCTCGAGTACTTCCTTGAGCCGCTTCGCCGCGTTGACGGCGTTCACCGTCGGCGGCAGCCGCATCGACAGCTTCGCCGACGTCTGCGGCCGCAGCACATTGCCGCCGTCGGTCGGCGACGGTAGTCCGGCGGCGCCGGTGATCGAGAGCGCCGGTTTCCACGTGCCCGCGAGCAGGGCGTTCAGCGGGTCGTCGTGCATCGGGCGCATGCCGGGCACGAACGGAAACTGCGCGAGGCGCTTGGCGAGCACCCCGGACACCGCGCGCGCCTGCTCGATGCGCTCGCGCGGAATCTCGGCGTGCAGGTCGGAGACCTTCACGTCCCCGGTCCGCTCGTCCTCGATGCGCGAGAGCAGCGAGCGAAGGATACGGAAGGATGAGGGCACGATGCCGCTCGCCGCGCCCGAGTGCACACCCTCGGTGAGGACTTCGACGGTCAAGACGCCGTTGACGATCCCGCGGAGCGAGGTCGTCGTCCACAGGTGCTCGTAGTCCGAGCAGCCGGAGTCGAGGCACACGACGAGGCTCGGCGTGCCGATGCGCGTGGCCAGCGCGTTCACGTAATGGGGCAGGTCGTAGGAGCCGGACTCCTCGCAGGCCTCGATCAGGACGACGCAGCGCGCATGCGGCACACCCTGCGCCTGCAGCGTCTGGATCGACGTCAGCGCGGCGAACGCGGCGTACCCGTCGTCGGCCGCGCCGCGGCCGTAAAGCCGGTCGCCACGACGGACGGGTGTCCAGGGGCCGAGCCCTTCTGCCCAGCCGACCATCTCGGGCTGCTTGTCGCAGTGGCCGTAGAGCAGCACGGTGTCGTCGCCGCGACCCGGCACCTCCATGAAGATCACCGGCGTGCGGCCTTCGATTCGCACGACCTCGACGCGCAGGCCTTCGATCGCGCGCGCGCGACACCATTGCTCGATCATGTCGACGGCACGGTCGAGATGGCCGTGGGCCTTCCACTCGGGATCGAACATCGGAGACTTGGCCGGGATGCGCACGTACTCGGTGAGGGTCGGCAGGATCTCGCCGTCCCAGGTCTTCTGCACGAAGGCGAGTGTTCGCGCGGCGTCGAGCGCCATTATTGTCTGCTCTGCGGCGACTGTTTGCCCCGCGGTGCCTGTTTGGTCTGCAGCGCGGCCCAGACGCGCTCGGGCTTGAGCGGCATGTCCAGATGCTTGACGCCGAGCGGCCGCAGCGCGTCCACGACCGCGTTCACGATCGCCGGTGTGCTGCCGATCGTGGCCGCCTCGCCGATGCCCTTGGCGCCCATCGGATTGAACGGTGTGGGCGTCACCGTCTGATCGGTCTTGAACGAGGGCAGGTCTTCCGGATGCGGCACCGCGTAGTCCATCAGCGACCCGGTCACCAGCTGACCGTCGGCGCCGTACACGACCTCCTCCATCAGCGCCTGCGCGATGCCCTGCGCGAGACCGCCGTGCACCTGGCCCGCGACGAGCGTGGGCGAGATGCGCACGCCGCAGTCGTCGACGGAGACGAAATCCCGAACGTGCACGCGGCCGGTCTCGCGATCGATCTCGACCACGGCCACGTGCGCGCCGAATGGATAGACGAGCTGCGGCGGCCGGAAGAACTCGGTGGCCTCGAGGCCGTAGTCCATGCCCTCGGGCAGGCCCTCCGCATAGGCCTTGGCCGCGATGTCGGCGATGGTGAGCGCCTTGGCGGGCACGCCCTTCACCTGATATTTGCCGTCGGCGTACACGACGTCGTCCGCCGCCGCCTCCAGCATCGTGGCCGCGATCCGCCGCGCCTTGTCCTGCACCTTCAGTGTGGCGCCCATGATGGCCGAGCCGCCGACAGCGAGGCTGCGCGAGCCGCCGGTGCCGTTGCCCATCGGCGTGTTCAGCGTATCGCCGTGGCGGACCACGATCTTGTCGAACGGCACGCCGAGGTGATCGGCGATGATCTGTGCGAACGTCGTCTCGTGTCCCTGCCCGTGCGCCGACGTTCCCGTGAACGCGGTGACGTCGCCGCCGGGCTCCACGCGCACGACGGCGCTCTCGAACGGGCCGAAGCCGCACATCTCGACGTAGCACGCTATGCCGATACCGAGCAGCATGCGGTCGCTGCGGCCGACGCGGGCCTGCTGGTCGGCGCGCAGCTTCTCGACGCCGGCGATCTCCAGCGCCTTGGTCAGCGCGCGATCGTATTCGCCGGAGTCGTAGCGCTGGCCCGTCGGTGTCGCATACGGAAAGGCGGAGGGCGGGATGAAGTTCTTCCGGCGGACATCCTCCGCTTTCTTGCCGAGCTCGAGCGCGACGACGTCGATGAGCCGCTCGAGGTAATACGCGGCTTCGGGCCGGCCCGCACCGCGGTAGGCCGCGACCGGCGTCGAATTCGTGAACACGCACGTCGATCTGAGATCGACGTTGGTGACCTTGTAGACGCCGACGCCCATCATCAGCGTGAGGTCCGGAATGAACGTGAAGATCGGATAGGCGCCGATGTCGGCCATCACGTGCATGCGCACGGCGGTGATCGTGCCGTCGGCCTGCACCGCCGCCTCGAGGTCCGTCACCTGCGCCCGCCCGTGCGTGGTGGCGACCATGTGCTCGATGCGCGTCTCCGTCCACCGCAGCGGAAGCTTGAAGAGCCGCGCGCACGCGGCGAGCGTGACGTCCTCAGGGTAGAGCCCGAACTTCACGCCGAAACCGCCGCCGACCTCGGGAGCGATCACGCGCACGAGGTTTTGCGGCATGCCGAGCGCCGTGGCGAGATCGTTGCGGAGCATGTGCGGCGCCTGGTGACTCGCCCACACCGTTACGCCGCCGGTCGCAGGATCGGGCACGGCCAACGTCGCGCGCGGCTCCATCGGGATGCCGGACAGCCGCTGGCTGATCATCCGCTGCTTGACGACCCGGTAAGCCTGGTTGAACGCGGCGTCGGGATCGCCCTGCTTGATCGTCGTCGTGTGTTCGACGTTACCGGGTGCGTCGTCGTGGATCTTCGGAGCGTTCTTGGCCATGGCGGACATGAGGTCGCCGACCGCGAGCAATGGATCCCAATCGACCGCGACGTCCTGCGCGCCGTCCACCGCCGCCGCTTCCGAGGCGGCGATCACCGCCGCGACGGGCTCGCCGACGTGGCGCACGCGGCCGATGGAGAGCGGAAAGTGCTTGCGGCCGGCTTCCGTCGTGCCACCGCCGCCGCCCTCGGCGCTCGGTCCGCCAAGGGGGATCTGCTGCACGTGCGCCTTCAGATCTTCACCGGTGATGACGCGGACGACGCCCGGCCGCTTGAGCGCGGTCTTCGCGTCGATCTTTCGCACGCGCGCGTGCGCGTGCGGGCTGCGCACGAACGCGACGTAATGCAGTCCCGGTACCGTGACGTCGCCGACGTAGGCCGAGGAGCCCGTCACGAGGCGCGGATCTTCCTTGCGCTTCACCTCAGCGCCCATCAGCCGTGGAGTTGCCGTGGCCATGCCCGATCCTTTCGTGGGAGTCAGGGTCGGAGGATAACTCTTGGTACAATCCCGCGCCATGAAATCCAGCGACGACCGACGAGCGCAGTTCGACGCGGAGTGCCGCACGGCGGGGCTCACGCTCGGCGTCCGTGACGCCGAGCTCCTGTACGCGATGTGGCTCGACTGGCAACCCGAGCGTGATCGTCTGCGCGCCGCTGCGCCGGCGCCGGAGGACGAGCCATGGCGCTGAGCGTTCCGGACCTCGATCTTCGTGGCGTGAGCGAGGGCATCGGCCGGCGTGAGCTGTCGTCCGTGGAAGCGACCGAGGCGTACCTCGCGCGCATTGCCGAGCACGATGCCGTCCTGCGCTCCTACATCACCGTGACCGCCGACATGGCGCTCGCCCAGGCGAAGGACGCCGACGCGGAGATGGCCCGCGGCCGACGCCGCGGACCGCTGCACGGCGTACCGATCGCGCTCAAGGATCTCGTCGCCGTCGCGGGAGTGAAGATGACGGGCGGTTCGCGGGTGCTCGCCGACTACGTTCCAACGCGCGACGCGTTCGTCACGGGGCGGCTGAAAGACGCGGGCGCCGTGCTGCTCGGCAAGCTCGCCATGCACGAGTTCGCCTTCGGCCGACCGATCACCGAGGGGGCGTTTCCGACGGGCCGCAACCCGTGGGACGTTCGGCGCGCACCGGCCGGCTCGTCGTCGGGCTCGGCCGTCGCCGCCGCGGCCGGACTCTGCGCGGGGGCGCTCGGCTCCGACACGGGCGGATCCATTCGCGGCCCGGCGGCGATGACCGGACTCGTCGGCCACAAACCCACCTATGGGCTGGTGAGCCGCAGCGGTGTGCTGCCGTTGTCGTGGTCGCTCGATCACGTCGGCCCGATGACGCGTGGTGTGTGGGATAGCGCGGTGCTGCTGCAGGCGATCGCCGGCGCGGATCCCGACGACACGTCCACCCGCGGCGCGACCACCCAGGACTACGTCGGAGGCCTGGAGGATGGCGCGCGCGGCCTGCGCCTGGGGCTGCTCAGACGTTATTACGTGGACGCGCCGGGGCTCGACGACGAGGTGCGCGCGGCCGCGCTCACCGCATTCGATGTGCTCCGCAAGGAGGGCGCGACGATCGAGGACGTGGACGCGCCGTCGCTGGATCTCGCGATGGCGGCGTGGGCGCCGATCATGTCCGAGGCGTACGAATACCACGCGGACACGCTGCGCGCCACGCCAGAGAAATTCGGCGAGGGTCTCCGCACGCGCATCTACCTCACCGCGCTGTTCACGGCGCAGGACGTCCAGCGCGCGCAGCGCCTGCGCGCGCGCATCGGCCGCGAGGTCGATGCTCTGCTCTCTCGCGTGGATGCGCTGATCTTCCCCGGTCAGGCGGCGCCGGCGCTGCGGTTCGAGGAATTCCCGAGCACCGGATTCGCGCCGGCATCGATTCGCTACACGGCGCCGTGGAATCTGCTCGGGCTGCCCGCCGTCGTCGTGCCGTCGGGGTTCACGCGCGAGGGCCTGCCGGTGTCGATCCAGATCGTCGGCCGTCGCTTCGACGATGCGACGGTGCTGCGCATCGCGCGCGCCTACGAGCGCGTCACCGACTGGCATCGCCGGCGGCCGGATCCCACGCGCTGGCGCGTGTGATGGACGTGCGGTCAGTTGGATTTCGTGGGGCCGTAGTGCGAGCCGCAGGCGAGGCGAGTCTGCGTGAGTCCCCACCGTCCGGGGCGAGGATATAAATGGACGCCTATCGCGCGGTCGTCGACAAGCGCGACCAGCGCGTCTACCTGCCGAAGCCGATTCCCGACGCGGCGCTGCGGCGCATATTGACAGCGGGGCGGATGACCGGCAGCAGCAAGAACCGCGAGCCGAATCGGCTCATCGTCGTCACCGAGCGCGAGAGCGTGCGCGCGCTCGGCGCGCTGAGCGAATGGGGCAAGTGGCTCGCCCACGCCGCCGCGGTCGTGGTCATCGCCCAGGTCGAGCCGCACGAGTTCGACGCCGGGCGCTGTGCGCAGAACATGATGGTGGCCGCGTGGGGCGAGGGCATCGGCTCCTGCCCCGCGCATCTGCCGGAGGCCGCGGTCGCACGGCTGCTCGGCATTCCCAAAGACGTCCACGTCAACCGCGTCATCGGCTTCGGCTACGTCGATCCGGCGCGCGCCGCGGCGCCGAAAAGCGTGGCCCGCAAGCGCAAGCCCCTCGAGGAGCTCGTCCACCGCGAGCGGTGGTAGGGAGCGCCACTCGCGGGCGCCGAACTTGCACCCTCCCGCGCGCAGGGAGGCGTGCCCATGATGACGATCGTGACACGCGTGAAGCTGAACGATCTCGACGAGCGCGTGATCATCGGGATGTGGCAGACGCGCGCGGAGTGGGAGGCGTGGCACGCAGACCCGGTCGTGACCGACCTGCGCGCCGCGGCGTAGCGCTCAGACCGCGATCCGCAGCCCCGATCGCATCTCGAACTCTTCCTGCGCCAGCAGCGAAGCGTTGGCGATCCGCGCCATCTTGCCGCAGTAGAAGCAGTGGATGAAGGCGGGCTCGCGCCCGATGAAGGTGCTGTTGCACTTCACGCAGCGATCGCTGGGCTGGGCCAGAAAGCGCCGTGTGGCGCGCTCAAGCATCAGCTCGGGCTCGAGCAGCGAGACCACCTTCGCGGAGCCGTTCTTTGCCGAGCCGTTCGCGACGAGCGCCGCGCGCAGCCGTTCGATCGCGCGACTCGGCTTACGCTTCAACCCCGGGCGCTTCATGGCGGACGCATTGTACATTACCGGGCGCGAGGAGGGCCTATGACACCACCAGTCGACCCCAACGAAGTCCTCATGACGGGCGAGAACTCCTTCATCCGGCTGAGCTCGGACGGCGGCAAGACGCTGACCGACCGGTTCAGCCACTGGCGCGTGCTGTGGTGCCCGGACGGCGCCGGGCACGTCCTGTTCGTGCACTCCACGCTCATCGACGGCCAGGTGCGCATCTACTCGGACAATCCGGCCGTGGCGCGCTGGCTGCAAAAGACCATCGAGACGCTGCTCTATCCGCAGTTCGCGGATACGACGCTGCCGATCACGCCCGCGCAGTTCTCACGCGCGGGAACTCCGCCGAAGCCGGCGACGGAGACGATCGTAGCCGGCAACGACCGCATCGTGATGACGTGGGCGGACACGATCACGCCGTTCGTGCTGAACGCGCCGCCCGGCTTCATGGATCGTCCCATTGGCGTCTTCAGCACGTTCTTCCCCGCGAAGAGCGCGCGTGTGGAGCTGAACGGCAAGACACCCAAGGGGCAGGTCTGGCCAGAGATGCGCGGCGACCGCCAGTCGTCGAGCGCGTGTCTGGCCTGGTCGGAAACCTGGGTCAAGCCGCGCGGCTGATCGCGGCGCTCTTGATGCTGATGGCGGCGGCGCCCGCGGCCGCCGCCGATTTCACGCTCACCGTGCAGCACGACGGGCTGGCGCGGACGGCGCTCGTACACGTGCCCGCAGGCGTCGGCGGCCCGCGGACCGTCGTGGCGGCGGCGGAGCGCTTCACGCGCTGATAGGATCGCAGCGTGGCCGGCGAGCCCGGAAACACCTTCTTTGCGCTGACGCCCGATCGCGTGCTCGAGGCCGTCGAGGTCGGCGGCCTGCGCTCCACCGGTCGCTGCCTGCCATTGCGCGCCTTCGAGAACCGCGTGTACGAGGTCGAGCTGACGGACGAGCGGCGCGTCGTCGTCAAGTTCTATCGGCCCGGACGTTGGTCGCGAGCCACCATCGAGGACGAGCATCGCTTCCTCACTGATCTTGAGGCGGCGGAAGTCCCCGCCATCGCGCCGATGGATCTTGGTACGGGCACCACACTCAACGAGATCGACGGCATCCTCTATGCGGCATTCCCGAAAGTGCGCGGCCGCACGCTGGATGAGCTGGATGCCGAGAATCGACGGCGCATCGGACGCACGATCGGACGGATGCACGCCGTGGGCGCCGCGCGCCCCGCACCGAACCGGCCGCGCATGACCGTCGAGCGCTACATTCGCGAGCCGCTCGACGTGCTGCTCGGCGGCGATTTCATTCCCGGGTCCCTTGCGCCCCGCTATCGCGATGTCGCGCTGTCCATCGCGGACGCGGTGGCGACGCCGATGGCCGCCGCGCGAGCGCAGCGCATCCACGGCGACCTGCACTGGGGCAACATCCTGTGGGCGAAGGACGGGCCGATCCTGGTGGACTTCGACGACTGCGGTATGGGGCCGCCCGTGCAGGACATCTGGCTTCTCGCGCGCGGCGACACCGAAGAAGCGAGGACGATGCGGGCGGATCTGCTCGAGGGTTACGAGCTGTTTCGGGAGTTCGACCGCAGCACGCTGGCGCTGTGCGAGCCGCTACGCGCCATGCGCATCGTCTACATGTCGGGCTGGATTGCGCGGCGCTGGGACGACCCGTCGTTTCCGCCCGCGTTCCCGAACTTTCGCGACACCCGGTACTGGATGCAGGAGTACGAGGCGCTTGTCGCGATCGCCGAGGCGCTGCAGCACTAGCGCGCTGGCCGAGGCGCGCCGTCGCAGGAACACCACGCCGCTCACGCCGCTGAGCCCCAGCATGATGAGCAGCAGGCTCGGCAGCAGCTGGGTCGCGACATCGACGACGCCGACGGGAGAAAACACGTCGGCCGCTGGCGGCGCGATCGGAGCGATCGCCGCGTGTTCGACGTTCGCCCCCGGCGTGGTGGCCGGCGCCACCGCGACGTGACGCACGGCCGGCATCACGTTGGACGCGGGCTTGGCCGGGATGCTCGACGCCGGCTTGGTGGTCAACGCAATGGTCGGCTTGAGGACTGGTGCGTCCGTCGACCTGGCGACGACAGGCGGGGTGACGACGGCCGGCGCGATCGCCTTCACCGGTGCGGGAACCGACGCGCGAGTCGTGTCCAGCGGTGAGCTCACGCGCGGCGGCGCCAGCCGAACCGACGCGACGATTTCCACCGGCCTGGTGGCGGGGCCTGCAGGCGGCGGGCTGGCCTGCGCGAACATGAGCGTCTCTTCGCCCAGCTTCGCGCGGAGCTGCGCCACGAGCGCGGCATACGAGCCGTGGCGCAGCACGCGCTTGAACTGCGAGCGATAGTTTTCGATCGTGCTGACGCCTTCGACGACCACATCACGCACGAGCCAGTGACTGCGGCGCTCGATCATCCGATACTCCACGTTGATCTTGCGTCCGTCGCGCGTCTCCACCACCGTCATCACCCTGGCGTCGTCGCCCACCCGCGTCTCGCCGTGCCAGCTCATCACCATACCGTTGACAGGGCTGACGGCGGCCGCGAGCCGGGCCACCAGACCACGCTCGAGGAGCTCGGCGAAGAGCCGCGTGAACTCGTCTTGCTCAGCCGGTGTCCGCGCTTCCCAGTGGTGTTCGAGGGCCCCGGCCGCCGCCCCACGGACGTCGGCGATCTCGGTTACGAGGTGCTTGATCCGGGCGATCTTTTCCAGCGGCTGGGAGCGGACGGCGGGATCGCTAAGAACCGCGTTGACCTCACCGAAGAATTCCCGAAGACGGTCCGTCGCCGGCCCGGCGCAGACGGGCGTCCGGGTCAGCAGGAGACAGATCCCTGTCAGGCCGGCGGCGAGCAGACCCCGGGTACTCGGCGCGAGGTGCATGGTTCCAATATAGGGGGGCGGGGGTCCGCGGCGATATAGCATATAAAGCCAATTCTTCTCCATACTTGTCGATCTCGCTCCCGCGCAGTAACCGTCACGCTCCGCGGGCCTGGAGTTGTGATTTCAAGCGCCGACTCGACCCCAGTCGATGGCGCGGTCAGAGGTCGAGAGCATGTCGGTCTGACCAATTGCTCAGGCCACGGATTATTGGCCGGTCCTCGACCCGGACCGGCGGCAGCGGAGGGACTAACTGGTAGGATCGGGGGCGATGAGCGAGGCCCCGCGATCGAACTTCATCCGGGAGATCGTCGAAGAGCACAACCGTAGCGGTCGGTTCGGCGGCAAGGTTGTGACTCGATTCCCGCCCGAGCCCAACGGCTATCTGCACATCGGCCACGCCAAGGCGATCTGCATCGACTTCGGACTGGCGCGCGACTTCGGCGGGCGCTGCCACCTGCGCTTCGACGATACGAATCCCACCAAGGAGAGCCAGGAATACGTCGATGCCATCATGGAGGACGTCCGGTGGCTCGGCTTCGACTGGGGCCCGCACCTCTACCACGCCAGCGATTATTTCGAGCAGCTCTACCGCTGGGCCGAACAGCTCATCACCGCGGGCAAGGCGTATGTGGACGACCAGAGTGTCGACGAGATGCGCGAATCGCGGGGCACGCTGACCGAAGCGGGGCGGCCGTCGCCATTCCGCGATCGACCGGTGGCCGAGAGCCTGGACCTGTTTCGGCGCATGCGCGCCGGGGAATTCCCCGATGGCAACAAGACGCTGCGCGCAAAGATCGACATGGCCAGCGGCAACATCAACCTGCGCGACCCCGTCATGTATCGCATCCGTCACGCATACCACCAGCGCACCGGCGACGCGTGGCGGATCTATCCGATGTACGACTGGGCGCACGGACAGTCCGACTCCATCGAGGGCGTGACGCATTCGCTGTGCACGCTCGAGTACGAGGATCACCGGCCGCTGTACGACTGGTATCTCGATGCGCTCGGCATCTTCCATCCCCAGCAGATCGAGTTCGCGCGGCTCAACCTCTCGCACACCGTCATGTCCAAGCGGAAGCTGCTGCAGCTCGTCGAGGGCGGCTTCGTGAGCGGCTGGGACGATCCGCGCATGCCGACGCTGGCGGGGCTGCGCCGCCGCGGCTACACGCCCGAGAGCATCCGCGACTTCTGCGAGCGCATCGGCGTCGCGAAGGCGGACAACACGGTCGAGCTCGCGCTGCTCGAGCATTGTGTTCGCGAGGATCTCAATCGCCGCGCCGAGCGCCGCATGGCCGTCCTGCGCCCGCTGAGGCTGGTCATCACGAACTATCCCGACGGCAAGCTCGAGCAGATGGACGCCGTCAACAATCCGGAGGATCCCGCGGCCGGCACGCGCAAGGTTCCGTTCACCCGCGAGTTGTGGATCGAGCGCGACGACTTTCGCGACGTCGCGCCGAAGAAGTATTTCCGGCTGACGCCCGGGGCCGAGGTGCGGTTGCGCTATGCCTACATCGTCAAATGCACCGACTTCACGCTGGGCCCCGACGGTCAGGTCTCAGAAGTTCGCTGCACCTACGATCCCGCCACGGTCGGCGGCGACAGCGGCGGCCGCTCCGTCAAGGGCACGATCCACTGGGTCTCCGCCCGGCACGCGGTCGAGGCCGAAGTGCGGCTGTACGAAACGCTGTTCGCAAAGCCCAAGCCGGACGACGAGGAGGACTTTCTCACCGCGCTGAATCCGAGCTCACTCACCGTACTGACCGGCGCGCGGCTGGAGCCGTCGCTCGCGGCCGCGGCGCCGGGCTCCCGCTTTCAGTTCGAACGGAATGGCTACTTCTGCGTAGACTCGCGCGACTCGTCCCCAGGCCGCCTGGTGTTCAACCGTACGGTCGGACTGCGCGACACGTGGGCAAAAATCGAGAAGTCCGGTTGATCCACCAGCCCGTTGACGCGGGAGCCGCCGTTGACTAGGGTGGCGACGTGTACGCCGCACATTTCGGGCTGACCGAGAGGCCGTTCTCCCTCTCGCCCGACCCGCGATACCTCTTCCTGAGCGACGGGCACCGGGAGGCTCTCGCTCACCTCGTCTACGGACTGCAGGGCGGCGGCTTCGTCCAATTGACAGGCGGGGTTGGGACGGGCAAGACGACGGTCTGCCGCGCGCTGCTCGACCAGCTGCCCGCGGCCGTCGACGTGGCGATGATCTTCACGCCACGGCTCACCGCCGTCGAGCTGCTCTCGGCAATCTGTGACGAGCTGGCAATTTCCTATCCGGCCGGGACGACGAGCCTCAAGGTGCTCGTCGACGTCCTCGCGGGCGCGCTTCTCGATGCGCACGCTCGCGGACGGCGCACCGTCGTCATCATCGACGAGGCGCAGAATCTCAGCATGGAAGTGCTCGAGGAGCTTCGTCTGCTGACGAACATCGAGACCACGCGCGACAAGCTGCTCCAGGTGATCTTGATCGGACAACCCGAGCTCGCCGACCTCATGGAGCGTCCGGCGCTACGCCAGCTCGCACAGCGGATTACCGCGCGCTATCAGCTGAGACCGTTCACGTTGAGCGAGACGCGCGCGTACGTCGAGCATCGTCTGCGCGTGGCCGGTCAGCGGCAGTCGATCTTCACCGCACCGGCCCTCAGAGTCATCCACCGGCGCTCTGGCGGGGTTCCGCGGCTGATCAACAATATCTGTGATCGCGCGCTGCTCGGGGCGTTCGGGCGCAGCAAGCGCCAGGTGAATGCCGCCATGGTGCGAATCGCCGCGGCCGAGGTCTCGGGCACGCGTCGGTGGACGCGGTGGCTGCAACCGGTGGCCGCCGCGCTGCTGGTCGCCGCGGTGGGCGTCACCGCCGGCATGCTGGGGCGCAGCCGGCTCGAATACGTCGCGGCGTGGTGGGGACAACGGCTTGTGCCGGTGGACGTCCCCTCGAGCAACGCGGCCGTCGTGGCGACGCCGCCCACTCCGGTTCCTGCGGTCGTTGCCGCCCCGGCGCGGCCTAACGTGGCGAGCATCCTCGGCGCGACGACGGCGGACCGCAATGCGGCGCTCGCCACCCTGTTCGAGCGCTGGAGCGTCCAGTTCGCCCCGCGACCGGGCGAGGGCGCGTGCGACGTCGCGCATCGCGCCGGGCTGCGGTGTCTGATCCGGTCGGCAAGTTGGAACGTGATCCGCCGCCTCGACGTGCCCGTCATGCTGACGCTGACGACGCCGACGGGAGACCGGCACTATGCGACGGCTACGGCGCTGGCCGACGACACGGTGACGGTCGAGGTGGGTCGCCATCCGATCACGCTGGCGCTGAACGACGTCGACCGCTTTTGGGACGGCGCCTTCGTCGCGCTCTGGCGGTCACCCGACCTTGCCGCGACCGATCTCAAGCCCGGCGACGATCTCAGGCGCCGCGTGGTCGCGTTCCAGCGTGCCAACGGGCTCCTCGCCGACGGTGTGCTCGGCGAAGACACGCTCCTGCGGCTCGCCGCCACGATGCCCGGCCCGCGGCCTTCACTCTCGAGATCGACGCCCTAGCGATGTCGTACATCCTCGATGCGCTGAAGAAGGCGGCGGAGCAGCGGAGCGGCCCGCCGGTGGAGGTGCGACGGCTTCTGAGCCCGGCGCCCGTTCCAACGACCTCGCGGCTCCGGTACGTGACGATCGCCGCCATTGCGGGCGGCATCATCACGATGGCGGCCGTCCTCTGGATGTGGATACCCATGCACGACGTGCCCGCGCCTGCCACTCAGCCCATAGCATCCGTTGCGCCTGCTCCGACGCCGACCGCCGCACCGCCTCCGGCGATCGCCACACCTCACGCCCCCACGCCGGAGGGCCCTCGGGTGTCCGCGGAGAAAAAGACGCGCATGCCCCTGGTGCCTCTCGAGTCGAAACCCGATTCCGCGCGAGCCATCGGCAGCGACGTACGAAGCGCCGCCACGAATGTCCGGCCCGCTGAAACGAGACCCCCCCGAACGACGCCGTCCGCCGCCGCCCCGGCAGCTCAGGGGCCGGTCGTCTCTCTGCTGCCTCCATCGGGCGCGCCGACAGGGACCGGACGCACCGACATCGGCAAGCTCAAGGTGGAGGTGATCGTCTATGCCGAAGAGCGACCGCTGCGTTGGGCATTCATCAACGGGCGACGATACGTCGAGGGCGACGCGATCGGCGACGGCGCCCGCGTCGAGGAGATTCAATCCAACGGCGTCGTGATCGTCGAAGACGGGCGCCGCATGACGCTGCGTCCCTGATCGAAACCACCGTCGTCGGTTCGTATCCGCAGCCAGACTGGCTCGTCGACAAGACGCGCTATCGCGAGACGGTCGTTCCACGCGTTCGTCTCCCTGCGCTCTGGCGTGTGGCGCCGCCACATCTGGAGGAAGCCCAGGACGACTCCGTGCGGCTGGCGGTGGCCGACATGGAGGCGGCCGGCGTAGACGTCGTGACCGATGGCGAACAGCGGCGCGAGTCGTACTTCAACCAGTTCGCCAACGCGCTGTCCGGCATCGACGTCGACCGCCCCGGCGAGGCCATCAATAGACTGGGCAAGCGCCAGGCCGTGCCTCGGGTGACCGGGCCCGTCCGGCGCGAGGGCCCGGTGTTTCTGCGCGATGCGCAGTTTCTGAGAGCTATCACGAGCCGGCGCATCAAGCTCGCCGTACCCGGGCCGTTCACGCTCTCGGCACTGGCCCAGGACGAACACTACCGCGACCCCGAGCGCCTGGCGATGGCGTACGCGGCTGCAGTGAACGAGGAGCTGCGCGAGCTCGAGCCCTTCCTCGACTGGATTCAGCTCGACGAGCCGTACCTCGAGGCGTGGCCCGATCAGGCGAAGGCGTATGCGCTGCCCGCGATCGACCGCGCCCTCGGCGGCATACGAAAGCCCACGTGTGTGCACGTCTGCTTCGGATACGCGTTCTCGCACGCGCTCGCGGGAACCTCGAAATCGGGTGGGTATCGGTTCGCGCTCGAGCTGGAACGCTCGCGCGCGACGCACCTCTCACTCGAAGCGGCGCAGCCGTCCCTCGATCTGGCGGCGCTCGGCGCGATCCGCACGAAGACGGTCGTCCTCGGCGTGCTGGATCTCGGCGCTCCGACGCCCGAGACGGCCGAGACCGTGGCCCATCGTCTGCGCGCGGCGCTGCGCCACATTCCGGCCGAGCGTCTCGTCGCCGCGCCGGACTGCGGTATGAAGTACCTCGATCGCGCGAGCGCACGCGTTCGCCTGCGCGCGCTCGTCGAGGGCGCGCGCAGTCTCTAGGCCGGCGTCGTGCGACGTCTGACCGCCGCCCTCGCGCTCGTTTGGCTGGCCGGCTGCGCCACCTCCGGAGGCCTCGCGACGCTCGGCGACGGACGCATCGGGCGCTTCCCGATTCTCTCCAGCACATTTCCGACACGACCGGGCGCCGTCGAGCAGCCGGGCATGATCGAGGGCGACCTTTCCTTGCCGCCAACCCAGGGCCGCACGCCCGCCGTCATCGTGCTGCATTCGTGTGCCGGCGTCACCCCGGCGATCACGGACTGGGCGCACGTCCTCAACGGCATGGGGTACGCCGCACTCGTCGTGGACAGCTTCACCGGCCGCGGGGTCAAGGAGATCTGCACGGGGCACATGTCGGTCAGCGTCGGGAGCCGGCTCGCCGATCTGTTTCGCGCGCAGGAGCTTCTGATCACGCATCCGCGCGTCGATCCTCGGCGCATCGGCGTCCTCGGCTTTTCGCACGGCGGTTGGGTCACGCTCTGGGCAAGCCAGTTTCAATACCAGCGACGGTTCATGCGCGGGGCGACGGCGCCACCCTCGGCGTACGCCGCCTTCTATCCGGTCGGCTGCAACGCGCGGCTGATCAACGAGGCCGATGTGGTCGGTGGCCCCGTACGAATCTTCCACGGCACCGCCGACGACTGGACCACCATTGCTCACTGCCGCGAGTGGGTGGCCCGCCGCCGCGCGGCGGGCAAGGACGTCACGCTCGTCGAATACGATGGCGCGATGCACGGCTTCGACGTCGCCGCGTACACGCGGCCCCGGCACTTCGCTCAGGTCGTCAACCCGTCCGGATGCAAGATGACTCAGCATGCGGACGGCACGTTCGTAGACGAAGACGGGCGCCCGTTCAGCGGCGCGTCAGCGTGCATGAAGGTCGGCGCCTCGATGGGCTACGACCCGCCGGCTCATCGGCGGTCGATCGCCGACCTGAAGGCATTCTTCGAGCAGGCGTTCGCGCGGCGGCCCTGAATCAGCGCCGCGCCGGGCAGACGCCGGGCGGAGTAGACTGAGCCGATGGCGCGCAAGGAACCGCCCGCCCCGAAACGCGTGCTCTCCATTCACGCCCATCCCGACGATCAAGAGTTCACGGTGGCCGGCACACTCGCCAAGTGGGCCCGCGCGGGCAGCGAGATCGTGACCGTATGCCTGACCCGCGGTGAAGCGGGCTCGAACAAGTCGACGCCGGCCGAGATGACGCGGGAGCGGCTGGCCAAGATCCGCGAGGAGGAGCAGCGCGCGGCCTGCCGCGTGCTCGGCATCTCGGAAGTGGTGTTCCTTGGATACGAGGACGGCGTGCTGACGCCATCGATCGATCTGCGCCGCGACCTCACGCGGCTCGTGCGGCGACACCGGCCCGACGCCGTCGTCACCGGCGATCCGACGGTGCGGTACTTCGGCACCCGCTATATGAACCATCCCGACCACCGCGTGGCTGCTGACGTCGCCCTCGATGCGATCTTTCCATCGGCGGAAACGCGGTTCATCTTTCCCGAGCTGCTGGACGAGGGATTGGCACCGCACCACGTGAGCGCAGTCTGGCTGTTCGGATCCGACCGCGCCGAGACCTTCGTCGACATCTCCGCCACGCTGGACCTCAAGCTGCGGGCGCTGCGCGAGCATCGTACCCAGATGGGGGACTGGGACCCCGCGCCGATGATCGCCGGCTGGGCCCGTGATCAGGGCGCGCGGCGCCGACTTCGAGCCGCTGAGTCCTTCCTCCGGATGGTCCTGGACAACTGACGATTTCCGTCAGTTACGCCGTATCTTTCGGACACCAACTGGCCGAACCTACGTACTCTCCGGAGCTCAAGTCATTGAATTTCAACAACCGGCATCGACCCTGCAGATACAGCCGCCTACGGACAAGCAAGCGAACCGCGCTAACCGCGCGAGCCATACCGAAGGGGGCAGACATGATCCTGTTCAGAAAGCGCCTCACGCTGGGCGGTCAGCGCGGCTTCACGCTGATCGAGCTCCTGATCGTCGTGGCGATCATCGGCATCCTTGCCGCGATCGCCGTGCCGCTGTACGCCAACGTGCAGCAGCGCGCTCGTATCGCCAAGGCCCAGGCCGACGCCCGCGCGCTCGCCTCGGCCGTCTCGATCTATGGTGCTCACATGGGCGTGGTCGCGACGCACCTCGACCAGCTCTCGATCCAGGTGACCAACGGCCAGGGTGAGGTGGCGGGTCCGTTCATGTCGAAGACGCCGACGGCGCCGTCGGGCTGGAGCCAGTACGTGCTGAACTCGACCACGGCGACGGGCGTGTTCGTGATCACGGCCAGCGGCGACAACACCACGGTCAGCCTGCCCTAACGCGGCGGGTCTGGCGTCACACTGAGGGGGGAGGCGATGCTGCCCTCCCCCCTTGGTGTTTCTAGATGAACACACCCTTCCTTATGGGCATCCGCACGCCCGCAGATTTGCGAGACAGATCGCGCACAGTCACGCAGGATGCCGCACAAAGTACGCGTCTGACGCCACTCGGCGCCTCACCCGAGAGAGGCACACGGCAACGGGGGATCAACTACCTAATCCGCGACGTTGGCGTTCCGGGATTCTCGATAGATCGGCCAGTCTCCGTTCCGCGGCTCGTCCATTTCAGTCCCCCGACCAACACACGAGCCTTACGGTTGCTCGGATGCGGCGCTGGTAATCGTCTCCTTCGTGTCCTTCTGATCTGTGCGTGCCGCGTCAATTTTTGGTCGTTGCGAAGCGCAGTGCTGAAGGTGGTGCGCACGGGGTTGGCGGGAGCCGGATACCGCAGCGACCTTACGATCGCTTGCAGGCGAATCTGCGCGCTCTCACAATGCGTCCAACCTCCCGGAAAGAGGTGAGGACTCTCGTGGCGAAGGCCAAAAAGCGCGCCAAGCCCAAGAAGCCTATCAAGGCGAAGAAACCTGTTAGACCGGCCCCCAAACCTCAGCCGCCGCCGGTTCCCCCCGAGG